>Ga0255757_10003121_pt1 | contig 15313 bp, 8 predicted proteins | sample 071ome_27_FD_179957 | JGI IMG/M metagenome (GOLD analysis project Ga0255757, IMG submission 179957) | Coastal salt marsh microbial communities from the Groves Creek Marsh, Skidaway Island, Georgia - 071409AT metaG (version 2) | ecosystem: Environmental > Aquatic > Marine > Intertidal zone > Salt...
ATACACACAACCTAGGGTTCGGGCGCACTAGGGCCAGACCGACGGCGCCTCCGTGTTCCTCACACCGACGCCGACGCGACCATGGCGGTCGTCCCGAGCGCGTACGAACCCGTGGGTTCAGACGGTCGATCGATCTCCATCGCCCGAACGTCCACGCCGAGCATCGAGCTCGAAGACGCGCGACGCGCGGTGGCGGCGAACGCGTCCGTGAACGCGGCATCTTTATCCATTCGAAACGGCGTCGCCGCCGCGGTGCCGACGGCGACGACGCGCTTGCCGTCCCCGCTCGGTGGACCGGTGACGCGCCCGGCATCCTCCGGTGGTGCCTCCGCGCGCCTGCGCGATTGCAAGACGGAGTGCGCGTCGTGGACGAGGCGCACGCGACCGCCGAGGGCGAGACCGCAGAGGTTTGAGTTGGACCTCACGCGACGTGAGGTGCTGAGCGAACGCCGGGCGAGAGCGGCGAACGGCGTCGAAGTGCGCGTCGCGGCGGTGTGTCAAGAGGGGTGTTACCCGCATAAAGACTATCACGTCAATCAGGACTGTTTCATCGTGGCGGAAAAGGGGTGCTTGACGAGCACGAGGACGGATATCGACGAAAACGGGGAGGAGTGCGAGACGAGCGCCAGCGTAGGGGAGTTGTTGCTCGGGGTGTTTGATGGACACGGGAAACGCGGAGAGGATTGCGCGCAGATTGCGAGAGGAACGTTCTTGGAGGCGCTTCGGGAAGAGGTGCACGGGACCGCCGGGCGTCGTCATGATAATAAGCGTGGTTTGGATGACGCGTACGCGCAGACGTTTGATAGAGTGAACGCCATCGTGTGCAAGACGCTGGGCGAAGAGGCTTCGTTTTCGGGATCGACCGCGATCACGGCGCTCTTTGGTGAGGATGGTCGGGTGCGCATCGGTAACGTTGGTGATTCGCGATGCGTCGTCGGGATTGAACTCGGTGGGTCGTCGACTCTGACGGGGAACAGACACACCAAGTCGTGGGTCGTCAAGGATTTGACACACGACCAGACGTGCTTTCGCGCCGACGAGCGCAAGCGCATGAAGACGGAGGCGCAATCGCCGATGATGTTCGCCACCATCGGTATGGTGCTCGGCGAGACGGATCAGCACGAAGATTTCGGCGATGGTGAACCGGGATCGGATGACGAGTATTGCGACGATCCTCCCCGCGTCTTCATGGCTGGGTACAGGTTTCCGGGGTGCGCGTTTACGCGCTCCATCGGCGACACCGTGGGCAAAGCGCTGGGCGTCTCCGCGATACCAGAGATGTCTACGTTCGACTTGAACGAGGAACCGAACGCTCGATGCATCATCGTCGCGTCTGACGGCGTCTTTGAGTTTATGTCGAGCGCGGAGACGATGGCCATTGCCGAGAGATTTTACGACGACGGTAAATCGGACGCCTGCGAGCGCGCCGCGCACGCCATCGTGCGCACGGCGTACACTCGATGGCAAGAACAGGACGAACGCGCGGATGACGTCACTGCCGTCGTCGCCTTCTTCTACCCGGAGACGTTGAGTGCGTCCACCGCCACGGTGACGATGAACGAGGCGTTGGATGAACAGCTCGAAAAGTTGTTGCTCTAAATCCATCCTCATGGGTTGTATCACGAATCAAATCACGCCGCGCAGTTTGAGTCAGTATTACTAGTTTCAATAACGGTTGCAATGCTAATATTTAATATTTTAGCGATTCACGCGATCGTCGCTTCGTCGCGAACGCCGCCGTGTTTGCGAAACTCGTCGTAATTATTATCGAGTAAAATTAAAAAATGTCGCTTCTTCCTTCTAGTACAAACCCATGACGCCGGCGTCGCTTTGCTTTGCTCAACGGCTCATGCCCACTTCTTCGCTGTTGCTGCCCGCCGTCGTTTCCTCCTCTACGATGCGCTTTGCTCGCTCAAACTTTTCCGACGTGGATTCGTCCACATCCTCGGCGTATCGATCGTCGAAATCCTCATCGCTGCTCGCCGACGGCGCGTCGATGGATCCGCGCACGACGTCGACATCCTCCAGGTTACTCAACATCGCGCCCTTGGTGTAGGTGCCGCTCATCTCGTCCCCGCCTTTACCGTCGCGACGCTTGAGTTTGACGTGCAAACCGTTGGTGGTGTGAATAGTGGCACCCGTCGTCATCCCGCACTCGCCATCGGGGTGCTTGGACTCGTCGAGCTCAAAGTCGAATCGTCGCATGAGCATGGCCAAGGAGACGATGGATTCAAAGATGGCAAACTGATCGCCGACGCACTTGCGTTGTCCTCCACCGAACGGCAAGTAGGCGTAATCTTCCGTGTACTCGTCGGGCATGCGTTGGTCGATTGGGAAGCGCTCAGGCTTGAAGGCATCCGGTTCGTCCCAAATTCTCGGGTTGCGATGCAAGTTCCACACAGAGATGAAGAAATCCGTGCCGGCATCAATGTTGTACCCGCCGAGCGTGACGGGTTCTAACGCGCGCCTAATGAGTACAGGAGGTTGCGGGTAGAGTCGCATCGACTCGTTGATGACGCGCGTCGTGTACACGAGCTCGCGCATGTCAGCCACGGTGGGGTTGCGATCGCCGACGACGCGATCCACCTCTTCAAACACCTTAGCCTTGACCTCCGGGTGCTTGGCGAGAAGGAAAGTCGTCCACGTCAACACCGCCGCGGTGGTTTCGTGACCGGCAATCAAGAGGGTCATCAAATCGTCGCGAAGTTGCTTGGACGTGACGTCGTCGCCGCTCGCGATGAGAAAGTGCAAAATGCTTGGATCATCCGTGTTCATGTACTCCTCCACAAACTCTTCATCCTCTTCTTCGACAACTTTTTTACACCTCGAGATGAGCTCGTCCAAGGTGTCGTTGACGACGGCGAGCGCCTCTTGACACTGACGCTGACGAGGCACGAGCCATCGAAGCGGCGGCACTTTCCAGTACGGAATAAACGTCACGCTTCGATACTCCGCCTCGCGAAGCACCGTGTACACCGCCTTGATCACCGGATCATCCGTCGTCAACGAGTCAAACTCATAGTTGAACACAGCCTTACCGATGATATCGAGCGCGTACCGCGAATAAAAGTTTTCCATCTCCACGGTTTCGTTCGCCGCTTCGCTCCGCGCGAGCTGCGACATCCCCTTGAGCCCGCAGTCGCCAAACATATCCACCATGGACGTGACGTACTTTTTATGCAGGCTCGGCACGATCACCTTGCGGCGAATCTTCCACACCTCCCCGTTCGCCGGAATCAACCCTTGACCCATGACGAAATCCAAAATCTCCGAGAGCAAACCTTTAGAAAAACTCTTCGCCTGCGTGAGCAACATTTCCTTTGCCACCGCGTTGTCGCTCACGACGACAAACTTTTTCGGTCCAATGGCCAAAACAAACATTTCCCCGTACGCCAAAAACAGTTTATACAGCGGAACAAACACCGGTTGTCCCGCAATCTCCCGAATGTCCCCGCTCGCGACCGGCATCTTCGACATCGCCTCCGCTCGCCACCTTCTGGATAACCTCGCGAGCGCGAGCGACACGCCTCGACCCATCGGTCCCGCGTCTTCCGGCACGAGTCCGCGCAGCGCGTCCGCCACCGCGCGGTAGGGTCCGGTGGACGACTTTTTCGTGAACTCTCCCGCCGCGATCCGTTCCTCGAGCGTCATGTTCTTCTTTTTACCGTCATCCGGCGAGGTTGACGCGCGCGTTTCGACGCCGCGCCGATGCCGATGCCGACGCGTCGACGTCGCCCTTCGGTTTCGTGTAACGATCGATCCCGACGACGACGACGGGATCGATGGCGCGGATAACGCGAACGAGGACGCCATGAACGCGATCACAGGCGCGCGCGGGTCCGGCGCGCGACTGACGCGACCGAGTCTGCGCTTTATCCGTTCGTGGCCGAGTCCAAACCCTAGATTGTTTTTGTAAACCCTATTTTTCACTATATTATGTATTTTAATTTCTATCTGACTTTAATCGTAGGTCGCGTACGTTCGATGTTGGTTTTTAGTGATTACATGAGCGAATCTTTGAGTTTTATACGTAAAAGTACGTTCGAGATCTTGATGTGATGTGCGTGAATTATAAACTTTTTTTGTTTTGAATTCGATTGAAGGAAATTCGAGAAAACTCGTCAGAGCGCGACGCCGACGACACCGCATCGCGTCTCGCCCGCGCGTGGGCTCTTCCATCGATCGTTCCCGTTGGAGTTTGGTACTTGCATGACGTTCGCGCGCTTCTCTTCGTCGTCTGGTGGTCCGAGTGGTGGTGGGGGTTGTTGGAGGAGCTCGAGTTTCAGCGGGAGTAAAAGGTCCCAGCAGAGACGCGGGCGACGAATGACGACGACGCGAACGGCGAAAACGGATCCGTCGTCACCGTCGTCGTCTTCGGTGTTCGCGGGGATGGTGAAGTGCGGTGCGGCGTGCGCGGGGGCGGCGGCGGCGGCGGCGTTCGGGACGTCGACGGCTCGAGCCGACGGGTCGTCGGACGCTTCGTCGTCGTCGTCGTCGAGCGGTGGTAAGCAGCGGCGGCGGGCTGAGAACGCCTCCGGAGGGAAAAAAGAAGGCAGTGTGAATGCGCTCGCGACGGCGCTCGCGGGTGGGGTGGCGGGGGCGACGGCGCGCGTGTTCGTCGCGCCGTTGGACGTGGTGAAGATTCGGTTGCAGGTGCAACTGGAAGGCGCGGGGAGCGGGAAGTATCGAGGTTTGGTGCAAGCAGCGCGGACGATCCTGCGAGAGGAAGGTGCGAGAGGGTTATGGGCCGGGACGGTCCCGGCGTTGTTTCTCTGGGTGCCGTACACGGCGATTCAGTTTACGGTTTTGTCAAAGTTTAACGAGGAGGCGGAGCGACGCGGATTGTTTCGCGGCTCGAGTAACGGAGAAAAGAGCGCGGTGGGGTCCTTTGTCGGTGGTGCTGTCGCGGGTTCGGTTGCCACAGTGGCGACGTATCCGTTCGACGTCATACGAACGCTTCTCGCGAGTCAGGGACACCCAAAGGTGTACCGAAACGTGTTGGACGCCGCAGCCGGCGTGGTGAGAGACAGAGGCGTCGCCAAGGGATTATACGCCGGTGTCTCCGTGACGCTCGGCGAGATCGTCCCGGCGAGCGCGGTACAATTCGGCTCGTACGCCACGCTCAAGAAAAGTTTCGGTTCAGACAGCGTCTTTGCGCAGAATGATTTCGCGTGCGGTTTCGCCGCCGGCACCATCGCCCGGCTCGTCATTCACCCGCTCGACGTCGTCAAAAAGCGATTCCAAGTCGCCGGTTTCTCTCGAAGCCTCGCCTACGGTCAGCGCGTCGACGCGCACGCGTACCGAAACTTTCTCGCCGCCGTTCGCACGATCGCCAAGACGGAGGGCGTCGCCGGGTTTTACAAGGGCCTCTTCCCCAGCCTGGTGAAATCGGCGCCGGCGTCCGCCGTCACGTTTGCCGTCTTCGAAGCGCTCATGCGCGCCGCCGGTACGAACGACGACGAAGATCATTAAACGGGCGTTCAACGGAAAACGCGAACGGTGTTCGCGCACGCAGAACAAACCCCAGAAAAGACGACGGACGGACGACTTGTAGTAATGTGTTGTAACTGTGACGACAAACACGGCGAAAAAGTGCACCTCTAACAACTGCTCGTTCGCCACAAGATGACTCGCGCGAGAAGAGAAGACTACGCCCTCGACGAGGAGATCGCGCGATTGACCGCGGAACGCGCGACGCTGGACGCGCGCGCGAAGTCGATCGAGGATGAGGGACGCCGCGCGTACGCGCTCGATATCGTGCGGCGATGCGACGATGCGATCGCGACGCTCGAGCGAGCCGCCGCAGCGTTGTTGAACGAAGAAGAAGAGATCGACGCGCCGACGACGATACCGACGACGGCTGTGACGCGCGTGGACGCGCTCGAACTCACGCCGAAGAGGTTTCGTGAAGAGTACGTCGCGACGGACACGCCGGTCGTGATCACGGGGCTGGGAGACGTCTTGACGATTGACGGCGCGAGAGGCGCCGAGTGCGAGTGGTTGACGCGACTGGCGGGGAATAAGAAAATTGCCGTGACGCGAAACGACGCGCATCGGTCGAACGAGTTATCGTGCGCGACGACGGATGTGTTGGATTTGAAGGATTACGTGCGAGAGGTGATGGAGGACGAAGCGCCGGGAAGCTATTTGTACGACGCGTCCATCCCGCTCAAGTTGCCGTCGCTCGCGGAAGCGGTTCGGATGCCAAAGTATTTCGCGCACGATTACCTGCAGAAGACGATGCGGATGACGGCGTTCAGTCGGTCGTGGCCATCCTTGTTCGTCGCCGCGAGGGACACGCGGTCGAGTTTGCACGTCGATCAGTGGCACGGGCACTTTTTCATGGCGATGGTGCGAGGGACGAAACGCTGGACCGTCTTCGATCGCGGCTCGACGGCGTTTCTTCGTCCGAGTTGGCTTCGCGGGACGCTCGATCCAGCCATGCCAAACTTAGAGGATCAAGGTTTATGCTACGATCCGCGCGGCGACGACAAAGACGTCGAAGCCGCGCGTCCTTTGTCCGTCCAAAGCCGTTTCGCCAAGAGATGGGACGTCGATTTAGGCCCCGGAGAGGTCCTCTTCGTTCCCGGCGGCGCCCCACACGCCGTACACAATCTCGATTGCACCGTCGCATTCGCCGGTAACTTTATCGACGACACCAACATCGATCGAGCCCTGCGCGACTTGAAACTCATGGGACTCAACCAAGGCGCGCGAATGATGGACGCCGGGTTTTCACCGCTCGACGAGGTTGACTTTTCCGACGAAAACGGTACGAACGACGAGGCGACGGCGACGACGTACGACGATCTCGTCGTCAGCGTTTCCGATTACCTCTCCTCGTCGTCGTTTCACTAGCAGTAGCAATTTAGTCACACCGGTAGGCGCTCCAAAAGCTCCTTCCTTCACTCGCAACAATCCCTGAAAGAGTCGAAACGTCGCACCGAACGCGCGCGTCGCGTCGTGCATTACGTATATGTACAAACACTCTCACACCCCACACTTTTTTTCAGTCGCACGCACCGTACAATAGTACTCGTCCTCCCTACACAAAAATCATCCATCCAGCCATCCATCCGCCCGCAATTTTCTCAAATCGACTCATTCAGACAAATCCCGCAAACGTGTCCCCTTCACGCGCTCATATACGTCGAGACATTAGGACTGTCAAAGGTTCTGCAACGACGGCGCGCTCGGGACGGGGCTTAAACCCTCCCGACGGCCAGTCTCCGATAGCTCAGTTGGTAGAGCGTTCGACTGTTACACACGGTGAATACGAAGAAGGCGCGTTGGAATTAAAGCATCCATCGAGAGGCCCAGGGATCGAAACCCTGTCGGAGAGTTTTTGGTGAATTAATTATTAATATACGTGTCAAATGTCCGATTTAGTACTTATGCCGTGACACACAGATTGATGATTGATTTTTCGTAGAGCGGCGTCACACCGGCGAACGAACGAACGATGTCGGCCCGGACGTGCCCGACGTGCGGAAGCGCGCTGACGGCGTCGACGGCGGCGACGACGACGACGTGCGAGGAGTGCGGATGGACGGCGACGTCGGCGGTGGCGGCGGCGGCGGCGGTGGCGACGCTCAGAGCGGATTCGATGACGAATTCGAGTCGTTCCGTTGGTGGAGTCGAACGACGACGAGACGACGAGTACTGGGATGGTGACGACGACGACGACGACGCGACGGTATCGTCGTACGCGTCGTCGTCGTCGTTGTCGTCGATGGGTCGCGTTAGGGTGGCGGCGGTCCGTGGGGAGGGGGCGGAAAACGACGACGAAGCGACGACGACGCGGGAGGATGGCGATTACGCGGGAACCGCGAACGCGCGGATGACGGCCGCGGAACGGGAACGCGCCGAAGCGGAACAGGATTTGATTGAAAACGGGGCGGATGCGCTCAAATTGTTGTACATGATGAGCCTGTACACGGGCCTGCGAGAAGAAGAGGAGGAAGATTCGGATTCGGGAGAAGAGGCGAACGACGACTTTGGGAGAGATTTTGGAGGGAGAAGCAACAAAAAGAAACCGAGGCCGTTCGACGAGCCGGTCAAGTACACCCAGCGTTGGTTGCGAGAGCTTCCCGCGCTCGTGCTCATTTACGAGGGGATTCTTCGCGAGGTGTTCGATTACGATTACGCGCCCGAGGCGGAGAAGGTTTTCGGCGGCGCGAGAATGTACATGAACATTTCAGAGGAAGGGAGAGACGACTTGGACGATTTGCGCGAGCTCGGTTTCCTCGAGGCGCTCAAGGTGACGAGCGAGACGTACGAACACTCGACGTTACTTAAAATTTCAGAGTCTGGGATTGAGTTTTTGCGTCGGGTATCGGCGCCGGATGGAGGCTTGACGTCGGAGATGCGCGCGCTCGTGGAAGCCTTGGTGTACGAAAACGACGACGAACTCCTCGAGGTCAGGTTCGACAAGCCTCAGCAGTCGTTCTACCTCACGGCTCCTCGTACTGGGTACGAATTTCGGTCGAGCATCACCGACGTGGAGGATGTTCCCTACGTTTCATCGCCGTACATTCCCCTGTCCATGATTTCGTCAGACGCGTTTGCGCCCAACATGACGAGCGGCGATAAAAAGGCAAAGCGTATACTCGGTGCTTCTGGCGCCGTCGCGGCGTCTCCATCGGCGTTGCGCGATCAAAATCTCACAACGAGCCTCACTCTGGATGACATCTGCGTTTTCGTCACCGAATGGGTACCGATGGGATCCAACGAGATGGTTTCGTTTTGCGAAAAGTTGGGAACGGGCGACCGCGTCCCGGGAGGCATGTTTAGCTCGAGCGCGCTAATGACGCCCGAACAGGAGCTCGACATGGTTGTGAGCGTGCATTCGGACAACAAGACCAAGATTCGCGTCCTCGATGCGGACGAGACGCGTCACGTCAACGTTGAAGCGGATCTACTGGCGACGGGCATCAAGGACAACGTGTCGCAGCTTCAGATTGAGCACTTTGGCATCAACTTTAGAGACAACGGCACCATCACGTACGGGTTATTCGTGAACGGGATCGCCAATAGAATCAGGCATAAAATTAGTTTGGATTTACTCGCGCGCTTGCTGTCAGACGTGCACGAGGACACGAGCGAACTCGTCGGCAATCTATTCTCCGAACGGCAGCGAGCGATGCTCGACAAAACGTACAAGGGCGAGGCGGATAATCGCGACAAGTTTGTGTGCATAATAGCCGAGCGCGCGACGCCCAAACTTCGCGCGGAGCTCTACATGGATGGTGAGCAGTACGAAAACGAACTGAAACAAATCATCGGCGCGACGTACAACGCGTACGACTTATCCGAACAAGAGGTTATCGTCTTTGGCGCGGAGGGCATGATCATCTTTGGTCCGCGCACCGAGCGCCATCATAAGTTGCTCGCGGCGTACGCCGCGCTTCAGGCTCGATCTGTCTACGTGAAAAATGTCTTTAGCAGCTGTTTCGCGCTCACGGATGAGCTCAAGCGTACGAGAGCGCTCATCGACGATTACCAGAGCGATCCGATGCACGTCGTACGCATTCGCGCTCGCTTGGCCGAGCACACCACCTCGGCGACAATTTTGCACGCCGTGCAGCAGTTTTTGCTCGAATCCTTGGAAAACATGAGAATTTCGCGTGAAAATCTCACCGATGCGGCGGACGCGGCGTCTCAGGAGCTCTTTGACATTTGTCGACTCGAAGAGGCGGCCGATCGTCTCAACCGTCGCGTCGTCGATTTAGAAAAAGTCATTTCGGCGTGCTGGAACGACCTCGAATCGCTGAGACAGATGAACCAGGTCATCGGATCGAGACGTAAGCTGCAAATCAACGAGTCGATCGAAGGGACGACGAAGAATCTTGAGGACGCATTTCGGGCGCAGGCGCGCAATAGCACCACGCTCGAGGTGACCCAGGTTATTCTCTCCGGTACGCTCGCCTTCGACATTCTCGATCGCTTCACCGGTCAATACTTGTCGTACACCGACATTCGATGGGCGGTGGATAAAGTCCAACCGTACATTGTGAACGTTCCCGCGGCGTGGTTCATGCTCAACATAGCCATGTGGGTGTGTCTCGGCGGGGGGATCATCTATCTCATGCGACACCTCGCCTACATGGGGTGCAGCGTGGAGACAAAACGATTTACCCTCAACAAGCCGATTCACGTCAAGCGTTGGAAGCGGTTCGTTGTCACCCGAGACGTCGAGAGCGTGTCCCAAAAAGAAGAATCTAGCCAGCGCATCGTCAAGTACGGATGGACCGAACCCGAAGATGTGGACAAGTGGAGAGGATCTCCACCGAAGATCGACATTACGGTGGACGAGCGGTACGGGTACGTCTTGCAGGCTATGATTCTCGTCAACAAACGCACGTGTAAACTCAGCGGTGAAGAAGGGTGGAAGATCTTTTGGCGGGACGTCTTCGTCAACCGATCCATTCACGACGCTAGTCGCGAAATCTTCGACGAAGAAACGGGTGATCGGAAGGATACCACCGAGTATTCAGACGACGAAGAAGACGACAAGGACGGTTACTACGATTACGACAGCGGGCGAAGCGCCTCCGTCATCCGGAAAAAGCCTAACCGCTCGAAATCAACCCATCGTCGTGGCACTGTTGCCGAGAGTGAAGACGACGAAGACGACAGGGCACTCGCAAACGATTTCACGTTTGAGACATTCGTCGCTCAACGCAAGAGCGACAAGGATGCCGCAGCCCGTCGGCGTCGATCCGAGCTCCGCGCTCAATCCGCCGCCGATCGCGCCCACGCCGAGTTTAACCGAGGAGGGAGTCTCGCACCCGGCGGGTCGAAGACATTTTGGCACGCAGAGGCGCCATCGTCATCCATTCGTCGGGATTAAACCAGTTGTACATACGGTATGTAAAACAAACGCAAATGCGCACGCAAACTAAACCTCAAACCTCACACAGGCGCACGCGTACACGCGTGCACCCACCATGCGCGCCGTCGACGCCGCAGCGACGAAGCCATCGCCGTCGACGGCGTCCTCGTCCTCGTCGTACACGCTCCCTAGGAACTGCGCCCGCGTTTCACGCGTGCTCGCCCGGCGAACAAAGGATGATGATGATGTCACGCAGCAGCAGCAGCAGCGGCAACAACAAAGTTGTGAGTTTTACATCATCGGAACCTCACACAAAGCCGGTAAAACCGGCGCGAGACGCGTCCGAGCGCTCGTTGACGCCGTGCGTCCGTCGTGCGTGGTGTTGGAACTGGATCAGGAGCGCGCGGATGCGTTGTTGCTCGCGAGTCGTGGCGCAGTGGAAGAGGAAGAGTACGGCGCGGATTTACTCGCGGGGTTATTAGGCGCCGAGAGACTCGACGCGTTAACGATTTATGGGGATCGAAGGGCGCGTGGACTCGCGGGGAAGGTTTTTGAACGCGCGATGCGTGGGTGGGGCGACGACGGAGGTGGGATGGGGAGATTTGGAAAAAGATGGAGCGCGTGCGCGAAGCACTGTCGGCGAATGTGGTACGCGGAAGACGGCGTGGACGTCGGGAAGGCGTTGAGGGAGGACCCGGAATCTCTCGGGCGTCCGCTCGTTGGTCCTGGGATTGTTGGTTTGATTGCCGCTCTGGCGTCGGCGCTCGAGCCGGCGGCGGTCGGGTCCCCTGATTGGGCGACGTCGTGGATCGAAGTCGCGAATGCGGCGACGTTGGCCTTCGCGTGCGTCGCATTTTGCCCATTCGTGGAAACGTTTTGGATGGATCGAGACGACGCGCTCGCCGACGCAGCGTTGGCCGGGGCCGAGGCGTGTCACGGTGTCGCGAGTGGGCGGTTTCGGAGGGTTACTTTTGAGTTTAGCGGCGACGCCGAGGAGACAAAGCGCGCGGCGGCTCGAGCTAAAGACGAAGAATCAAAGAAGGAGACTCGGTGCTTCACGCTCAAGCGGCCACTCGACGAGGGTGAGACGCGCCGGTTAAATTTATGGGAACCCCGGTGGTTGTCTCTCATGGATACTCTCGCCGAGGAAAACGGGGGAAATCTCGTCGGCGCCGAACTCGGATGTTTGCTCGGAAGAACGCGACATTACAGAGACGCGGCGACGAACGAGGTCTCCGGGAAAACCGCCGGAAGCAGGAGAAGACGCGCGACGGTTATCGTCGAGGACACGTTCCGACGCGCGAGAGTCGTCCGCGTGCAGGAGGGACGTCGACCGACGACCAAGGCGAGGAAACTTGAGGTTTGGATTGAAGGATTGAAGGACGTCGCGTGCGCGGCTGACGTCAAGGCGCATCCGGCGGGGTATTTACTCGCTAAAGAAGATGATTCAACGGCCAATAACACTCACCCATCGTCTTCATTGCCGTCGCCGCCGCTCGAGGGACAAGTCGTCGTCGTCGTCGTCTGCGGCCTCGCGCACGTCAACGGCGTCGTCGAGCGCCTCTCCTCGAGAGTGGAATAAAAGTTGTGCGCGTATGTATGCGTGCGTCGCGCGCATCGAGCCGGGAACGTGAGTTACACGCGATAGAATTACTTGTAAAATTACATATTTTTAGTAGTAGACAAACACAGCAGCACGCACACAAAAGCATACTGTGTTGGTAAGCCGTACACGCGGATGCGGCGGGGCTCGCTCACGCGGCGGCGTCGCTGCCACCAATGTCGAGCGCTTCGCGCATCTTCCTCTCGACGGATTCGGCGTTGAGCGGCGACTCGAGGTTTCGCACGACGACGTCGTCGTCGTCTCCTTCCTCGGCGTCTTTACTTTTATCGTCGCCGTTTTCATCCTCGTCTTCACTGCTCACGCTCGGTGGGCTATCGCACTCGGGCGTGTGACATAAACCATCCGTCGATCCCTCTCGAGGCTTCAACGCCAAAAACGAATGTCGAACCTTGAGAAGTCGGTCGCCGCTCAAAAAGCGCGTGCGGCACTTTGCGAGCGCCTTTGCCACCGAGCTAATGTCTTCGAATTCAACGTACGCGATCGCCCGTATCTCTCCCTTGTCGAACGCCTTGTACCAGAAGAGCGAAACCGCCCCGCACTCGCGTTCAATTTCCGACCGAACAACCGTCGATTCAATCTCAGGATCGATATCCGTGACGTACACGGTGCGTTCGGCTTTTTCGCGCGACACTGGATCCATCTCCCGAATCGGATTCGTTCGTTCGTTGTGCGTGAGCTCGACGACGAGCTTTGCGTCGTCCAGGACTTCCTTGCCGTTGAAATCGAGCGCTCGATGCGCGCTCTCGACGTCGCGAAATTTAACAAAAGCGTACGGGTACTTGGATTTGGGTTGGTTGAGCAACTCAATTTGCTCAATCTCGCCGCAATCGCCGAAGAGCGATCGCAGAGTCCCCGGCGAGGTGGTTTTCGGAATGTTCTTGACGTACACCTTGCTCGTTGGCTCCCTAGAGGAGGACGACGATGCCGTCGGAGTCTCAGATTCGACGACGCCGTCTCGCGAGGCGGCGCCATCCTCCCCCGCCGCGCGCGCGTGCGGCGAACGATTACCGGTGTTGCTCGTCGACGCCGCCCTGCGGTGAACCCGAAGCGGCGTCTTGGACGCGCTCACGCGAATAGTGCGATTGCGAAGCTTTTTACCCGTGAGGTGGAGCGCCACGCCGGCGCTCGTGAGCTCTTCAAACTCAATAAAGGCGACGTTTGCGGCGGCGTTTGCCTTTTCTTGCACGTGCAGACGACTCACCACCCCGGCGTTGGTTTCAAACAACTCCCTGAGTTCATCCTTTCCGACCGCCTTGTCGACGTTGGCGACGTAAATCGTTCGCGCGCAGCTCTCCATCTCGGCTTCGTTCTGCGGCAGCAGCAACGGATTGACGGGAATGACGGCGGTGTCGCTTCGGCGCACGATTATGTTGCGTCCGTGCAAAAACGTCCTGTCCAACCGAAGCGCCCTATCCATTCCGTTTGCCGTCTCAAACGCGACAAACGCATAGCTAAACTTGTTTGAGCTCATGTCGCCGCACAGTCGGCAATCCAAAATCGTGCCGCATTCGGAGAACACCGCCGCGAGCTCTCGCTCGGTGACGCTCGCGGGAACATCCTTGACGAAGACGGTGTACTTGGATCCCTTTTCTTGCCATCGGGCGCCGCCGCCGAAACCGCCGTTTCTGTTGCGTCCGCTGAAACCGACGTCTCTCCCGCCGCCGCCGAAACCGCCCCGCGGGCGACCGCCAAATCCCGGACCACCACCCATCGCGCCTCCTCCTCGTCTACCGCCGAAGCCGACGCCGACGCCCGCGTTCGGCGGTCCGTATCCGGGAAGTCCACCGGGCGCCGCGTACATCGCCGACGGGTGGTCGTGGTGGTGGTGGTGGTGGTGGTGCGGCACCGCCGCGTACCCACCCATCGCCGCGTAGTGCGGCGGTGGCGGTGGTTGCATCATGATTGGCATCCCACCGCCGTACGCCGCCGCGTGGTCCACTCCCGGCATGAGATTGACGGGAACCACCACCGGCACGGGTAACGGCATCCCAGCCGCGGGCACGACGCCTCCGTTCGCCATCGCCGCCATGTACCAATCCGCGTACGGAGAAGTCATCATTCTCGCGTCGTACGACGCGTCTGAATACGCCTGTTCGTCGCGTTCGTTCGTCGCGTTCGTCAGTCTGTCCATCCGTCGGGCGTCGCGCGCGTTCAACGCCTCGGCGCTTTGCTTTCTTTTTTCAACAGACTCATCATTCATCACAGATTTCTTTGTTTTCAATCTCGTTTCCTTTCCTCGTCCGCTTCGACCGACGTTTAAGAAGTCCCCCGACGGATCGCGAAACGCGGATTGGGTAGAAACAAAAACAATGTTAACACACACACCGCGCGCGCGCGCGCTTCACCGCACCCGCCGGCGTCGTCGTCCCGCGAACGAACCGATTCGATTCGATTCAATTTTTCATTCAATTTTTCATTCAAATTCTCACACGCACCTGTTGTCTCGTCCGCGCGTCCACCGCGTACCCCGCACCATCGCTCGTCGTCGCGTACGCGTACGCGTACGCGTACTCGTCGTCGTAATCTTCGTAATCGCATCCTCGTCCGTCGTCGCCGCCGTCGTCGTCACCAGGTCGTCGCGTCTCATCATCATGAACGCGCATCAACGGTGGTGTCCCGCCGTTCGGTGGCGCGTCCCGTTCCCGTTCGTCGTCCCCCGGTGGCGTCCGTCGTCCCCCGATCGTCGTCGACATATATCGGAACGGCGTTCCCTCGTCGTCGCGTCGTCGCGTTCCGTCGTTCCGTCGTTCCGTCGTCCGCGCTCTGCCGTCCGAACGAATCCAACAAATCCAACGAATGAATGAATCCAACAAAACCAACGAACGACCAGGCGGTTTCTTGAGTCACGACTCGTC
>Ga0255757_10003138_pt1 | contig 15270 bp, 16 predicted proteins | sample 071ome_27_FD_179957 | JGI IMG/M metagenome (GOLD analysis project Ga0255757, IMG submission 179957) | Coastal salt marsh microbial communities from the Groves Creek Marsh, Skidaway Island, Georgia - 071409AT metaG (version 2) | ecosystem: Environmental > Aquatic > Marine > Intertidal zone >...
CCGGCCGACCGATTCGCCAAGACCTCCCGCGAGTGGACGAATCGACACGAAGCGAAGCAGGCCGCCGAGGCCCGCCACCTTCGGCAACGTCGAGCGCGGTCAGCCCGCTACTGGACTGCAGGCGACGGCATGGTCCATCTCCACGCTGAACTCGACCCAGTCACCGGCGCCTCGGTCGTGGCCTCGCTGCGCCAGCGCATCGACCAGCTGTGGCATGCCGACGGCGGCCGCGATGGTTCACCCGACGAAGAGCGCTCGCACGAGCAGCGGGCAGCGGATGCGCTGGCGGAGGTGATCACCACACCGCCGAAGGTAGGAACACCACACCCCAAGCACGTCGTCCACATCATTCACCAGCTCGCCTCCGGCACTGCCGAACTGGTCGACACCACACCGCTTCCCGACCACGTGCTCGTCGAGCTGGGACCGGCCGCCGAGGTGATCGGCCATGTGTTCGACGGCGCTGGTCAACCCTTGTGGCTCGGGCGCACCACCCGCTTGGCCAGCCGAGATCAGTGGATGGCGCTCATCGCCGCCCACCGGGGCTGCAGGGAGTGTGGCGCAGGTATCGACCGCTGCCAGGCCCACCATCCCCTTGAGTGGGAGCGCGGTGGTGCATCCGACATCGACAATCTCGTCCCGCTCTGTCACACCTGTCACGGTGTGGCGCATCGGGGCAGCCGAGGCGACCCAGCGAGACGACGAAGATCTGGCCTGATGGCCTAGTCCGAAAACGGGAACACGCCCCGGCTCCGGAGCCGAGGCGTGTTCCTTGCGAGATCGTTCTCGATGCGATCAGTTCTTGGGGAGTTCCGAGAACGGTGTGTCCTTGCCCGGACCTGGCTCGCGAGGCAGACCGAGCACACGCTCGCCGATGATGTTCTGCTGAATCTGGTCGGTGCCGCCGTAGATCGACGGACCAGGCGAGAACATCGCGATCTCGCCGACCGCTCCACCCGTCTGCGTCTCGGATTCGCCGAGCAACATGCCGTCAGCGCCGATCACCTGCAGGCCAACCTCACGGAAGCTGCGGAACAGCTCCGACATCGTGAGCTTGCCGATGTTGGGTTCGGCACCAGTGCGCTGCTTGGGATCCTTCGCCCGCTGGATCGAAAGGCGGTTGACCTCGATCAGCGAGTAGAGCTTGATGAGTTCCTGGCGCAGGACCGGGTCGGTGTTCTTGCCCGACTTCTCGGCCATGTCGACGAGGTAACGCCACAGGCCCATGCCAAGCGGCGGGACGCCACCCTCCCCCGCAGTGCGCTTGTTGAACTTGGTGACGGGCTCGTGACGCACGGACTTCATGCCCGAGCCAGCAGCCGACGCCGGCGACTTACCGGCCGAGCCAAGCGAGGCCCGCTCAAACATCAGCGTGGTGTTGGCAACCGCCCAACCCTGGTTGAGGTCGCCGATGATGTTCGCCTCGGGGACACGGGCTTCGTCGATGAAGACCTCGTTGAAGAGCGCCTTGCCGGTCATCTCGACCAGCGGACGCACGGTGATGCCCGGCTGGTGCATGTCGATGGCGAAGTAGGTGATGCCCTTGTGCTTCGGGGCATTGGGATCGGTTCGGGCGATCAGCATGCCCATGTCGGCGATCTGGCCGCCAGACGTCCAGACCTTCTGGCCGGTGATGATGTACTCGTCACCGTCCTTCTCGGCCTTGCAGGTGAGGCCGGCGAGGTCAGAACCAGCACCGGGCTCGGAGAACAGCTGACACCAGCCGACGGAACCATCGAGGATCGGCGGCAGGAATTCGTCGATCTGCTCCTGGGTGCCGTGAGTGGCGATGGTCGGAGCGGCGAGCATGCGGCCCAACCCGGTGGGCGGACCCATGACCTCCCGATCAGCCATGGTGGCCATCACCGCAGCCGCCTGCGCCTGCGTGAGGCCCTTGCCGTAGGCGTTGGTGCCGAGCATCGGGTGGGCGTACCCGCTCGGGCCGAGACGGTCCCACCAGTCACCAACGGTGAGGGACTCGTCCCAGTTCTCGTCCAGCCACGCCTCTACCTCGGCGCGGATCTCTTCGATCGACATGTCGCTCATGAAAGCGATGTTAATGATCGTTCACAGGACTGTGAAGTCGGGAGCGTCAGAATCTCACCGCACGCTCCCCCGCCGACTACAGCGGCTGGGGCGTGTTGAGCTCCAAGACGTTGTCGAGCATGACCCGCTTGGTCTGCTCAGCGTCGAGATTCTTGAGCTCGACGAGATAGTCCAGCGGCTGAGGCATCCCCTCGATGTGAGGCCAATCGGAACCGAAGATCACCCGATCGGCACCCATGAGTTCGACGACCTCATCGACGTCGTCCTCCCAGAACGGATTGACCCAAACGTGCTGCTTGAACGTGTCGACCGGATGGTTGTCGAACCACCAGTACGACTTCTTGGCGGTCTGGTCGAACTTGCGGAACATCGGGCCGAGGAAGTCCGAGCCGTTCTCGATCGAGGCGAAACGCAGGTTGGGGAAACGGTCGAAGATCTTCTCGAAGACAGCCTGGATCAGCCAGTCCTGCGCAGCACGTTCGATGGCGAACCCCTTGAGCGACGGGCCGGCGCCACCGCCACCCGCCAGCGACGAGAAGGCGTCGTCGGCGTAACCCTGCGATGAGTAGCCGGAGTCGGCCGCATGGATCACGAGCGGCACGCCCGATTCGTTGATGCGGGCCCATACCGGGTCGAACATCGGATTGAAGGGCGACACCACACCGGTGCGGGTGGTGACAGGGGCGGGACGCATGACGAGCACGTTGGCCCCCATCCCGAGCACCTTGTCGACCTCCGCCACGGCGGCGTCGACATCGCCGAGCGCAATGTAGGGCGCCGCGAAGATCGTGTTCTCGTAGTTGAACGTCCAGTCGTCGTGGAGCCACTGATTGAAGGCCTGCATCATCATGACCACGGCATCAACGTCGTGCTTGATGACCTCCTCGTACAGCACGCCGAGGGTGGGGAACAGCCACACGCCCTGAAGGCCCTGCTGTTCGATCATCTTCACCCGCGCCGCAGGATCCATGTAATACGCCGGCAGCGGTTCACGATCCTTGAGCATCTCGAGTGGGTTGAGCCGCTCCGGATTGCCCTCGAAATAGGGGCGCAACGCCCCGGGCTTCGCAATCGGATCCCACGTGGGGTTGGCGACGGCCTTGGAAAGTTTGCCCCCCACCAGGTGGTGTTTCCGGCCACCCATGTCGACCCATTGCACGATGCGAGGCTGCATGGCTTCGGGCACATGGCGGGTGAACGCATCGAGCGCCTCGTAGTAGTGGTTGTCGGCGTCGAACGGGACGAAGTCGAGCTGATCCGGTGTCATGGCAGGCTCCCGAAGTGCGGCGGTGCCCCCACCGTACCGAATCCTGACGGCGCGTCAGAAACCGGCCCCGAGTCGATCACGGCCGAACGGCGTCGATTCGATCTCGCAGGCCGTACCACACCCCGGCCGCGGCCACGAGCTTCGAGGTGTGCTCACCCAGCGGCTGACGCTTATAGGGAATCCCGGCGAGCGACGACATCGGCTGAGTCGGATCGTCGGTGCCGGCGAGACGACGCCCGACCGCTCGACCGAGCCAGGGCATCAACACCACCCCGGAGCCACCGTTACAACCGAGCACGTAATGCACCCGGTCGCGTACGCCCAGCTTGGGGAGGTAGTCCGCCGTGAACGCCATCAACCCCGACCATGCGTTGGTGATCTTCACATCCGCGAGTGTCGGGAAGATCTCGAGCATCTGGTCGTGAAGAATCCGAGCCGACGTCGCCGTCGATAGAGGGCGGAAGCGGGCTCGTCCACCGAACAGGATCCCCTCACCATCCGGGGTGGGGCGGGCGTAGACGATCACCCGGTTGGTGTCGATCACTGCGGTCATCGCCGGGAGGAGCGCCTCGACCCGCTCCCGACCGAGGCGTTCGAGTCCCAGGATCGTCGACGACATCGGGACGATGCGTTCCCGGTGCCATGGCACGACCCGATCGGTGTAGCCGTTGGTGGCGATCACGACGTCGCCTGCAGCGATCCGCCGATGGCCGCGTGCCGTGCCGGATCCCGAGGCGACCGTGATCGTGTGCGGACCGACACCACTCGAGTCGATGTCGGTCACCCGGATGCCCGTGTGGATCGACACGCCGGCGGCCTCAGCTCGACGACGGAGGCCGTCGACGAACACGGCGGGGTGAGCCAGACCGGCGGCGCTCGCCGCCATCCCGCCGTGGAACGCATCGGTGCTGACATAGCGGCCTTCGTCACCGGGCTGGATCAGCGTCACTCCGGAACCCTCGCCGCTGTCGCGGTACTCCTCGTACTTCTTCTCGAGCTTGCGGAAGGCCGCCTTCGAGCGAGCGGCAACGAAACGGCCGCGATCCTGAAACGCGCCGGGGGCGTGCTCGTCGACGAGCTGCTGGAAATGGACATAGGCCTCGTCGGCCTCGTCGAGAATCGCCGCCGCCCGATCGGGCCCGACGTACGCCTCGAGATCGATCATCTTGGAGATTCCGGCCCGACCCGAGACGAGTCCGGCATTGCGCCCCGATGCACCCTCGCCGATACGGCGGATATCGAGCACGGTGACAGAACGACCAGCGCGTGCCAGCTCGGTGGCACAGCTCAATCCGGCGTAACCGCCACCGACGACCACCACGTCGGAGCCCGTCGGTGGATCGGCGTCGTACGCCACCGGCGGGGCATCGTTCCACCACCACGGGTCCTCGGAAAACGTGTCGGCGAACAAGGTGGCGGAGGCAGCCATCGCCGGACTCTAGACCGCGCCTCTCCCCCGATCCCGGAGGATCCGATCCCGCCCCGTCGATGTCGCCCCCCTACGAGATCGGCCGCTAGATTCCTCCTGTGCCTTCCACTGCTGAACTTCAGGCCGCAACCTTCAAGCGCGGCGCCAACGTCCGCCTTGTCGACGACATCTCGGGATATCCCGCGGGATCTCAGGGCAAGGTGGCGGTGGCCAACGGCATGACCTGGAAGCGCTACTGGATCCGGTTCCCCGACGGCAACGCCATCGGTCACGTCGACCACACCTCGCTGGTCCGCGCCAAGGACTACGACGTCTTCGTCGTGGCTCGCGAACGCGAAGCTGAGGAGGCGGCCAAGGCCGCCGAAGCCGCAGCGAACGCTCCAGCCGAAAGCGCCGGCGGCGGCGCTGCTGCAGGCGGCGGCGCCGGTGTCGAAGTCAACGGTGTGTTCATCGCCCAGACCTGGCTCGACAAATCGGCTGCGGCTCGGGCCCGAATCCAGGGCTGATTCCCCCTCAGCGGATCCGAGGGTCGATCCGCTTCCCCGAGGAGAAGGCGGCGCTGCCCTCCTCCATGCCGGCCATGTCGAAACCGGTGGTCAGCAGCGACGGCCCCATCGACAGCGCCTGCGTGGTGCCGAGGTCGTTCGCTGCCCAGATCGATCGCAGCGATGCCTGAACACCGACCGCGGGCTGTGAGGCGATCGCATCGGCCACCCACCGAGCGCGTTCCATGAGTTCGTCTGCCGGGCAGACCTCGCTCACGAGACCGATACGGTGCGCTGTTGCCGCCGACATCCGCTCGTGGTTGCCGAGGAGCGTCATGCGAAGCACCTCACCGAGCGGCATGTACTGCAGCATCTTCATCGGCTCGTAGACCGCCGCCATCCCGTAGGTGACATGCGGATCAAAGAAGGTGGCGTGGTCGGCCGCGATGATGATGTCGCTCTCGGCGAGCATGTAGAACGCTCCCCCGCACGCCATGCCGTTGACCGCGCAGATCACTGGTTTCCAGAGGTCGCACGATTTCGGCCCAAGGTCGTCACCCGGATCGTCGTACATGAAGTTGTTCGACGTCCCGTACAGCCGCGAGTCGCCCGCCATGTTCGTGAACTCGGCCTCGTTGCGATCGATGCCGACACAGAACGACGTGTCGCCGGCAGCGGTCAGCACGATCGCGTTGACCCGATCGTCGCTGCGGAACGCCCGCCACGTGGCCTTCAACTCCTCCTGCATGGTGGGACTGAAGGCGTTGTAGGCCTCAGGTCGGTCGAGCGTGACGACGGCGACCTTGGCGGCCTCATCGATCTCGACCGTGATCGTGGTGAACGAACTCGGGTGGAATCGGTCTGGTTCAGTCATGACATCGTCCAGTCTTTCAGCCGACGCATCGCCTCGGCACAATCCTCGGTCGAGCCAGCGAACGAGAAGCGCACGAACCGGTGGCCGCGCGTCGGATCGAAGTCGACGCCCGGAGTCGCCGCGAGGCCGATCTCGTCGAGCCAGATCGCACACAACGCCTGGCTGTCGGCCGCGCGACCGGACTCGATCAGATGGTCGATGCCAGCCCACACATAAAAGGCGCCGTCGGCCGGAGCAAGATCGTCGAAACCGGCAGCTCGCAGACCATCCAGCACAACCGTGCGATTCGCCGCATACCGGGCGACATTGACCTCGCACTCGTCGTGGCAGTCGAAGGCGGCGACCGCGGCAAGTTGCGAGAGGGTCGGCGCAGAGATCGTGACGTTCTGTCCGATCCGCGTGAGCGACTCCCGCAGTTCCTCGGGCATCACTAACCATCCCAGCCGCCACCCGGTCATCGAGAAGTACTTCGAGAAACTGTTGATCACGATCGCATCGGGATCGAACTGCAACGCTGTCGGAGCGGGCTCGCCGTACGACAGGCCGTGGTAGATCTCGTCGCTCACGAACCACACACCGTTGGCCCGGCACCACGAGGTGATCTGGGTCATCCGGTCGATGTCGAGCATCGTTCCCGTCGGGTTCGACGGTGACGAGAGGACGAGACCGGCGATCGGGCCGCCGTCGGCGACGATGCGGTCAAGGAGTTCGACGGTGGGTTGGAACCGGGTCTCGAGCGTCGTGGGCATGTCGACAACCTCAGAACCGAGTGCCTCGAGCGCATTGCGATAGCAGGGGTAGCCAGGCGACGGGACGACGACCCGATCACCAACATCGAACGCAGCGAGGAACGCAGCAACGAACGCACCCGACGCGCCGACGGTGAACATCAGCCGGTCAGGATCCACCTCGACGCCGTACCACTCGTCGTAGTGGCGAGCGACACGGGCACGGAGCTCCGGCGTGCCTGCAGCGGTCGTGTACCCGAGGACGTCCTCGTCGAGTGCACGGTGAGCGGCCGCGATCACACCCCCCGGAGCCGGGGTGGACGGCTGACCGACCTCGAGATGCAGGACCTCGCCTCCGGCGAGCTCGCGTTCCTCTGCAGCTCGCATGACTTCCATCACGTAGAACGGGGCGATCTCGCCCCGGTTCGACGAGGTGCGCTGGGACTCCATCACGGGAGCTTCGCACGTTCTGGTGCCGAATCGGTCGTCCTCGGGGTGAAGGCGAGCCGCGACATTGGTACGTTGACCGTCCGTGACGAGGACGTGCGGAATCTGTGGTGGCAGCGGAGCCGGCAAGACCACGCTCACCCGTCACCTTCTCGAACGCCTCGGCCCTGACCAAGTGTCAGTCCTCGCCTTCGACGCCTACTACCGAGACCAAGGCCACCTTTCCCCTGCCGACCGATCGCTGGTCAACTACGACCATCCCGATTCGCTCGATCACGAGCGTTTCGCGGCCGACGTCGAAGCGCTTCGAGGCGGCGAGGCCATCGCCGCGCCGGTCTACGACTTCGCAACCCACACCCGCACGGCTGAGGTCACGATCGTCGAGCCCCGCTCGATCGTGATCGTCGAGGGCATCCTCTTGCTGAGCTTTTCAGAGATCGCCGATCGCCTCGACCTCGCCGTGTATCTCGACGTGCCCGAGGACGTCCGACTCGAGCGTCGCATCAAACGAGATATTGCCGAACGAGGGCGCGAGCCCGACGATGTGCGACGCCAGTTCGCCGAGACGGTGGCGCCGATGCACGACCGCTTCGTCGAGCCGTTCCGCGACCGAGCGCACCGCACGGTTGCGCTTCACGAAGACTACGGGCCGGTCGCCGACGAGTTGATCGAGCGCCTCTTCGACCCGAGCGCCCTCGCAAGCTGACGCGCGCCGTGCCGTTGCGCGGTACCGTCTGCGCCGTGCGAGCGCCGGTACGTCGTTGGACCCTGCTCGTGTTGATCCTCGCTCTCGTCACCGCCTCCTGCGGCGGTGGTGGTGGCGGTGACGACACGCAACAGGTCGAGTCGCGCTTCACGGCGCCGCGCACCTACGAGGATCTTGACCTGAGCGGCCCCGAGGCGACCGTCGCTGAGTTCATCTCCGCATTCGTTCGACGTGACTATGTCGCTGCGGCACTGATTCTGCACCCCGATGCGCAGCAAGCCATCAGCGCTGCGGTCGCCGAGAACGATCTCGCCGGACTCGTCACGCCCCGCGCCGAACCGACCGTTCTGGCCCGGATGGCGATCCAACGCGATGGCGATCACCTGCTCGGCGGAATGCGCGTCTTCGAGATTGCGATGGAAGAGGCAATGTCCAATGGCGGGTTCGTCGTTGACCTCGCCTCGGGCGCCGAGGGACTCACCCTGCGATCGTCGGATCAGTTCGGTGCCGTTATAGAAGGCACCCTCTCCAGCAACGGCAACGACGTCGTCTTCGAACTCGCCCCGACCTCCGACGAGCGATGGCGGATCCGCTCGGCTCGACTCGCCAACGGCACTCCCCTTCAGATTCCCTTCAGCGGAACGCCGACGGTCGACTCGCCCGCCCGCAACCTCGAACCCCGCGACATTTGGCGCAGCACGCTCCCCAACGAATCGCCGCAAGAACTCCTTGACACGATCGTGACGCTCGTCGGGTTGGGCGACTATGTGTCGCTCTATCTTCTTCTCGACGAGACCGGTCAACGCGGCGCCGCAGAGCAAGTGCCAGCGTCGACCTCGAGCGATCACGGTTTCGTTGCGATGCTGCTCGACACGCACCTCGACACCGTCGGCTTCCCCGTCGACCTCACGAAGGTCGATCCCATTGCGAGCGAAACCCTGCTGATCACCCAGGACGTTGGTATCGGGGAAGCGATCACGTTCGCGGTCACCATGGGCGAGCGCGCGCTCGACGTCACGATGTCGCGTGATGCCGCCGGTGCCTGGCGACTGCGTCGCATGGTGCCCGCCGGGGAGTTGACGGCCCCGACCCCATTCTCGCTGGGCTGATCCGGGTGGCGTCGCTCAGCGGGTGAACCGGGCGACCGTCTCGACGTGACTCGTGCCTGGGAACATGTCGAGCACGGTCCATCGGTCGAACCGGAGGCCGGCGTCGAGCAACAGGGCGGCGTCACGGCCAAACGACGACGGGTCGCAGCTGATGAGGACCAAGACGGAAGGATCGGCCCGCAACAGGGTCTTGACCGCTCGCTTACCCAAGCCCTCACGGGCGGGGTCGGCCACGACAACAGGAGCCGGAGACGGCCGCCAACGCTCGACGTCGGCCTTCACAATCCGGGCGTCGCGAGCAGTCAGGTTGATGCGAGCGTCGGCGACCGAGTCACGACCCCGCTCGATTGCGATCACCGGACGGTTGCGACCGACCGTCGCTGAGAACAACCCGACACCGGCGTAGGCGTCGACAAGTTCGCCATCCGGGGCGTCCGCGATCATCGACCGCACTTCATCGACGAGCGCGTCGCAGCCGGCCGGACGGTTCTGGAAGAAGGCGTTGGCACTCACCCGGAGGCGACGGCCGTCGATCTCTTCGTGGATCCACGCCCGCTTGCCCTTCTTGAGTTGTGCCTCGGAAACGACGAACACGTCGTCGGGTACGGACACGTCGAACGTGTCGCGCTCGACGACCACCATCCGGTCGCCGGTTCGGTTGCCGACTCGGATCAGCACCCGACTCGAACCTGGATAGCGCCCCTCGACGAGTAACTCCTCGGCAAGCGGATCGACGGCATCACACTCGTCAGGCACCACCACGTCGTGAGAGCCACGGGCCCGATACCCGGCCCGACCGTCGTGGACAGCCGCCCGGATCGTCGTGCGGCCGTGGTCGTCGACGAGGCGTCGCATCGACGGGTCGGGTACCTCGACCCCAGCCCGAGCGAGCTGGTCGATCGCCATTGCGGTCTTCATCGTCAGTTGAGCGTCGGGGGTGACGTGCAACAGGTCGCAACCGCCGCACCCTTCCAGCTGATGTGCGCATGGGACCGGCACCCGATCCGGCGACGGTTCGAGCACCGTCACCACACGAGCTCGCGACCAACGCTTGTCGGTGCGCACGACCTCGGCGGTGACCGACTCGCCCGGTAGCGCTCCTTCGACGAAGACGACTCGACCGTCCTCGGCTCGGGCCACCCCGGCCCCGTCACGCGATGTCGCGGTCACGCGGAGTTCCACGGGGCAAACGGTATCCAGCACCCACTCGAAACCAGCCCGATCGGTCGAACCGTCAATCAACGACTCGGGTAGGGTCGCGTCGTGATGCGCCCGATCGAAATCAGTCCGTCCGTCCTTCCCGCCGACTTCGCCCGACTCGGCGACGAGATCGCCGCCCTCGAGGCCGCCGGGTGCGACCGTATCCACTGGGACGTGATGGACGGCGTGTTTGTGCCCAACCTCACCATCGGTCCCGACATCGTGAAGAGCTGTCGCTCCTTCGCCGACATCATGTTCGAAGCCCATCTGATGGTCGTGAACGCCGACGAGATGGCGCCGCTCTACGTCGACGCCGGATGTGAGGTCGTCATGGTGCACGCCGAGGCCTGCGCCCACCTCCACCGCTCGCTCGACAACATCCAGAAGCTGGGGGCAAAGTCCGGCGTGGTACTCAACCCGCACACCCCGGCCGACACGATCCGGCACGTCCTCGACGTCACCGATCATGTGCTGATCATGACCGTCAACCCTGGCTTCGGTGGCCAGACCTACATCCCGCTCGTCGCCAAGATCGAAGCGGTCAAGCAGATGGTCGATACGGGTGGTCACGACATCGACATCGAGGTCGACGGCGGCATCAACGCCGAAACGATCAAAGAGTGCGCTGCGGCCGGTGCGAACGTCTTCGTCAGCGGCTCGGCGCTGTTCCGTTACGACGACCGGGCGGCCGGCGTCGCCGAACTCAAGGGCAACGCCGAAACCGCACGCTCGTGAGCTTCTACGACGAGCACCACCGAGCACTCCAGGACCACTTCGACTCGCGGGCGCTCGCCGACACGCTCCAGGCCATCACCGTCCAGCCCGAACTCGATGACGACACCGCCGAATTTCTGGCTGGCCGCGAATTCTTCTTCCTCACGACGGTGCGGGCCGACGGCTTCCCCACCGTCTCGCACAAGGGCGGTCCGGCTGGCTTCGTGAACGTCCTCGATCCGACCACGATCGCCTTCCCCAGCTACGACGGCAACGGCATGTTTCTCTCCATGGGCAACATCGCCGCCACTGCCAAGGTCGGACTGTTGTTCATCGACTTCGAGACCCCGCATCGGGTCCGGCTTCACGGCGAGGCCACCGTCAGCGCCGACGACGAACTCCTCGGCGAGTTCCCCGGCGCGGAACTCATCGTGCGCGTTGCGATCACGGAACAGTTCGTGAACTGCCCTCGCTACATCGTGAAGCACGCTCGTGTCGCCCCATCGCCCTACGTGCCGGACGACAACGGCGACGCCCCCACCGCCACTTGGAAGAAGATCGACGGCATGAGCGCCGTGCTGCCACCGGCCGATGCCGAACGCGTCGACGCCGAGGGGGAGCAGATCAGCATCGCCGAGTACGAGGCGCGCCGCCGAAACGGCACCGCCTGACCCTGCTCGTCTGAGGCCCCTGTCAGCGCAGGTGCTGAACGGTCACATCTGTCAGCGCAGGCGCTGAACGGTCACATCTGTCAGCGCAGGCGCTGATTAGAGCATCTCACCGCGCTTGACGATGACATGGTCGATGAGGCCGTACTCCTTGGCCTGCTCGGCCGTGAACCAGCGATCACGATCCGAGTCAGCTTCGATCGTCTCGTAGGTCTGGCCCGTGTGCTGCGCAATGCGCTCCTGCAGCAGACGCTTCGTGTAGGCCATCTGCTCGGCCTGGATCGCGATGTCGGTGGCCTGACCCTGAACACCGCCAAGGGGCTGATGCATCATGATGCGGGCGTGCGGCAGCGCATAGCGCTTGCCCGGTGCGCCGGCACACAGCAAGAACTGACCCATCGAGGCGCCAAGTCCCATACAGATGGTGCCGACCTCGGGCTGAACGAACTGCATGGTGTCGTAGATCGCCATGCCGGCGGTGACCGAGCCACCCGGGCTGTTGATGTACAGCCAGATCGGCTTCTCTGCGTCCTGCCCCTCGAGGTAGAGCAGCTGGGCGGTGATGTAGTTGGCGATGCCGTCGTTGACGTCGGTGCCGAGGACGACGATCCGTTCCTGGAGGAGACGATTGAAGATGTCGGCCTGCGGAGAGCCGAAGGAAGGCGCTTCGGCGAGTTGGGGGATGACGTGGTTGATCTCGGTCATAAGCCCGAAGGGTACAGGGGCGACGCACCCAACTCGTGTAGCGGGCGACCAGGTGTTCGTCGTGACATCAGTCGCCGGACACGCCGCCGATCGAGCGACGAACGCACGGGGGAGCGAGGATCAGTCGAGACTCGCCCAGAAGTCGACCAGCGCACTCGCAGCCGCTGCCGGATTGCTGATCATCCACCAGTGCCCGTGATCAGCGAAACGGACGACGGTGCCCCCGAGATCGCCGGCAGTCGACGCCGCTAAGTCGGCGGGCACGTACGGGTCCTGCTCGGCGATCACGAACAGGGCGGGTCGCCGAGCTGCGGCCCGGAGGCGGGCCCCGAGCTCCGAAAGCGCAGGCGGCACGGCGCTGCGGTAGAGGGCGAGAACGCATGCACCCATCGCCTCGTCGACGGCATCGGCGTGCGTCTCGGCGATCGAGCCCGGCATGCCGAGGCCTTCGAACATCGCCAACCGGTCAGCTCGCGAGGCTCCGGTCATCGCCGCAACGACCTGCTCCCCCACCTCCGGGGTCTGCCACGCCTGCGCCATGTCGTGCCAGACATAGTCAGGGTGCACCAAACCGCCGCAGTCCATCGCAAAGGAGCGGATAAGGTCCGGGCGATCGGCGGCGATCCCCGCCACATGACCAGTGCCCCAGTCGTGCCCGACAAGGTCGATCGGGCCATCGATGGCTTCGAGTTCGGCAACGAGCCAGGCGTGGTACCCCGCCATCGTCGCCTCGAAGCCATCGGGTACTGGCGCCCCGAAACCCGGAGGCGAAAGCCGGACGACATCGTCGACCGACCGATCGGCGAGTTCTGCGACGAGGAGATCCCACACCGCCGAGCACTCGGGGTTGCCATGGACGAACACCTTCGGCATGGGCAAGACCCTAGTCAGTGACGGCGACTGGCTCCTGCCGACCGACGGTGCCGTAGAGCAGGCCGAGGAAGATCACTGCGCCACCGAGAAAGGTCCGCGTCGATGGTTGCTCACTGAAGGCGATCCAGGCCCACGCCGACGCCGCCAGCGTTTCCACCGGCGTGAACAGCGCAACCTCCGATGCGGGCGCGTGGCGGGGCGCAGAGGTCAGGCACAGGCGCCCGATCGGGTTGAACAGCAAGCCCATCCCGATCGCGGCGAGGTACACCTGGGTCGACAGCCCGAACGGAGCGGCGAACCACACCGTGATGACGATCGTGACCGACGCAGCGATCGACAGACCGATGAAGCGGCTCTGCTCCCGGTAGCGACGCCACACGTTCATGTTGGTCGAGAAGGCCGCCACCGCAGTGAGTGCCAACAGATCACCAACAAGGTTGGGCGAGCCGATCGACGATGAAACGACGATCACCACACCGCAGACGGTGATGCCGATCGCGATCCAGGTGCGCCGATTCGTTCGTTCGCCGAAGAACACTCGTCCAACGACCGCGGCGATGATCGGTGACGCCGCCACGATCACGACCACGTTCGCCACGTCGGTGCGTGTGATTGCGGTGATGAAGCAGACCTGGCTGACCCCCGAAAGGATCCCGACCGTGGCAAGCCCACGGGGCGAGGCCCGGAACCCGCCGATGACATCACCGCCCTCCAGCACTTTCTGGAGGACCAATTGGACCGGCAGCGACACGACCGAGACGAGGAAGGCCATCGTCCACCCGTCGATATCGGCGAGCCGCACGAAATAGGAATCGGTGGAGACCAACAACATGCCGAGCGCAGCAAGCATCCAACCCCGCTGCCGGCCTTCGACCACGATCAGTCCTCGGTGCGCAGCGCCTCGGCGAGCGCCCGGAAGGCTCGGCCTCGATGGCTGATCTCGTGCTTGTCGTCACCCATCTCCGCGAACGTGCGACCGTCTCCTTCAGCCGGAACGAACACCGGGTCGTAGCCGAAACCACCATCACCAGCCGGGGCGAGTGCGATGTGGCCCTCAACGGCACCTTCGACGCTCAACGATCGACCGTCGGGCCAGACGACCATCACGGCAGTGCGGAACCGGGCCGTGCGCTGCTCGGAGGTCAGCGCACCGACCCACTCGAGTTCGGCCATCAACTTGTCGACATTGTCCTGATAGCTAACGTCGTCGCCCGCATAGCGAGCCGAAAAGACACCGGGAGCACCGTCGAGCGCATCGACCTCGAGGCCGGTGTCGTCGCTGACCGCAGGGGCCCCGGCCGCCTCGCACACGGCAACGGCTTTCAAGCGAGCGTTGCCTTCGAGATCGGGGGCATCCTCCACCACGTCACCAAGACCCGCAGGTCGAGGTTGAAGATCGACGAGCCCATCGAGGACAAGGGCGATCTCCGCGACCTTGTCGGGGTTCGCGCTCGCACAAACCAGGCGGGGCAGGTCGGCCATCAGCGTCCGGGGGTGCGAGGCGCAGGGGCGTCGGCGAGCACGGCGCGCTGCGCCTCGGCGATGGTGGCGACGCCACCCTCGGCGAGGTCGAGCAGGGTGTCGAGCTCGGCTCGCGAGAACGTGTTGCCCTCGGCGGTGCCCTGCACCTCGATCAACTGGCCGTTGCCGTCCATGATCACGTTGAAGTCGACGTCGGCGGTCGAATCCTCCGGATAGGGCAGGTCGAGGACGGGGAGACCGTCGACGATGCCGACCGAGATCGCCACGCACTCCGTGGTCAGCGGATTGGCCGGAATGTGGCCGGCTTGCACGAGACGCTCGCATGCGTCGTGCAGAGCGATATAGGCACCACAGATCGACGCCGTGCGGGTGCCGCCGTCGGCCTGGAGGACATCGCAGTCGAGCCGAATCGAAGTCTCGCCGAGCGCCCGCATGTCGGTGACCGCACGCAACGACCGGCCGATGAGTCGCTCGATCTCCTGGGTGCGACCCTTTGCGCCCCGACGCTCGCGATTGATGCGCTCGGGGGACGAACCC
>Ga0255757_10003149_pt1 | contig 15252 bp, 21 predicted proteins | sample 071ome_27_FD_179957 | JGI IMG/M metagenome (GOLD analysis project Ga0255757, IMG submission 179957) | Coastal salt marsh microbial communities from the Groves Creek Marsh, Skidaway Island, Georgia - 071409AT metaG (version 2) | ecosystem: Environmental > Aquatic > Marine > Intertidal zone >...
ATACTTACCTTGCTTGTGTAGGATATGGCAAGACTGATAGATCTTCTTCTCTTTGCGCGATGCCACTCCAATACGAGTTAGAGTTTCTCTCACCTTGAGAAAGTCATCGGGTTCACCAAGAACCACTTCTACCATATCAGTTTGCTTCCACTGGATTTCAGTTTCAACACTCATCTTTTTCCACCTTTATTCAATACCTTTGTAATATGATCTAGCTGATCCTTGGTGAGAACCCTGAGTGCTTGTAGAGCTTTATCGTCATTATAACCATAATACTCTTTTACTACTTCAAGATAATCAATAGAATCTTTTTTCGCCCAAGGAGAGAAACGCTTCCTCGGTTTCACACTATTTAGCAAAAAGTCGTATTGAAGTTTCTTTGGGAGATGAGGATTTTTATTCATCTCATTGACATAAAGGATAGTGTCAGTGAAAGAACTGAGACACCTGTTAATAATATAAGGAGGATACCCTCGCTCAGCATCAGTATCATCATCGAGAATATTCTTTTTAGATTGGTTGATCGAGTATAGGTAATCTTTTAGTTGGTATGTCATTCCAGTGTCTAATCACTCCACTAATAATAAAAAGGTTGGTAACCAAGTAAGAAATAAAAATAAGGGTGCGTATGCCAGCAATAATATCTGCTTCTCTATCTGTTCGTCCATGCTTCTCCCCTAATGCTTTCGCCCAGATTCTCCACATTAGAACTTCGCAGTGACACCTATAACTTTAGCATTGGGGTTACGAGCAAGAGCGACCTCACGAGCATCCTGATAGTCACGAGCATAGACTTCTTCTTTGAAGACCTTGCCAGCAACATAGAGAGTAACTTCACACTTCATTTGCTAATACCGTTGCGTAGTTGGTGAGGACGAGTTCCTTGCGGCTCGCTTGATCTGTATTATAACTCCCCACAGAGCGCATGGTGTAAGTGTGTGCAAATTCAGCAGCTGTCCACCCGTTGAACCGATCACGGATCAGTTGCGACGAGTTGTAACTGATCAACTGAGGACCAACGAAGCGATCACACTTAGTAGCAAAAAAGTCATGGTTGAAACCTTTATGCATATTGCCACGCTTACCATAAAGATTGCTGCCAATCTCATACGGAGGATCTAGATAAGTGAAGACATCTTTCCAATCAGTCAACAAGTATTCATATGACTTGTTTGTGATAGTCCAGTTAGCAATTAGTTTTTGATACTCTGGCAGTCGGTCGATTCCTGCCATTGAGAAGTTGCTGTCGCTTGCTTGCTTGGAGAAGGAACTGGACTCTGTAAGACCAGAGAAAGAACACTTATTAACCACATAGAAGGAAACAGCACGATGGAAATTTTTAGTGTCTTCCAAAGGTCTTGAAAGATATTCCTTCGCACTATCAAACAAAGTTCTCGCAGATCCAGGATCGATATGTCTTTGTTTGAGTTGGACGAGTTCGTCTCTGAGTGCTTGTCCATGATCCTGTAGTTCTCGCCAGAAATTATAAAGAGGTTCGTAGAGATCGTTGACTACGATATTCAGATGAGGATAACGCTTAGACACTTCAAGTGCTACGCTACCGCCACCCAAGAAAGGTTCACGATACTCACGAAAATCTTTCAGATCAGGCATGTATTGAAAGAGTTTGCTGAGTGCTCTACTCTTCCCCCCTGGGTAGCGTAGAGGTGTCTTCAGGGATTTCATAGTCTTGGTCATGATATTTAAGGTATTCCCAAAAGGTCATTTTCATTTCTTTCTGCGTCATGCCACAGTGAGCAGCAGCAGTAGGTAGGTTCATTGTAGCATGAAACAATGCTTCATGCGCTTCTTTTACATTCTCTGGTGTTGTTTTCACGTATTCGTTTGTAGTGTCGTTCTGGTTCTTTGTCAAGGCGTTCTAACATCTCCTCCATGTAAATAAATTTAGGTTCTTTCTCAATAAATTTGAGCAGTGTCATTTGAATTCACAACTCATCATGATCTCTGTCAAGCAGGCAAGCATGTTGACTTCCTGATCAGGAACAACAGCAATGTCCCTCATGTACTTAGCAATGATAAGAACTGCCTCAGGAATAGAAGCAGGTTTCATAACACCATAGATGCTGTCATAGATCTTACGCATCACCATGCTGGGGTCATTGTCCATGTGTTGAACAACCCAGTTCTTTACATTGGTGAACTCTTTCTTCTTCAGGGACGCAAGAAGTGTATCCAAATTAACGTCAGAAACGTCCACAAGGATAGCAGATGAGATACTACCAGTAGCGGCATACCGTTGGCACTCATTAATAAGACGACGCCAATCAGGATAATACCGACGAACAAGTTTAGCAAGAACTTTGTCTTCGTACTCAACTTGTTCATGGACGAGAATAGATTTCAAACGAGTGAAGAACTCACCTTGTAGTTGAACTGCTTGCTCAGGTTTGATACGAAAGTCAATGACAGTGCAACGAGAGTGCAGCGGTTCAATGATCTTATTGATGAAGTTACAGGTGAAGATGAAGCGGCAGTTCGTATGGAACTCCTCTACGGCGGTCCTGAGGGACAGCTGGACATCGTTAGTGGTGTTGTCTGCCTCATCAATGATAACGACCTTGTGGGACGCTCCAGAGGTCAGAGAGACCGTGCTAGCGAACTGACGGATACGATTACGCACCGTGTCTAGGAAGCGTCCTTCATCCGATCCATTGATGACGATGTAGGACGCACCGATCTCCTCACACATCGCCTTGGCAATGGTGGTCTTGCCGACGCCTGCAGTGCCTGTCAGCAGCAGGTTAGGCAGCTCCCCCTGGTTGACAAAACCCTGAAACACTTCTTTAGTGCTAGCAGGGAGGATACAATCTTCAACAATGTTGGGGCGGTATTTCTCCACCCACAAAAACTCTTTACTCATTCCAAAGGTCTCGTAAATGATTTACTAACGATGCTTTTGGCGTCAAGCATCATCTTCATGTATTTTACACCTTCCTTGGGTTTCGTGTGATCCCCACAGGTGAAAATGTCGCACACTGCCATGCCCAACTCTGGCCAAGTGTGAATGCTGATATGACTTTCAGCGAGCATCGCCACACAAGTCAAACCCTGAGGTTCAAACTTATGTGAGTTGAGTGCTAATAAAGTTGATTTACATTTGACTGATGCCTGGTAAACAACATCCCTTACAAACTGTTCGTCATCTAAGAACGATTTGTTACACTCTTTGAGTGTAAAAAGGATGTGTCTCATCAGGGCTCCAGTGCGATGTAATAGGTAAGATCAACATTCTGATTAGTCCATTCAGAAATCAGGTGCTTGGAGACTTTGACATTGTAGTCGCCAGGGAGCAAACGGATGTTCTCAATCTTAACATCAAGAGAATAGGTGCCAGTAGTGCAACCTGCCACGGTGAGATCGTAAGTATTGCTGGTATCATTCTCTTTATCGCGGAGGATGAGTTTGATTTCGTTAGAACCTTCTTCAGATTGGAAAGTCAGATCAGGCAGACTATAAACTGCAGATGCTTTCTGGAGAGCAATCAGATCTTCGCCAGTCAGGTTGAACTGAAGATCAGCACCAGGGAACTTTACGTTCTTTTCTGGAGCAGACTTGAGCGTAATCTCTGGATCAGAAAAGTAATAGCGAGCAGACTGACGACCGCCACGGATGTTGACAAAACTTTCGTTGTCAAACTCAAGCTGAGGGTCGCTAAAAAGAGAGATCCCAGAAAGGAACTGACTAAGATCATAGATAGCGAAGTCATTAGGAAATACTTCCTCGCCAGTAAACTTTGCAAGTATGTTTTCTGCGTTAGAAATAGTTCTAACCGTGGATCCTTTACGGAAGACAATCGAGGAATTGATGGTGGAAAAATTCTTGAGGACATCTAGGGTCTTTTTAGATAGGATAACTTTGCTCATTGAGGGTAGGTTTCAAGGGTTGTAGATTTGTCAGAGAAGTGAAGAAGAAGCAGAGCGTAGTGAAGGATCTTGATGATATCACGACGGGCAGTGCCTTTCTTATCATATCGAGAAGCATACTTGAGGATGTTGCTTCGGCAGAATGCCTCAGCGTCTCCACATGCTTCAATCAAATCTAACGTTTGAATGCTGTCGTTACCAGCAGAGTAGTGTTGTCCATAAGTGCTTGTAATGTAATCACGTAGCTCTGATAACAGAGCATCTTCATTGTATTTGTAAGGCATTCACTTGTCCCAGATAAGTCGAATATTACTATGGTAGCATTCTTGAACGTTGCCGTCAAGATCTTTGACAAACAACTTAAGACCCTCGCCACCTAGGATCTTGACAGTCTTGCCGCTGTCAAGAACGGCAAGATTGTTAACGTAACCGTGGAATTTATCAGAACGGAGCTGGGGCATCTTCTTCCTCCTGTTGAACATCAGCATCAATTTTATCATAGAGTTCGATGAACGACTGCTTGGTCTCATCATCGAAACGATTGACACAAACCTTGATCGCTTTCATACGGTCACCCCAGATAGCGAATGCTCGCATGATGTGAACAAGGCGACGGGTGGAAATCACTTCATCAATACCACCGTCTTTGAAAGTCTTACGGATAATGTCTGCCCAGTTAGCAAGGTTCTCGCAGAAGTCATGATCGGCAACAGCAAGAGAGGTAGCAACCTTCTTCAGGATCTTGCTCTCAACAGCAGGGGTAGGATACTCCTGCTCGAAGGTCAGGGCAAAACGCTCAAGGAATGCTTCATTGAGAACATTGGTGCCGATGAAGCGTCCGTCATCGCTGCCCTTGCCCTTGGTGTTGGCAGTAGCGATGACGTTGAAACCAGCAGCAGGTTGGATATACTTACCAATCTTCTTCAGGAAGATACCCTTACCCTCAAGGATAGATTGGAGACACAGGATCTTGTTAGATGCCAGGTCAACCTCGTCTAGAAGCAGCACAGCTCCACGTTGAAGAGCCTCCACGACGGGTCCATTATGCCAGACAGTTTCGCCATTAATAAGACGGAACCCACCAATAAGATCATCCTCGTCAGTCTCAATGGTAATGTTTACACGAATGAGCTCTCTATTTAGAGTGGCACATGCTTGCTCTACAGAGAAAGTTTTACCATTACCTGACAGACCAGTAATGAAAGTCGGGTAGAAGATACCAGATTGGATGATCTTCTTCACATCAGAAAAGTTCCCGAACGGGACATAATTGTCGTCTTTGCTAGGAACAAGGTTCTGATCTTCCCGATCGGTAATAGCAACAGCAGGAGCAGCAGCAGGAGCGTTGTAGGTCTGCTCAAGTTTCTCTTGAACAGTCAGGTTCCAAGTGCCACGGCGAACATAGAAATCACGCAGACGCTTCACCGCAGTGGCATAGGTCACTCCAAAATTATCAGCAGCAGAACGAACGTGATCAGCATTGATATCGTTACCATAGGTTTCGGACAGGTAAGAGGTGAGTTGGGAAGTGGTCAGGTCGGACTTAGCAGGCATTGGTTGGTTGCGTATGAAGTAATTATAGGGCAAGAGGGTGGTGGTGCCACCCCCCTGGTGGACGGTTTGATAACTGGTCAGGCGATGTACTCAATGAAAGAACTGAGGAGTTTTTTGTTAGTGGACTTAGAACCTAGCATCTTCTTGAATGCTTTGGAGATCTCACCTTTCTTGGCACCACTTTCTACATTGAATTCAACCTCCTCGTCAATAGCGTTGTTGCTGATAGCGTAGAGAGCAGTGTAGCTCTTGGGGAAAGGAATGACAGCAGACTTGTTCTTCTTCCACTGCTTCTGGACTTGATCGTAGTGAGCGATGCTGGCATAGGTGCTGACAAATCCAGACAACCCATTACCACCCATGATACGGAAACCAAGCACATTCACACCAGCATTACGATCTTTCAGTTGCTGGATGAAAGTGTTAGTCATCTCACCCCAACCATCGCTACCACCATAAACACGTCCAGTGCTGCGATCACGAAGGATAGTGTTGTAATCAAGACGGCGAGGACGAATGTAAGAAGCATCCTTATAGTCATCATACACCTTGCGACCATAAGAAGATTGGCAAGCCTCACCATCAGTCAGGATACAAACATTGACCTTCTGAAGATCATTCTGTTTCTTGAACTGAGGGATGATGTAGTTGAGCATCACGATACCCTCATTCAAAGGAGTGCCAGACAGAGTTACACCAGTGGTGGTGGGATAGGCAACATGATAGCAATAAGCAAATGCCTCACGATACAGGTTCAGGCACTGACGCTCATAGTCCTTAGAGTTAGAGCGAGAAGAAACCATGTTCATCAGGTGGAACATATCTTTCTGAAGGAAGATCTTACCTTCTTCGCAGTTCTTCTTGGCGTAGTATTCCTCGTTAGAAATGTATTCTGACTTGCCTTCCTTGGCACGGCGGACAGCACAGAACTCATTGGTGAAGGCATACACCTCAAACGGGATCTGGACTTTCCTACAGAAGGCAGTCAGGTTCAGCAGTTGCTTGACAGTCGCCAAGATCTCACGCTGCATAGAACCAGACCAATCAAGCAGGAACAGCAGACCATGGTTCTTGCCATCAGGAAGAACAGTTACTTTTTTAAAGATGTCATCACAATACTTATAAGTATGAAGCTTAGTAGTATCAAGAACACCAGTCTTAGATTGACCAGCACGAGCGTAAGCGTCAGCAGACTTACGGCACTCAAACTCCTTAACAAGGTAGTTGACCTCCTTCTGCGATTGCTTACGAAACTCCCTGTAAGATTTATCTACATCATCGTATCGATCAGAGCGGTCAATATCACCACCACCAGACATAAAGACTTCGCGTTGCTCATCAATCCAGTCATGAACTTCAGTCCAGTCAGCAATGTAGGTAGGGAGATCAACACTCTCAGGGATCTCAACATACACAGGATTGTTAGCCCACTTATCAGTCAGTTTCTCAGCAGCACGATCAAAGTTGCTCTGAGTTTCAGAACCTTCTTCGCCTGGTTCATCACCCATCTCTTCTCCACCCTCTTGCTTCTGAGAAGACTGATTGCCAACGGGAGCATCTTCATTGGCATTACTTTCTTCGTTGGCATTGTCGTTGGCATTCTCTTGCTGCTCACCCCCTTCTTGAGTGGAACCACCCCCACCTTGAGTGGATTGTTGGGGTTGCATTTCCTCAGGTGCTTTCTCTTGTTCTTTCTCTTGCTTGCTGAAGTTGTACACATCAACAGCAATCTCACAGACCTCAGCAAAGGTCTCAGCAACATCAGTGCGAGCAACAAACACTTTCTCTTCAATAGAGAAAGGAAGCATGGCGCTAGCACCAATCTTGAAGTGCAAATTAATACGGTCAATCAGACTAAAGGTATTCAGGTCCTCGCCACCAATACCAAAGAAGTCTTTGTCATTTAGTTCTTTGTAACCACCAGCAAAAGATTTACGCAGACCAGGATACTTGCGCTTCATCAGTTTTTCGATGCGAGCATCCTCAATCACATTGATAAAGTCTTTAGGACACTCGTGCTTAGCAGTCCAGTCTTCGTTAGGGGTGAAGAGAGCATGACCCACCTCATGACCCACCAGCATATCGTAGACGACGCTAGAAGCGCGGTCCCAGTTGGGCAGCGTCAGCACACGGCGATCCACATCAAACGATGCTGTAGGGACCTTGCGGTGCTCCACAATGAGGTTCTCGGTAGCGAGCAGGCGGGCGAGGTTTCCTTTGATCTCCTGGGATGACATGCTTCTCTTGCGTTGATGCCATTAGTATATACAAAAAAAGGTGGTCCGAAGACCACCCTAGTCCAGTTCTGAAACTGTCTCCTGGATGACGGAGAAGTTCTTTTCCTTCACCGCTGTAATAGTTCTGTCAAACTTACCATCTAAGTTTTCTCTGTGGGAGATGACATAAACATTAGAGTTATCATCAAAGTTGCGAAGGATCCAACTGAGATCCATGCCACCCTGTTGATCTAACGAACTATCAAAGATCTCGTCTAGGATAAGTAGATTAGTATCCACGCTATTCTTGAGCTTAGCAATAGAACGCCAAGTAAGCAGCAGAGCGATATCAATACGAGACTTTTCTCCTTCGCTGAAACTATCATATGAAAACACATCTCGGTAGCGGGACTTGATAATCTCTTCAAAGTTCTCGTTCAGCGTGAAGTTCACATAGAAGTCCATGCGCTGAAGATACTGATTGATGAGTTGGTTCATCGCTGGGAGATAGGTCTTGATGATCCTAGTCTTGATCCCGTTGTCTTTCAACAACTGCGATGCTACTAGTAATGTATCACGGTCCTTGCGGTTTTCTGCCTGGGTAGCACCCAAATCTTTTTTATTCTTAACAAGTCCTTCAAGTTTGACGAACTCTGCTTTCTTGTCTGGGTTACTTCCCTCTAGTTCTTTGATCTCTTGTTCGATGTCTGAAATAGTTTTTCTGACTGAAGTAATCTGGAAGTTATTTTGAGAAATAGAAGCGTTGAGGTCAAGTACAATTTTCGATAGTCTGGTGAATTCATTTTCTCGTTCCTCTTCTTTCGAGATAGCATCCAGCAGATCTTCCAAACCAGTCTGGAGATTAGTAAGTTCTCCCTCCCCTTCAGCAATCTTCTCTTGCCTAAACTCTTCACTCAAGTCTTGAGTGCAGGTAGGACAAACATGATTATCTGTGAAAAACGAGTGTTCTTTTTGACAACTTGACAACTTTGATTGTATTTTAAAAAGAAAAGTGTTTAACTTCTTTAGTTTTGTTGTACTATTAGAGAGAGTTTGCATTTCTTCAGAATGTTTTCCAACTTCTTCCGACAAACGCGCAATCTCTTGGTGATTTTCGTTTTCATTCTGTAACAATTCAGTGATCTTATTCTCCTTACGAGTGATCTCTTCCTGGTTCTTCTTCTCCAATTCCAACATATACTTCTTCTGGAGATCAATCTTCTCTTCTAGAAGGTGGATCTCATAATCCATCTTCTTGATCTCATCGTTGTTCTCTCTGACTTTATCTTTCAGTAGAACATTCATCGTAGAGAAAACCTGAATGTCAAGAATATCTTCGATGATCTCACGTCGTTGTGCCAGAGGCAAACGCATAAATGGAACAAACGTGGAGGATCCCAGTACCACGATTTGTGTGAATGACTTGTAGTTCATCTTGAGGACGTTTGCCTCAAAGTTCTTTTGCTGATCTACTGCAGATGCTTCCTGGTTCCAAAATTGTCCGTTACAGTAGATCTCAAATTTATTTGGTTTGATACCACGAACTACTTTATATTCCTTACTACCAATACTAAACTCAATCTCAGCAAGACAATCTTTTTCGTTGATGCTATTTACAAGCATAGGTTTATTAATCTTACGGAAGGGTTTTCCAAACAATGAAAAAGTAAGAGCATCCAAAATGGTGCTCTTACCTGCTCCGTTGCTACCAATAATTAAATTAGTTTTGGATGCTTGTAAATCAACTTCACTAAACACTGCACCAGTTGAAAGAAAATTCTTCCATCTGATTTTTTTAAAAATAATCATTCTTCAAGATCGTCAGGGGGGATCAAAAAATCGTCGGGAGTAATGATAGAAAACTTATGTCCACGTTCTTGACATGCTGTAATTATAACATGATCTTCAACTTCTACGATCATCATTGGTGGATAATCTTCATCATCCTCCAGCATCATAAGATAGCGATCTGCATCATCTTCTTCCTGAAAGATAGGAATAACCCTATCCTCAGCTTCATCGAAGACAGAGTATACACCATCGGGATGGTCTTCTAGGGTTACAATAAACATGCTACGCAGCGTTGCTTTCAATATATAGAGTTCTCATCAGATTTTTAAGATCTGATTTATCTACGGACATCTCTACCTCATCAATGTATTCATTGAGCAAAGTCAATGTATCTTTTGAGGAGATTTCAATGTCGGTTTTGTCGTCTTCATCGACCAGAGTTTCTACAATCTTGACATCGTGGACGCCTACGTTGTAAAGACGATCAACCAGTGTTTCGAACATTTGGTAGTCTCGTTTTTCGTTGACGACGATTTTGATATACTTGTTTTTATAATCAGACACATCTTGTTTGTTGTAGTCCACACTGGTGTCGTCATAGAAGATTTTGTCGAAGATCTCGTAGGGATTTGCGACAAACTCAAGTTTATCACTTTCAGTATCGTAGATATGGAATCCACGGCGGTCTTTATAATCATTCCAATACATCTGGTAAGGGTTGCCGAGATACTGAACGTTTCCTTTCTTTGACTTGTGATGGAAATGTCCCGACCACACACGCTGGAAACGATGGAACAAACTAGGATCCATACCATGATCCATCTTCATTCCTGGTGTCACCTCAAATCCATTGAGTTCAAGATGACCGCAACAAATGTCTGCTTCGCTTGTTTCAAGTAGCCCCAAGACCTCATCATAATTTTCTTTGTTGATCCAAGGCAACATGAGGAACTTTTTACTTCCGAGTTTGAGGTGCTTTGGTTCTGAGTAGATGGTGATGTTGTCATACTGCTCTAGCAGAAGTTCAGGTGAGTTGATGCGATTGGTATTCTTGTAATACGTACAGTGATTACCAAGAAGCATATGAACTTTATAGTCCTTCAATCTATCAAAGTAATTTCCTTTAACTCTATGATAAGTATTAAAGTCCATAGACTTTCTATTATCAAAAGTGTCACCCAAATCAATAATTGTGGTGATACCTTTTTGCTCAAGCGTTGGAAAAAATACTTCATTGTAGAACTTTTGGAAGTAATCCCAGAATGCTAGATTGCCTTTGCGTCCGTCAAGGTGCTGGTCTGTAATAAGTGCGATCTTCATAACTTACCACCAACTACTCCATCAAATTTCTGGGAAGAGATGCTGTTTGCCCAGTTGGTAGCGATACCTTCCAAGTAGAATTTCGTTCCTGCCACCACAATGTCTTCCTCAATTCCTGTGATGTATTCCGTGCCATCCTCACCAAAGCTATTCCACGTTCCAAACCTTGTCTTTGCAACTCTAAATTTTCCATAGGGTGTTTCATGCCATTCATAATCTTGTTCTTCACTCATCGGTTCATTCTAGTTTCAATATTTTCTTTGATGCTACCCATGTCAGAATAGGAAGCATTCATACCAGCCATACTACCATCATATGTGTCACTGTGCATTACTTCGTCATGACCAGATTGTGCTAAAATTTTTCCTTTGATCTCTAGTTGCTTCTTCTCTTTCTGGATGCGACGAAGGAAAGCGTAGTAGATAATTTGTGTGAAGTAAGCAAACGGATTCTTTGATTTCTCTGGATCAAAATTTAAAATATATTGAATACAATTTTCAATGCCATCGTGAATCATATCTTCACGAAACATGTAGTTGACAAAGTTTGGTTTATAAGATAAGTGCGTGGCAATTTTATGAAAACAACTTCCTAAGTATTCATAACATTTTCGAAAACTATTTTTAGTTTTTCTATCTTTATGATTTCTATAGTAGTTGATAGATTGTATATGATTTTCATGACCTAAAGATTTTCCATCTAAGAAAAAATTACGCAGTTCAATAACAGCAGCAAGAAATTCCTTGTTGTTCACATAGTATTCTGTTTGCTTTCTTTTTGTCATTACTGCGTATGCCACGTTGATCTTACCATTATCTGTATCAAGTATAGCATCGTGTAGTTCATATGTAAAGGGGTCTTGACAAGACCTCAGAAACTTAGTAGAATAACTCTGTCAAGGGTTCAAGAGAGGTTGTAGCTTTTAGCTTCTCTTATAGATTTCTTCTAAAGATTTTTTCATTTCTTTCACTGATCCTAAGTAACCAGATCCTCTAGGTAACTTGTTTCCTTTTTTACCTAGGTTTCTAGAATTTTCTAATCGTGATATAGATTGTTCATAAAACTCTTGTATCTGATTATCTAATTCAGATATTGTTATAACGTGATCTTTTTTTATAATAAATTGATCATCAAAAGAAGCACTTACCCATTCTTTCAATTGAAATCCTGTTACTTCAAAATTTCCTTTGCGTCTTTTAGCACACTCAACTTCCATAGGATTTTGTAATAAAATACAATCTTCATCTGGAAGATAGCATACTTTAGATACTAACTCTTCTCCTGATAATAATTTTATTGTTGCATAAAATTCTTCTTCCATATTTAATTTGCTCTAAGGTTTACTTTTATAACCTCATACTTAAAGTTCTCTTCATTGTAAATGTTTACTCTTTCATTCAAATGTCGTAAGGTGTAGTTCTGTCCGCCAATGTCATCAGCGATATCGTATAAGGTTGCGATGTCTTTGCCTTCGCCTTTCCTGAGGACACGTCCAATAGACTGAAGATTGCGGATGCGCGACTTACTAGGGGAAGCAAAAATAATATTGTGTAATCGTTTGATGTTGATACCAGTTGAGAACGTTCCGTAGGAGGCAATGATAACAGCGTTGTTCTCAGTCTCAGTAATCTGTCGAACTTGTTCTCTATCCTCAACATCTGTACCACCGTGAACGAAAAAGATTTTCCGCTCGGGGTCTATGGTGCTATTTATCAAATCAAAAAGTGGTTCACCATGCTTCTCTACATAGTTGAACAATACAAGAGTGTTCCCTTCTATGTCCTTGACTAGGTTTTTGATAAGATTATTCCTGCCACGATGCTGAACAAGATAATCAATTTCATCATGATATGTTTCAAAATACTGAGGAGCATGTTTACATAACAGTACTTTGATCCTAAATTTACTCAAGTGTCCTTGACGAATTAGATCATCTGTTTTAGTTACACGTTCACAATTACCAAATAAACCTTCTAGTACCCACTTATGTGTTTTACTACCGTCAAGAGTTCCCGTAAAACCAAATCTATATTTTGCATTATGAAGCTTTGTCATAATGCCAGTCAATGATTTAGACTTGAACAGGTGAGCTTCATCACCAATCACACAATCGATATCATCAAAGTATCTCTTAGGAAATTTGTAAATAGATTGCCAAGTAGAAATGATGATTGGTTTATCAGTATTTTTGTCCTTGCCAGAGTAAATCTTATGAACATAATCATCAGCATTCCATCCGTAGTCATTAAAGTCATTGACCATCTGTTCTACCAAGGACGTAGTAGGAACGATGATGAGCGTCTTCTTGTTGGTAGCAGTATAGTATCTGACGAGGGAATAGATCATCAGGGATTTACCACTCCCCGTAGGAGACAGTAAAAGTTTGCGGTTATTTTTTATCGCTTCATAAACCGCATTGTACTGATAGTCGCGTGGAGTAATTCCCGCTCTGGTGATTTTGTCCATAAAGGTTTTGATACCAGCAGGAGACACAAAATCATTTGTCTCTTCAACATCTCCATACCAATCATTCTTTTCATACTCGATAGTGTACTGTCTTTCATCCGCCCAGACTTTGAGGTGCTCCATCAAACCGCCATAGAGTTCACCAGTGCCAGGGGAGTATAGACGAATAGTTCCATCCCAGTATTTGTACCTGGGGTTCTTCTTTAGAAACTTTGCTTCAGGAACCTCAAACGAAAAATAGTCCGCAAGCTCCATATGAACATGGGGCTCCACGGACTGAACTGTAACGTATACTTCGTTTTTCTTTTTAATACTCAGAGTGGTCATCATTGTCCATTTACAAATTTCTCCCACTCAATGGCACTCTTGATCTGGAAACCTCTGTTAGAAATTTGCTTCATGACTTGATCCAACCAGTACAACATCTGGTCTAGATATTTGATCTTCGCCTCAAGGTTGATGATCTCGTCATCTGCCTCAAGATAAGTTTTCATTTTTTCTGAAGTCTTGATGCTTGATCCAAATGGTTTGGAGGCGTAAGTTTTTGCGTCTGCTTCGCCTGAGTAATACTCACGTTTCTCTTTCACCATCTTACGGATCTGAAATTCCAGCGAGGTTTTGATCTGCTGAATGTCAGTGTAATGGTTTAAGTATTTATTATGTTGGAAAGGGATGTCTAACGCAAGTTGTCCCAAATCTGTGCTATACTGTTTGTTCTTGAACTGAAAGTCAACGGCACTATCTTCCGCCCATTGCTCTCTCAAGTTTTCAAATTTATCACGAAGAGTTTCAAAATTCATAGAGGTTGTAAGTTTTTATCACGAAGGAAGAACTGTTGGTGCTTGAATGTCACCTCTGCAGTAATGTATTCTACATCTGTCATTGTAGCATCAAACTGCAATCCAGACAAAGAGACAGGAAATATGTTTCTAAACTCTACAATAAATGCTGGATTGTATTGAGAAGTAACAATGTGAAGTTGAGCGTTAGTGTAGATATCATCCTCTGGTGTTACTCTTGCCATTTGATCTGCATTGCCATTGTCACGTATCCAAGCATGAATGCTGTTGTAATTTACTAGATCTTCATCCACAATAAAACGCACAGAAAAATCCCCGAACGTTACACCACCACCAGGAATGATAGGCAAGTTTCTAAAAGGACTTGCTACCTCTGTGGTTGGCATTGAAACGTCGGGGACATTTGCTGTTTGACAAAAGAAATCCACTCCTTCAAACTTTTCTAGTTTAAGGAGATAACCAATTGGATTGAGGAAATTCCTATTTCTAGGTTGTTCCTTATACCATTCAGCGGACATGTCAACTTCCCAAGCTACCTAGTATTTAGGGGTTGTTTGGATCAAGACCTAGATCAATAAGATACTCTCTCCACCATGTTTCTTTTGGTTTCTTCCACTGCGGAACTTCACGACCTTGCTCTGAATACCATTCATATAGAGCTTCGTCAATCTTCTCTGAGATTTCCAATTGCCTAATCCTCTTCTGTAGAATGTCCATTTGCATTGATGATTTCTTCCAGTTGTTTCCGAATATCAGCCGAACGATTTTTCTCACGCTCGGAATGCTTATAACCATATTTACCATGGAAAATGAAGTGTCCTTGGATTATCATTGTTATCCCAAATCCAAATAGGAGAATAACTCCTATCCAATCTACAATGTGATGTTGAGCCATGGGAATATGGGAGGTATCACTCCAATAAGTCTTAAAAGTCCCTCAGCAAATAAAGCAAGAACCACCCAACCAACGCACATACTAATGATAGAAGCATTACGGTTGTGTTGTCGTATTGCTGCATCAATCATCTCCTGAACTTCTTCTTTGGTTATCGAAGGTTCGGTCTTCGTTGTACCAAAAATCTTCCCAATCTTTTGGCGAATTTGTGACATCTTCCCACTCTGGTTCGTATAAAGGACAAGGTTCTTCCATCAACGTTTCGTTCTTCATTCTCAAAATTTCTTGATAAAGTTTGTCTAGATCCATTCGTCATCCTCTTCTTC
>Ga0255757_10003155_pt1 | contig 15229 bp, 13 predicted proteins | sample 071ome_27_FD_179957 | JGI IMG/M metagenome (GOLD analysis project Ga0255757, IMG submission 179957) | Coastal salt marsh microbial communities from the Groves Creek Marsh, Skidaway Island, Georgia - 071409AT metaG (version 2) | ecosystem: Environmental > Aquatic > Marine > Intertidal zone >...
GTCGGCACGGTCACGACCTCGGCCGACTTCGACGGCGACGAGTCGGCGGTGCATCTCGGCGTGATCGTCGACAGCGATGTGGTGGCGGTGTCGACTTGGTTCGATCGGCGTCATCCGGATCGACCGGGTGTCGTCGGACGCCAGTTGCGGGGTATGGCGGTGGAGCCGTCGTTGGCGGGAACCGGCCTCGGATCGACGCTGCTCTCGGCCGGCCTCGAGCGGATGCGCTCCGGCGGGGCTGGTCTGGTGTGGGCTCGTGCCCGCGACACGGCGCTCGACTTCTACGCCTCACGAGGCTTCGAGGTGTTCGGTGAGGGCTATGTCGATCTGTCGACCGGTCTCCCCCATCACGATGTGATTCGCATCATTTGATCTGCCGGGGGTCACGGCTCCGGATGCCCACTCGGCGATGAGGGAGGCGACGGCGAGAACTCTTGCGCTCTGTCGCATAGGAGAAACCTACGGCATCGGGACGGATGACCCGTCGGGCCGGTGATCAGGAGATCATGCCGGCGGGACCGACCCCGTCGATGTCGATGCGGCCCATGAACCAGCCGAGGCGGCGGTGCGGGGGTTCGGCGAGCACGACGGCGGGCAGCGGGGTGAGCCCCATCGGGCGTCGGGCCCGCCACATCATCTCGAGGTGGTGGAGGTCGATGCGCACATAGGCCCGGTTCATGGCGGCGAAGTCGCTCTCGAGGTCGTCGCCGAGGCCGAGGTCGACGCGGTGCACCTCGACCTCGCGCCATCTCAGCAGCGGCAGGCTGACGCCCGGGCGGGTGCCCGACAGCGTGGTGGCGGTGAAGTCCCAGTCGTCGACAGCGTCCCAGGCGGCTTCGAGCCGGGTGATGCTGGTCGTGACGTCGGCGATGAGGGTGTCGGCGTCGCGGCTGGCCCCGGTGTCGATGTCGGTGTTGCGCTGCTCGAGGCTCGGATATTGCGGGCGTCCGTCGAGCATGTCGACGTGGCTGTCGGCGTTGCGGGCGAGGTGGGTGAGCACGTGGCCGACGCTCCAGCCGGGCAGGCGGCTCGGCCGGGTGGGGTCGAGATTGTCGAGGCCGGTGAGGGTGGCGATGAGGTTCGCGTGCGATGCGCGGCATCCGCCGGTGTCGCGGACGATGGAGGCGGGGACGGTCACAGGTGTTCGCGACGCGGGATGACGACGACGGTGCCGTCGGGGTCGCGGTGGACGGTCACGCGAACACCGTAGAACTCGGCCAGCGTGTCGGCGTGCAGGACCTCGTCGGCGGCGCCGTCGGCGACGACGGCGCCCTCGTGTAGGAGGGCGAGTCGCTCGGCGTACATGCCGGCGAGGGTCAGGTCGTGCATGGCCGAGATGACGGTGAGGCCGTGTTCGGCGCGGAGTCGGGCGACGAGTTCGAGGGCTTGTTGTTGGTGGCCGATGTCGAGGGCGCTGGTCGGTTCGTCGAGGAGCAGGATGGGGGCTTCGGTGGCGAGGGCGCGGGCGATCACGAGGCGCTGGCGTTCTCCACCGGAGAGTTGTCCGAGGCGCCGGGCGGCGAGTGCGCCGAGGTCGAGTCGGTCGATGACGTCGTCGGCCATGGCGCGGTCGTGGCGGGTGGGTGCGCCGAAGTAGCCAATGTGGGGCGTTCGCCCGAGCAGCACGTAGTCGCCGCCGGTCATGTCGTCGGGGAGGATCGGGTCTTGGGGGACGTGGGCGATGAGGGCGGCGCGGCGGGCGCGGCTGCGCAGGGTGAGCGATGACCCGTCGACGATGATGTCGCCGCTGTGGCGGTGGATGCCGACGGTGGCGCGCAGCAGCGAGGATTTGCCGGCGCCGTTCGGGCCGATGAGGCCGAGCCATTCGCCAGTGCGGACCGAGGCGGTGAAGTTCCGGACCGCGTGGGTGCGCCCGTAGCGGACGCCGACCTCGCGGAACTCGATCGAGCTCATCGGGCGACCTGTCGGGTGCGGAGCAGCACGATGAAGAATGGGGCGCCGATGAAGGCGGTGACGACACCGATCGGCACTTCGGCCGGTGCCGACAGCGTGCGTCCGGGGATGTCGGCGAGGATGAGGAAGGCGGCGCCGAAGGTGATGGTCATGGGGAGCACGACCCGGTAGCTGGCGCCGGCGATGAGGCGCACCATGTGGGGCACGACGAGTCCGACGAAGCCGATGAGGCCGCTGACGGCGACGACGGCGGCGGTGCCGAGGGTGGCGGCGATGACGACCACGAGCCGCACCCGGGCGACGGGAACACCGAGGGCGGTGGCTTCGTCGTCGCCGACGCGCAGCACGTCGAGGTGGCGGCGGTGGAGGAACAAGATGACAGTTGACACGGCGACGTAGGGCAGCACGAGTCCGACGTCGTTCCAGCTGGCGGTGGAGAGTCGCCCGAGGATCCAGTTGTAGACCTCGCGGACGACATCGGAGTTGCGCTGCAGCACGAAGGTCTGGATGGCGGTCATCAGCGAGACCATGGCGACACCGGCGAGCACGAGGGTGCTGGTGGTGCGCAGGCCGCCGAAGGAGGCGCCGACCACGTAGGTGACGGCGACGGTGCCGAGGGCGAACACGAAGGCGACGACGGGGACGGGGTCGATGATCCAGCCGTCGCCGAGGCCACCCCAGGTGGCGATGACGAGGGTGGCGCCGAGGCCGCCGCCGGCGGCGGCTCCGAGCAGGTAGGGGTCGACGAGGGGGTTGCGGAACACCCCTTGGTAGCTGGCTCCGCCGAGGCTGAGGGTGGCACCGACGATGCCGGCGAGCACGACTCTCGGCATGCGGATGTTCCAGATGATGGACCATTCGCGTTCGGTGACCCCGGAGTCGATGCCGAGGCGGTCGAGGAGCGGTGTGCGTTCGGCGAGGGCGAGGGGCACCCGCCACCAGTCGGGACCGGCGGGGCCGATCATGGCCCCGGCGACGGCGACGATGACGAGCAGCATCGCCGAGGCCGGGATCCAGACCGTGCCGGGGAGCCGGCCGGTGACGGGTCGCGCCCGTTCGCTCATGCGGCGACGGCTGCCCCCGCCACGACGGTGTCGACGGCGTCGACGACCTGTTCGATGTGGTCGACGATGCGCGGCCCCCAGCGCGAGGCGATGTCGTCGTCGAGTTCGATGACGTTGCCGTTGGCGACGGCGGCGAGGGTGTCCCAGCCGGGTCGGGCGGCGACGGTGTCGAAGGTCTCCCCGCAGTACTTCGTGCAGGCCAGGAAGATGAGGTCGGGGTCGGCGTCGAGGATGAACTCGGCGGAGAGCTGCGGGTAGCCGTATGACTCCTCTTCGATGGCGTCGGCGATGTTGACGAGGCCGAGGAGGCCGTAGACGGTACCGATGAAGGTCTGGGAGGTCACCGAGTAAAAGGTCGGATCGAGCTCGTGGTAAAAGCTCAGCGGTTCGTTGTCGAGTTCGGCGATGCGGGCGAGCACGGCGTCGACGCGGGTCGACATGTCGGCGGTGAGCGCGACGGCGGCGTCGAGGTGACCGGTGGCGGCACCGAGCTGTTCGATCTGGGCGTAGACGTCGTCGAGTCCGACGGCGGCGGGCCCGGCCCAGTGGGCGATACCGACTCGTTCGATCTGCTCGATCAGGTCGGGGTTGGAGCCCTCGGTGACGATCAGGTCGGGTTCGAGGGCGAGGATCGCTTCGACGTTGGGGTCGTAGCCGCTGATGCCGGGCATCTTGTCGGCGGTCTCGGCCGGGTAGTTCGAGAAGTCGTCTACCGCGATGACCTGGTCGCCGGCGCCGATGGCGTAGAGCATCTCGGTAGCCGTCGGCGAGAGCGACACGATCCGCGAGGGGTATGTCTCCTCCGGCTCGGGTTCGGCCTCGGGCTCGACGGCTTCTTCGGGCTCGACGGCTTCCTCGGTCGCCTCGGGCTCGGGCTCGGGTTCGGAGAACTCGGCCTCGCTGGTGGTCGGCGCCGGCTCGGTGGCCGGCTCGGCGACGGGTTCGGGGTCGCTGCCGCAGGCGGCGACTAGGGTGAGGCCGGCGATGAGACCGGCCAGGGTCTTGCGGGTCATGTGAATGCCTCCGTTGTTCCGGAGGACAAGTCGGGTCGAGGGCTGTTGCCAGCCTGCGAACCTCCCTTGCCTCGAGGGTTGGTTTCGCGCACACCGATGGTCGACCGGGCTCGTCCGGACTGGCGTACCAGCCGGAACTACCGTTGCGGGACAGCGCCGGGATCTCACCGGACTTCGCACATCAACGTGACGTCGGCAACGTAGCACCGACGCGACCGTCGCTCGGTCATCGCGATGAGTCACTCGAGGTGGGCAGGGTCGGACACCTTGGGCGGGGAGACCCCTATGCTCAGCCGGGCATGACCGGTGACCCCTCCCCCACAGCCGCCCTCGATGAGCACGGCGCCGACGAGCAGCCGCTGACTGAGGATCCTCGCCCCGACGGTCTGCGTTCGGTGCCGTCGCTGGTGCTGGTGCACACGGGCAACGGCAAGGGCAAGTCGTCGTCGGCGTTCGGGGTGATGGTGCGCGCCCTCGCCCTCGACTGGCCGGTGGCGGTGGTGCAGTTCATCAAGAGTGGTGAGTGGAAGGTCGGCGAGGAGGTCATCGGCCGCAAGCTCGGTGTCGAGTGGCAGTCCTTCGGCGACGGGTTCACCTGGGATTCGAACGATCTCGAGACCGACCGCGCTCACGCGGCCGCGGGCTGGGCGGCGGCGAAAGCGGTGATCGAGGCCGGCGACCATCGCCTGGTGGTGCTCGATGAGTTGACGTACCTGTGCAACTGGGGTTGGGTCGATGTGGCTGAGGTGGTCGCGACGATCCGGTCGCGGCCCGAGCACGTGAACGTGGTGGTGACGGGGCGTGACGCTCCGGCCGAGTTGATCGAGGTGGCCGACACGGTGACCGAGATGACCGAGATCAAGCACGCCTACCAGCAGGGCATCCGCGCGAAGCGCGGTATCGACTACTGAGGTCTCCTCCGGTGTCCGAGCGCACCATCGACACCCTCGATTTCGCGACGTCGCTCGCTGAGTTGCGCGACGGTGGGGCGCGGCTCCTCACGATCCGCCCGGCGGATGATCCGGCGGAGGCGTTGCTCGAGACGTCTGATGGTGATCGGGTTCGTCTACGGCGCACCCCGGTGGCGCTGTCGCGCGGCGATGATCGCCATGGTTGGCACACCGGTCGGGCCGGCATGCACTACCGCGATCTCATTCCCGATCGTTGGGATGGCCGGTTCGTGGCGAGCCATATCGCGGTGCCGGCCGGTGGCGAGGTGCCCGACGACGTCCATTTCCATGATGTGCGCTTCCAGTTCCTTGCGGTCCGTCGCGGTTGGGTGCGTCTGGTCTATGAGGATCAGGGCGATCCCTTCGTGATGGAGGCCGGTGATGTGGTGTTGCAGCCTCCGACGATCCGCCATCGGGTGCTCGAGACCTCACCGGGGTTCGAGATCGTCGAGGTGGGGGCACCGGCCGATCATCTGACCACCCTCGATCATTCGCTCGCCCTGCCGAACGGCACCGGTGACGTTGATCGCCGTTGGGAGGGTCAGCGCTTCGTGCACTATCGGGCCGGCTCGGGCGCCCCGGTCGCATTCGATACGCCGGGGTTCTCGGCGCTCGACACGGGGATCGGCGCGGCGACGGATTGCGTGGTCGAGGTGCGTATGGCGACCGCTGGTGATGGTTCGGTGGCGGCGCCGATCGAAGCCGAGTTCCGGTTCATGTTCGTCATGGACGGTTCGGTGTCGGTGGCCTTCTCCGATGGAACCGGCCGGCGGCTCGCCGGTGGTGACTCCCTCGCTGCTCCGGCGGTGGCGGGGGCGGTGCTCACGGATCCGTCGGCGGACTGCGTGCTGCTCGACGTGGTCGTCCCCCGCTGAGCGACCCGGGGTTAGTGTCAGCTGCCGTGTCGAGGCTGCGTTCGGTTGTCCCTCAGGTGTTGCGCGGTTTCGCGATGGGCTCAGCCGACATCGTCCCCGGGGTGTCCGGTGGCACGGTGGCTCTGGTGCTCGGCATCTACGAGCGGCTGATCGCTGAGGTGCGCGCCGGGGCGGGGGCCCTGCGGTTGTTGTTGACCGGTTCGATCTCGGGTGGCTTCGCGGCGTTGCGGCGGGTGTCGTGGGTGTGGTTGGTGTCGCTGCTGGTCGGGATCTTGGCGGCGATCGCCGTGTTGTCGTCGGTGATCGAGGAGTTGTTGCACACCCAGCCGGTGCGGACCGCGGCGGTGTTCCTCGGTCTGGTGGGTGGTTCGGTGGTGGTGGCCTGGCGCACGATCGGCGCGATCACGGCTCGCCATGTGGCGACGGCGGCGCCGGTGGCCATCGCGTTGTTCTTGTTGCTCGGTCTGCGCGATGCGACCGAGGCCTCGGGGGCCGAGGTGGTGACGAGGTCCTGGGTGGTGTTCACCCTGGTCGGCGCGGTCGCGATCTGCGCGATGATCCTGCCGGGAGTGTCGGGGTCGTTCATCTTGGTGATGCTCGGCATGTACACCGAGGTGCTCGGCGCGGTGAACGATCGCGATGTGGTGGTGCTGGCCGCGTTCGCGGCGGGGTGCGCGATCGGCCTCGGGGTGTTCTCGACGCTGTTGAACTGGCTGCTCGAGCACCATCACGGTCTGGTGCTGTCGGCGATGGTCGGCCTGATGGTCGGGTCGCTGCGGGTGCTGTGGCCCTGGCCGGGCGGGACGGGCACCACGCGGCTCGAGTGGCCAGCCGATGACGTGGTGGTGCCGGTGGTGTTGGTGCTCGTGGCCTTCGCGGTAGTGATGGTGCTCGAGCGCGTCTCGTACGCGACCCGCGACTGAGCCGGTCCCAGCCGGGTGCGCGAGCGGCGCCGATCAGTTCGCGCCGATCAGTTCCCGCTGATCAGTTGACGAGGGCGGCGATGCGCGCGATGCCTTCGGCGATGTCGTCGTCGCCGAGGGCGAAGGAGAACCGCGCGTAACCGGGGGCTCCGAAGGCCTCGCCGGGCACGAAGGCGACCTTGGCCTCGGTGAGGATGAGGTCGGCGAGTTCCAGCGTGGTGGCCGCTCTCTGACCGGCGATGTCACGGCCGAGGAGACCGGACACGTTCGGGAAGCAGTAGAAGGCGCCTTGGGGGGCGATGCAGCTCACCCCGTCGATGGCGTTCAGCGCGGCGTGCATGGCGGCGCCGCGTCGGGCGAAGGCCTCGCGCATCATGACGACGTCGTCGAGGGGTCCGGCCACGGCGGCGATCGCGGCGCGCTGCGCGACGTTCGACACGTTTGAGGTGGCGTGGCTTTGGAAGTTGGTGGCGGCCTTCACGACGTCGTTGGGGCCGATGAGCCAGCCGACGCGCCAGCCGGTCATGGCGTAGGTCTTGGCGACGCCGTTGACGATGAGGCACTGCTCGGCGATCTCGGGCACGAGGGCGGGCATGGAGGAGAACTCGTTGTCGCCGTAGACGAGGTGCTCGTAGATCTCGTCGGTGATGACCCAGACGCCGTGCTCGACGGCCCAGCGCGCGATGGCGGCGACCTCGTCGGGGGTGTAGATCGATCCAGAGGGGTTGTCGGGGCTGACGAAGAGCAGCACTTTGGTGCGCGGGGTGCGGGCGGCTTCGAGTTGGTCGACGGTGACTTTGAACCCGGCGGTGTCGTCGGTGTCGACGATGACGGGCACTCCCCCGGCGAGCGTGATGGCTTCGGGGTAGGTCGTCCAATACGGGGCGGGGCAGATGACCTCGTCGCCCGGGTCGCACAGCGCGGCGAAGGCGGTGTAGACGGCGTGCTTGCCGCCGTTGGTGACGAGCACCTGGGAGGCGTCGACGGCGACGCCGGAGTCGCGGAGGGTCTTCGCGGCGATCGCCTCGCGCAGTTCGGGCAGGCCGCCGGCGGGTGTGTAGCGGTGGTTGCGCACCTCGGCGCAGGCGGCGAGGGCGGCCTGGACGATGTGGTCGGGGGTGGCGAAGTCGGGTTCGCCGGCGCCGAAGCCGATGACGTTCTCCCCTTCGGCCTTGAGGGCCTTGGCCTTGGCGTCGACGGCGAGGGTGGCCGAGGGGGCGATGGCGGCGAGGCGGGCTGAGGTGCGATTCACCCTGAAACTCTGCCACGAATCGGTCGGGTTCCCTCAGGTGATCTCCGGTCGGTTGGCAGCGGGTGTCGACGGTGGCGGATGTCTCGTTGATCGGGACCGACAATGTCGATCTCGACGGTGGGGTTGCGCGGCACCACGGCCATCCTGTGGGGGTGGATCCCGCCTCGATCGTTCTGCCCACTGAGATGTTGCCGGTGGATGGCCGTTTCGGTTGCGGTCCGTCGAAGGTGCGCCCCGAGCAGGTCGAGGCCCTCGCCCAGGTGGGCGGGTCGATCCTCGGCACCTCGCATCGTCAGGCACCGGTGCGCGATCTGGTCGGTTCGGTGCGTTCCCGGGTGGCCGAGTTGTTCTCCCTGCCCGATGGCTGGGAGGTGGTGCTCGGCAACGGCGGGTCGACGGTGTTCTGGGATGTGGCGACCTTCGGGTTGATCGAGCGCCGTTCTCAGCATCTGGTGTTCGGCGAGTTCTCGTCCAAGTTCGCTGAGGCGGCGACCGCGGCTCCGCATCTTGTCGATCCGGTGGTGATCTCAGCCGAGCCCGGTGATCATCCGGCAGTGTCGGCGATCTCCGATGTCGATCTGGTGGCGTTGACCCACAACGAGACCTCGACGGGTGTGGCGATGCGTCCGACGCGTCCGGTGGGCGCTGACGCGGGGGCTCTGGTGGCGGTGGATGCGACGAGCGCAGCCGGTGGTCTGGCCTGGGATCCGTCTGAGGTCGACGTCTACTACTTCGCTCCGCAGAAGTGTTTCGCCTCCGATGGTGGGTTGTGGGTGGCGGCGTGCTCTCCGGCGGCGGTGGAGCGCATCGAGCGGATCGCGGCGAGTGAGCGGTGGTGTCCGGCGTCGCTCGATCTCGGTGTGGCGTTGACGAACTCGCGCGCGAATCAGACCTACAACACCCCGGCGCTCGCCACGTTGGTGCTCTTCGACGCCCAGCTCGGCTGGATGCTCGACAACGGCGGCATGGAGTTCTGCACGGCGCGCACCAATGAGTCGTCGTCGGTCGTCTACGACTGGGCGGAGGCCTCGTCGTATGCGACGCCGTTCGTCACCGATCCGGCGAAGCGATCGCAGGTGGTGGCCACGGTTGATCTCGATGGGGTGCGGGCCGAGGACATCAACGCGGCGTTGCGAGCGAACGGCATCGTCGACACCGACAGCTATCGCAAGCTCGGTCGCAACCAGTTGCGCATCGGTCTCTTCCCCGCGGTCGAGCCCGATGATGTGCGGGCGCTGGTGGCCTGCATCGACGCGGTCGTGGAGCGTCTCGGGGGCTGAGTGGACCAGGTCCTCACCCTCGCGGCCGGCGATGTCGGCGATCTCGAGTCACCGGTCTTGGTGGTGGCACTCGAGGGCTGGTTCGACATGGCGGGGGCGGCGACGCGCGCCGTCGATGAGTTGTTCGCGGTTGAGCAGCGCGTGATCGTCGGTGAGATCGATCCGGATCCGTTCTACGACTTCACGGTCGAACGGCCGCACATCGAGGTGGTCGACGGGGCGTTGCGTCAGATCCGATGGGCGCGCAACGAGTTCTCGCTCTGGCGGGCGGCGGGCGCGGGCCGCGATGTGGTGTTGTTGCTCGGGGTTGAGCCGCATCTGGCCTGGCCGACCTATTGCGATGCGGTGCTCGAGGTGGTGGAGCGGCTCGGCTGCCAGGTGGTGGTGACGGTCGGTTCGGGTGCCGAGGCGGTGCCGCATAGCCGCACGCCGATGGTGACGGGCTCATCGTCGAATGTGGACCTCGCGCGTCGGCTCGGGTTGTCGTCACCGAGTTATCAGGGTGTGACCGGCCTGGTCGGGGTGTTGCATCCGCGGCTCGAGGCGGCCGGGGTGGCCTCGGTGTCGTTGCGGGTCGGGGTGCCGCACTATCTGGCGAACACCTCGCATCCGATCGCGGTGGATGCCCTGCAGCGGCATCTGGCCCATGTGCTCGGGATCGCCGATCCGGTCGATCTCGGCAGCGAGATCGCTCAGGCGCGGGCCGCTCACGATGACATCGTCGCCAATGATCCGCAGCTCGCGATGTATGTCGCGATGTTGGAGCGCGAGTACGACCGGCGGGCCGAGGCGATGATCCCGACGGCTGATGATCTCGGCGCCGAGTTCGAGGCGTTCCTCGCCGGTCTCGACGACACCGACCCGGATCCCGCTGGCGACGATCCGGATCCTGACGCCGACTGAGTCGTTCGGACCGCTCTTCGCGGTCGCTCTAGTGTGCGGCGATGGCCCGAGCGATCCGAGGCGATGACGGCTCGGTGGCCGAGGGCCCGACCGGCCAGATCGTCGACTCGTCGTTGTTGGCCCACACCGATCGTCTGCGCCGCGAGCTCTACCCCCTCGGGGAGAATGCCTGGACGCTGGTTGGCAACGGCCTCTCGAATCAGACGTTTGTGCGCGGCCCGCGGGGCATCATCGCGATCGACACCGGTGAGAGCGTCGAGGAGATGCGCGCGGCGCTGGCCGCATTGCGCGAGGTGGCGTCCGAGCCGATCGTCGCGGTGCTCTACACCCACTTCCACTATGTAGGTGGCACCACGGCGATCACCGAGTCGGAGCCGGTGGAGTCGATCGTCGGCCACGAACGGATCGCGTCGAATCTGTCGCGGTCGGCGACCGAGATCGCGCCGACCTATTCACGTGGTCTTGTCGAGCAGTTCGCGGTGTCGCTCGACGGTGACGGCCCCGATGGCCTGGTCAACGTCGGCCTCGGGCGGTCGTATCGGTTTGCCGAGCACGCCCCGCACACCATCGGTCATGTGCCGGCCACGGTCACCTTCGGTGACGAGTCGGTGTTCCAGGTTGCGGGGCTCGAGGTGATGGCTCGGCCGGCGCCGTCGGATGCCGATGACTCGGTGACGTTCTGGTTCCCGGAGTTGTCGTTGGCGGTCCACAACCTGGTGTGGCCGGCGCTGTTCAACGTGTTCGCGATCCGCGGCGAGTCGTATCGCGATCCGCGGGTGCTCATCGACGGTCTCGATCATCTCGTCGGCCTCGGCGCTGAGCATCTGGCCGCCACCCACGGCCCGCCAATGTCGGGCGCCGCTGAGATCGCGACGCGGGTCACCCGGTATCGTGACGCGATCCAGTTCCTGTGGGATCAGACGGTGCGCTGGACCAATCGCGGTCTGTCGGGCCCGGATCTCGCTGAGCGCATCCAGTTGCCCGAGGTCTTCTCCGATGACTGGTTGTTGCAGCAGCACTACGGGGTGGCCGAGCATCACGTACAGCAGATCCGGTCGGGTCTGTTCGGGTTCTTCGACGGCGATCCGCAGCGACTCCTACCCCATGCGGAGCGCGAGCGGGCCGAGCGGTTCGTCTCGGCGATGGGCGGCCTCGATGCGGTGCGGGCGATCATCGAGGGGGCGACGGAGGATGACCCGCGGTGGGCGCTCGAGTTGGCCGGCCTGGTCGCCCATCATCCCGACGCCGATGACGGTGATCGACAGCGGCTGGCGGCGGTGTTGCGGGTGGTCGCGCGGCGGACGACGTCGGCGAATCTGCGCAACTGGTGTTTGACGCGGGCCCGTGACGCTGACGGCACCCGGTCGTTGGAACGCAACCGGGTGCATCGGTTCCGGCCGCGACAGGTGGCGTCGTGGTCGACGAGTGATCTGGTCGGTGTGTTGCGGGTGTTGTTGGTGCCGGAGCGCGCCGAGGGCCTCGACGCGCGTCTCGGTGTGGAACTCGACGGTGAGCGGGTCGGCTTGCATGTGCGCAACGCGATCGCCTGTCCGACCGATGGTGCGGGGGCTTCGGTGGTGGTGCGGTGCGCGCGGTCGACCTGGGTGGATCTGTTGTGCTGTTCGACCTCGCTCGATGAGGTGATCGCCTCAGGCGCGCTCGCGATCGATTCGGATACCGACGCGAATACCGACACCGATGTCGACATGGTTCGCCGGGTGCTCGGGGTGTTCGATCTGGAGTCGTTGGCGGCGTCGTCGTGAGTGATCTGCCGGTCGGCACCCCGGCGTTCGATGGTGAGATCGGCCGGTTGATCCCCGAGTCGACCCCGCGGCCGTTGCGGGCGGCGACGCCGCCGGACGGCCCGAATGTGTTGCTGGTGATGCTCGACGATGTCGGCTTCGGGTCGATGTCGGCCCTCGGTGGCCCGGTGCCCGCTCCGGCGTTCCAGGGGGTGGCCGATCGGGGTGTGCTCTACAACCAGTTCCACACCACGGCGTTGTGCTCGCCGACGAGGGCCTCGCTGCTGACGGGCCGTCAGCACCATCGGGTGCATATGGGGGGCATCACCGAGATCGCGAACTCGTTCCCCGGCTATGACTCGGCGATGCCGCCGGAGGCGGCGACGGTGGCGCAGATCCTGCGGATGTCGGGCTATTCGACGGCGTGTTTCGGCAAGTGGCATCTCACCCCGTCGTGGGAGCAGGGCCCTGCCGGGCCGTTCGATCGTTGGCCGACGGGGATGGGCTTCGATCGTTTCTACGGGATCCTCGGTGCGGAGGCGTCGCAGTTTGAGCCGGCGGTCTACGACCAGACCACGCCGATCGCTCCGCATCTCGGTCGCGAGGGCTATCACCTGAACGAGGATCTGGCCGATCGGGCGATCGAGTGGATGGAGCGTCAGCGGGCGGCGGCCCCGCATCGTCCGTGGCTCTGTTATTTCTCGACCCCGGCGGTGCACGCCCCGCATCACGCGCCCCTCGAGTGGATCGATCGGTTCTCCGGGACGTTCGACGGTGGCTGGGATGAGTTGCGCTCGGCGATCCACGCCCGCCAGCTCGATCTCGGGGTGATCCCCTCGGGCACGGTGTCGACGGCTCGTCCGGGCGAGATCCCGGCCTGGGACGAGTATCCGGAGCGGTATCGGCCGGTGGCGTCGCGGTTGATGGAGTGTTTCGCCGGGTTCTTGGCCCACACCGATCATCACATCGGTCGGGTGATCGACGCGGCTCGTGGCGATGGCCGCGACACGTTGATCATCTATCTGTCGGGTGACAACGGGGCGTCGGCTGAGGGCACGGTGCATGGGGCGTGGAGCGCGCCGTCGTTCCAGAACGGGGTGCATGAGGATCCCGAGTGGCTGCTCGCCCACATGGATGATTTCGGCACGGCGCGATGCGAGAACCATTTCAACGTGGGGTGGGCCTGGGCGTTGGACGCGCCGTTCCAGTGGATGAAGCAGGTGGCCTCGCATTTCGGTGGGACGCGCAACGCGATGGCGATCGAGTGGCCGTCGCGGATCACCGCTGGTGGTCTGCGGTCGCAGTTCCATCATGTGGTCGATCTCATGCCGACGATTCTCGACGCGGCGGGGGTGGAGGTGCCGGCGAGGGTGAACGGCATCGAGCAGATGTCGCTCGATGGGGTGTCGATGACGTATTCGTTCAACGCCGACGGGCCAAGTGAGCGCACCACCCAGTATTTCGAGGTGCTCGGGAACCGCGGGATCTATCACGACGGCTGGATGGCGTCGTGTTTCCACGGTCGGGTGCCCTGGATCCGCATGCAGGCCTTCGAGTTCGACGGCCCGCAGGAGGTGTGGGAGCTCTACGACATCGCGAACGACTTCTCTCAGGCGGTCGACCTCGCGGATGAGCATCCACACGTGTTGGCGCGTCTGCGCCAGCTGTTCGATGCTGAGGCGGAGCGCAACGGGGTGTTCCCGTTGCGCGACGCGGGATCGCCTCGAGGCGGTGATCTGTCGGTGCCGTCACCGCTCGGTGACGTCACCTCGATGACCTACACCCGCGCGCATGTGCGGATGCCGGAGTGGTCGATCGTGTCGTTGAAGAACTGCTCGTGGCGGATCAGCGCCGCGATCACCGCCAGCGCCGATGACCACGGGGTGGTCGCCTGCCAGGGCGGGAATATGGCGGGCTGGTCGCTCTGGCTCGACGATGGTCGCCCGGCGTTCACCTACAACTGTTTCGGCCATGACATCACGACGATCGCGGCGCCGGCGGCGCTCAGTTCGGGTTCGCACACCCTCGTCGTCGAGTTCGCCTACGACGGCGGGTTCGGCGCCGGTGGCGAGCTGGTGTTGAGCGTCGACGGCGAGGCGGTCGCCGGGGCCCGCATCGAGCGGACTGTTCCGATCGTGTTCTCGATGAGCGGCGAGACGTTCGATGTGGGCTGCGACACCGGTGCCCCGGTCGGGCCCTATGGGCACGGCGGGGTGTGCAGCGCCGAGATCACCGGCGTGACCCTCACCCGGTTGGATGAGCCTTCAGCCGAGGTGCGTCGCCTCGTCGCTGAGGGTTTGGTGCGCGCCGGGTTCTCGACGCAATAGGTCACACCGCGGCGAAGCCGCGATCGAGGTCGGCGATGATGTCCTCGATCGACTCGAGTCCGACGGAGAGCCGGATGAGCCCGGGGGTGACCGAGCTGGCGGCTTGTTCCTCGGGGGTGAGCTGGCTGTGGGTGGTGGAGGCCGGGTGGATCACGAGGCTGCGGACGTCGCCGATGTTGGCGACGTGGCTGTGCAGTTCGAGGGCTTCCACGAACTTCTTGCCGGCCTCGAGTCCGCCGTCGATCTCGAAGGCGAGCACGCTGCCGTAGCCGCGGCCACCGCCGAGGCGGGTGGCTCGCTCATGCCAGGGGCTCGACGGCAGGCCGGAGTAGTTGACCGAGAGCACCTTGGCGTGTCCTTCGAGGTGTTCCGCGACGGCTTGGGCGTTGGCGAAATGCCGCTCCATGCGCAGGCTGAGGGTCTCGATGCCTTGGAGGATCATGAAGGCGTTGAACGGCGAGATGGCCATGCCGAGGTCGCGGAGCAGCTGCACGCGGGCCTTCAGGATCATCGAGCCGTGGCCGAGGGCGGGCCAGTAGGCGAGGCCGTGGTAGCTGGGGTCAGGTTCGGTGAAGTTGGGGAAACGTCCGGAGGCGCCGTAGTCGAAGCGTCCGGCATCGATGATGCCGCCGGCGACGGAGGTGCCGTGGCCGCCCATGAACTTGGTGAGTGAGTGCACGACGATGTCGGCGCCCCATTCGATGGGTCGCACCATGTACGGGGTGGCGACGGTGTTGTCGATCATGAGGGGGATGCCGTTGTCGTGGGCGACACCGGAGACCCCTTCGATGTCGAAGATGTCGTTCTTCGGGTTGGGCAGCACTTCGCCGTAGAACACCTTGGTGGTGTCGCGGATGGCGGCGCGCCACTGGTCGAGGTCGTGGGGGTCGTCGACGAAGGTGACCTCGATGCCCATCTTCGGGATGGTGTGGTGCAAGAGGTTGTAGGAGCCGCCGTAGAGCGAGGGTGAGGCAACGATGTGGTCG
>Ga0255757_10003163_pt1 | contig 15214 bp, 12 predicted proteins | sample 071ome_27_FD_179957 | JGI IMG/M metagenome (GOLD analysis project Ga0255757, IMG submission 179957) | Coastal salt marsh microbial communities from the Groves Creek Marsh, Skidaway Island, Georgia - 071409AT metaG (version 2) | ecosystem: Environmental > Aquatic > Marine > Intertidal zone >...
TCACAAAAAAAGAAAATCTAATTCACGACTCTATACCCAATAATAAAGCCGCCATATTGTCCGATAGAAAGGGTGACTGCTCTCAAGCACTCGCAAATGCAAAAAACAAAATAAAAAGAAGATTTAAACATCATCGATACGCTGCAATGCCGATGGAATGCCGCTCTGTCCTCGCAGACTATGATCTAAAAACCGAATTTTTGACTGTTTGGAGCTCGACCCAAGTCGTCCACTGGTTAAAAAGAGAATTATCGATAGCTCTCCAAATACCAGAAGAGAAGATAAGATGTATAGCACCAGACGTCGGTGGTGGCTTCGGAGGCAAAGGACACGTCTATCCCGAAGAAATCTTAGTGGCGTGGGCTGCAAAATTTTTAGCCCGACCTGTTCAATGGATTGAGGATAGAGGGGAGCATATTCTTAATTCAGCTCATTCCCGTGACTGCATTATCGATACTGAGATTGGTTTTGATGACGAAGGCAAAATAGTTGCCTTAAAGAATGAAATTCTAATTGACTCGGGAGCCTACACACCGGTAGGCGCTGGCGTTATTAGCAATTCGATTGCCCACAGTCTTGGCCCATATGCAATCGATCACTTCGAAGCCAATTGCGTTTTGTCTTTAACAAACAAGGCCCCAAACGCGCCCTATAGAGGGGCAGGTAGACCAGAAGTTTGTTTTTCTCTTGAACGCGCCATTGATTGCGTGGCGCGCGAGCTTCATATGGAACCAACAGAAGTTCGACTAAAAAACATGGTCCCGCCAGAGAGCATGCCATTCGAAGTAGGGCTCACCTATAGAGATGGAGAGCCTATTGTATATGATAGCGGCGATTACCCATCTGCATTAAAAAAAACGATAGAAACCCTGGGTGGTTTAAAACCGTTTAGAGTTCAGCAGAGCACTGCACTCAAACTTAATCGGTTTTTAGGAATTGGTTTTGCTTCCTATGTTGAAGGAACCGGAGTAGGGCCTTTTGAAGGGGTCAAAATCAAAATTGATACCCATGGGGATATACGAGCTGACATTGGCGCTTGTGCACAAGGCCAAGGCCATAAGACAATTTTTGCTCAGGTACTCTCGGACGAGTGGGAAGTTCCTATCGAGCGGATCTCAATAACACATTCCGATACCGAAGGGGTTCGGCATGGATATGGGACTATTGCCAGCCGCAGCACAGTCACCGCAGGCAATGGCTTGATAAAGGCATCAAAAGCGCTCAAAAAAAAGATCCTCTCCATGTCCGCTGAAATTTTAGAAGCTGATGAGGGTGATCTTGAGATCGTATCATCGACCGTCAGAATAAAAGGGGTCCCAGGGTCCGGACTAAATTTCCGGGATCTCATCGAAGAAATTCGTCCAGGTTGGAAACCTAGACATAATGATTACTTTGCCGAGCCCCTCGAGGCTTCAAGTCTATATTACCCTCCAACAGTGACCTGGTCTTATGCAAGCCACGGAGCGGTCGTCGAAATTGACGCGGATACTGGCCATGTAGAACTAGTTGATTATGCGGTAACTCACGATGCCGGACGATTAATTAATCCGACCTTAGCGGAAGGACAAGTGATTGGCGGCACAGTACAAGGCATAGGCGCAATATTGTGTGAGGAGGTTATTTATGACCCTTCGGGTCAAAACATCACAGCCAATTTTACTGACTACACGATGCCCCGCGCAGATATCATTCCTCATATAACCCTTGTTCACAGTGAAATTCCTTCCCCCTTAAACAAACTTGGGGTAAAGGGCCTAGGAGAAGGTGGTGCCATTGCTCCGCCCGCGGCTATTGCTAACGCCATATCTGATGCACTCAGCCCGCTTGGTTATGAGTTGAATGAAAGTCGGGTGAGAATAATGGATTTGGTTAAGGCTTTGGATAACAGACAAAATTTTACAAAGGCTTCAGCTTAAATCAGGAAACATATTTGGATCTGTCTCGAATTTTTTCCCATTTTTATATACAAAAATTGGAACTAAAGCCCCTGGAATTTGTAACTTGTGTCCCTCTGCATCAGACATCACAAGTGTTTCATCCCTCTGATCTAGAATAGTAAGATCTGCGGTGCTCCCCTCTGCAAGAGTTCCAATTTCATGGGAAGATTTAAGTATCGATGCCGGTGCGTATGTAACACATTTGATAGCATCATAAATCGGTAAACCAAGCCCGATTAATCTATTGAAAGCGCCAGCTAGACTGTAATCGAGTTTTGAAAAATCATGGTAGGCGTTGAAATCCCCATGAAGATCACTACTAATCGTCGTAGGAGGCAATTTACTTTCAATCATCATCCGTGCGATGCGATAGGAGAAATTTATTCCATAGCCGATATCAAAATTAATACCTTTTTTAAACGCCGCATGGACGTATTTTGGGACTTCAATAGAAGAACCAATAACGCCATCTGGCATATTGCTGTAGACATGGGCTAAAATATCGCCAGGGCGTAGCAACTCGATAGCTTTTTCAACCACACTTTCAGGGGCAGGCCGATTTTCATCGGCTACCGGGAACAATTCACCGGTATGGACATATAGCGGCAAATCACACTCTTCTCCGGCCATAACAGCTTGTTTTAAAACATCGGTATCCCAGTGAGACATCCCACCCGACTCGCCATGAGACTTAATTCCACATATTAATTTAGGGTATCTTTTATAAGCTTTTTTTATTTCCTCGATGCGTGTCATCTGGGGTCCATGGAGTGTTGTACCTTCCATTCCTCCCATCAATGCGCCAGCTAGGTTTGCGGACATGAAACAACGTACATCTGTCACCGAAGGTTTACTTATGAAAGCTTCAAAGCCTCCCACGGTCCAAGGCCCCGCGCTTCCTTGATCTACGACCGTAGTCGCCCCAGAGAAAATTCCGGCTTTGTCGGGGGATACGCCAAAGTTGGTTACCCACTCGTAAACGTGAACGTGGAGATCTATAAATCCGGGCGCGACGATTTCATTGTGATAACTGATAGTTTCTAGAGCCGCGACCTCCAAATCGAAACCTTTATGGAAGAGAACAATTTGTCCATTCTTTATTCCAATAATAGCGGGCCCGAAATAGTTACGCCCAGGATCACAAGCCCGCTCGGCTCTAATTACCAGATCGATCATTTCGTTCCTAGATCTTGCCTATTTGCTAAATTCATTAACGTGTCACACAACACTCTGGCACCAGATACAAGATCACTTTTACTGGTATATTCTTTTACATTGTGACTAATTCCGTCCTTTGAGGGTACGAAAATCATTCCAGAGGGACAATAATAGCTCATCTGTCGAGCATCATGTCCGGCACCAGAAAAGATACGTCTGCATGGTAGCTCAAGATTCTCTGCTGCCACTTCAATAACCTTTATAATATCCGGGCTAAATGAAATGGTATCGGCAGATGCTATGGTCCAAACTTGACCTTTACATGTTTGAAGAGTGTTTTTTACGATGTCTGCAACACGATCTTCAGCCGCAGCAAGTATCTGAGTTTTGGGATGACGAAGATCTATCGAAAACAGCACTTCACTTGCTACTACAGACGGCACATTCGGTGATGGATTGGACATACCAACTGTAAAACGCATTTCTTCGTCTGAAGAAAAAAGCTTATACAAGCTGCTAATCACCATGCTTGCCTCCGCCATGGCATCTTTTCGCAAATAGTATGGGGTAGTACCAGCATGCGCTTCCTCTCCTGAGATCCTAACTCTCATTCGACGAACCCCTTGAATTCCTGTCACTGCTCCTATTGGGATCGCGCAATTCTCCAAGATAGGTCCCTGCTCTATGTGCGTCTCAACAAAACAAAAAACTTCCCTTTCCAAAGGAACAAAATTGATTTCGGAAAATCGATTGTGAAGTTTATTAAGTTCTTGAGCTACAGAAATGTCATTTTTATCCTTAACAGCTTCGATTTCTTCAATCGAACGGACGCCGACAAAGGCCTCAGATCCCATCATGCCCGGAGCAAAACGAGAACCTTCCTCATTCATCCAAGCAACGACCTCTATCCCTCTCTCCACACAAACACCGCTCTCCAAAATAGCGGACAAAGCCTCGAGACCTGCAACAACCCCATAAGCACCGTCGAATTTGCCTCCCGTCGGTTGCGAGTCCAAATGCGAACCAGTCATAATTGGCGCTTTACTCTTGTCGCGTCCTTCTAGTGTAAAAAAAATATTACCTGCTTTGTCTTGGGATATCCGGAAATTAGATTTAAGAGCCCATTTGATGCACAGTTCCCGCGCATCAAATTCTTCTCGCGTCAATGCTTGTCGGTTTACCCCACCGCCATCAATCGCGCCTATCTCGGCCAGTTCCATTAAATTAGCCCAGAGCCGGTCCGACTTCACATAATCAGAGGGGCGCAAAAAAAACCTCCAGTCTTTTTTATTTGAAGCCGGACAACAATGCGGACTTTCCCATATAATCTTCTTTAGATCCCCACCTTCCGGACTCGGCCATCGATAGGAAGTCTATCAAGACTCTATTGGTCATATCAGGCTCCTCCAAATTAACTGTATGAGCTGTTCTGGGAAAGACACTTAGGCCAGCCATGGGCAATGTTCTCTTCAGGAAGATAGATGGTTCGATACACCAGTCATCCTCATCACCAACAATTATTAATGCTGGGACCAAAAGCTCTTTTATCTCTTTCTCTAAGTCATAAAGTGAAGGGCGGAGTCTTTGAACGCCCAACATAGTGAGCGAAGCACCTAGCGTTGAGTGACTAGCGAGCCTCGCCTTAAATTCAAGCCAACCCCGGTAATCTTTATTTTTGAATTGTTGTCGAAAAGCTCCCTCCGCATAAAGTTCAGCCATTCTTTCAGCACCCAATTCCATGTACTTTTCAGATAACATTTGCGAGTCTTCCGCATACCCTTTTTGGAGATGCTTTGGAGCTCCATAGCCACAAGAGATCATGGTAATTGATGAGGCTTTTTCCGGATACATTAATCCAAAATGAAGTGCGGCGAAGGCACCCATTGAACACCCTACAATATGGGCTTCGTCAATTTCATAACCCTCAATTATTGCTTTGATATCCTCCGCAGCAATCTTTTGAGAGTAGAGCTCTGGGTCCTCCGGAACGTCTGATGGGGGGTAACCCCTTGCATTGAACGCAATACACTTGTACCTCCGTGATAACGCTGAAATTTGATTTGACCAACTCTGCAAGTTATCAGCAAATTCATGAACGAATATAATTGCGGGTCCATCACCTGCTGATTCAGAATATAGTTTCGTTCCGTCGGATTGAATAAGCATTTTTTTACAGAGCCTTCACCTGACCACCATCAATATCGAAAGATGCACCCGTAATATAAGTGGCCTTATCTGAGGCTAAGAAAACCACAAATGCGGCAAGTTCATCAGGATCTCCATATCTTTTGAGCACGGTCTCTTGCGTCAAAATAGCAGTAGCCTCTTCCACCGAAATCTTATCGTCCCGCGCCTTTTCCTCCGCCAGGTAAACCATTCTCTCAGTGGCAAATGGCCCAGGGTTAACGGCATTGCATAAAATATTGTAGGGCCCACCATCTTCCGCGAGTGCCTTGCTTACATTTTGCAAAGCGGCATTAGAGAAGCCTGCAGTAATTGCATGTGCGTGGGGTTGGCGTCCATGAGTTCCTGCCATAAACAAGATTCTTCCACCAGCCCCCGAGTTCCTCATTATTTTAAACGCTTCTCTTGCCAGGCGAATTTGGGCGAACACCTTTGTCTCAGCTGCGGCCCGCCACATTTCATCGCTCATCTCAACAAATGGGGCCGTATCCGCCCCCGCTGAATTCGCTACGATAACATCTAGGCCACGCGCTCTAGCTACCTGCTCGACGAGATTGACAGACTGCTCAGGTGACGTCACGTCACAGATAACGCCCTGGACGGTGCCGGTACCACAACCCTCCAATAACGAAACGGCTTCCTCCAACCTATCTGGATTCCTGCCTGATACGGTGACATTTGCCCCCTCAGCCGCGAAACATTTTGCTATAGAAAAACCCAACCCCCCACTTGCAGCGGTAACGATAACCGACTTATTTTTGAGCCCAAGTTCCATCCTAAATCCTTTTTTATTTTTGATCCTTTACAGAACAAGTGGACAAAACACTTGGCAAGTCCTCACAGAATCTCTCAACCCATAAAACTGGGACAGTGGTAGAAATTTTGAGAAAGAGATCTTTGAGCGCTTCACTATGGTAATTAGATGTCCGAATGAAAATTCCCCGTTTTAGAAACTCTGCCGCAATAGCACTCGCTGTGATACCAGTTGATTGGCAATCCACAGCCAGAAAGTTTCCGTTCGAGGGATAAACCACAGGATACAAACCTCCTACCATTCGCAGCGCCTCAGCAATCATCTTTTGATTGCCTCTCTGCACAGTATTAACTTCATCTATCCACTCTTCCTTGACAGAAAAAGCAGCTATCGCAGCTTGCTGTCCAAGAACGTTAGAACCCAAAATATTTGATTGATCCTGCAATAAAAACTCAAAGATAGGGGTATCGGCGATAATTGCGCCCGTCCGAAGCCCGGCGATCCCAAGCCATTTACTAAAACTGTAAGTCGTAATGGTCTTCTTTGGTAAGATATCTCGCATTAAATGGTGATCAAATGCGAAATCTCTATAAGTGCAATCGTGTATGACCAGCGCGTCGGTTTCTTCTAAAACCTCTGCTATTTTTTTTAACTCATCAAGCGTGTAGCTAGAGCCAAGTGGGTTTAGGGGATCAATTAAATATAATATGGGATTGCTACTCTGCCTTAGAGCTTCTTTCAGATCTGAAAGCTGGATCTTATAGTTTTTTGAACCATCATATATCGGGAGCAATCGAACGTTAGCCCCCTGGTTTTTCGCAAAGGTAAGTGGCCATACCCAAGTGGGATCACTGGTTATTAATGTTGTTGGAGCATCACCGTACCTCTTGCAAACGAGGTAAAGCCCGTTGATAGCCCCATCAGTTATAAGAACCTTAGTATCAGACCGAGAACTATCTCCCACAACGTCACGTAGGATTAATTCACGAAGTTCTTCATACCCTTGCGGCGGTGCATAATTATTGAAGCTCTGATCGGAAACCGCTTTGAGCAACACCTCTTTTACAGCGGGGTGAGCCTGAAGATGATTGGTATTTTGGCCCATCCAAAGCATTTTTTCTGTGCTGTGAATGTCGTCAAAATTCATCAATTCGCTAGCGACCATTAACCAAAAACCCTAACTACTCGGCAGACACTCCAGAGAATATCTTGAACGCAAAGAACTCAACGCAAACCAAAGCTGCGAACAAGATTAATCCAACGAATAATAGGAAGACGATCGCAGCGAGAGCTATAGCCGTCTCAAGTCCTGACGCCGCGAAACTGATCAGGTAACCAATTCCCTGCTGCGCAGTCACAAATTCTCCTACAACCACCCCTATAATTGTGAGCGTCAGTCCTATTCTCAATCCTGTGAAAATCAGAGGCAAGGCGAATGGCAATCTAACCCGAAGAAATGTTTGCCAACGGCCAGCCGTCAGAGATTGGCACAATCTTAAATAATTATTACCTGTATTTAAAAGACCAGTTGACGACGATACTACTATCGGAAAAATCGCTAAGCAGATCCCGTAAGCAACCCGCGCCTCAGTACCGATCCCAAACCAAAGAATAAACAAAGGGGCCAAGGCAATAGCAGGAATGAGCTGAAAGATCACCAAATTTGGGTATATCGCTCTCCGCGCAAAGTAGGACAGCGTAATAACACAACTGATGGATAGCCCTAGTGTGCAAGCACATATAAAGGCGATAAAGCACTCATACAAAGTGCTTACTGCGTGGCCCGCCATAAAATCTCGATTAGCTTGGAGCACAGCCACCACATCTCCGGGTGGCGGCAAAATCACAGTCGGCACATATTTTTGATCAACAGCATATTGCCACATGATTATGACAAAAACGAAGAATGATATCGGTAACAGGACTTCTCGGGCGCTTGTTATTCCCCGTGCCCTTATTTTATCTAATATTGCTTCAAGCATTTTTTTCTTACTTACCGCATCCCTTTTATTTGTTGCCGAACCAAACCTCTAGCCGATAGCTGGCATAAGCAATCAAAGAGTAGAAAAACAACCCCACGAAACATAAAAATAGCACCGATGCCAACATCAGATCTGTCTCAAGTTTCCCAAAAGCCACCAAAATCAGAAAGCCTAGACCCTGTTGTGAGGTAATAAACTCTCCAACGATTACCCCTATCATAGCGAGGGTAATACTCATTTTCATGGCACTTATCAGATAAGGCAGCGCAAACGGAAACCTGACCAAAAAAAGTGTCTGAAGTTTACTCGCAGTTAACGAGTCACAGAGTCTTATTAGCGTAGGGTCTGTGTTTTTTAAACCGGCTGTCATGCTGATAATAATTGGAAAGATGCTAATAAAAACCGCGAAGCCCAACCTCGACTGAAATTCTATACCAAGCCACAAAACAAAAAGAGGGGCCCATGCAATTTTGGGAACAATTTGAAATCCCACGATATTTGGGTAGAGCGCTTCTTTTGTCCATTTTGAATAGGTCATTAAAAGCGACAGACCTAATCCAACGATTGATGCGATCACAAACCCACCCAAAGCTACAGAGGCAGTGGGCAAAATATTACTGGTTAATAGCGACCAATTATTAACTATCGCTAATGCAATCGCACTGGGGCGCGGCAGTATCGATTTTGGATAATCGGTATACCAGGTGAAGAATTCCCAAACACCAAGTACAGAGAAAAACAAAAGAGCAGGCAGGAGAGTGTCTCTCGCCGCAGCAAAAGAGGAAGATTTAGTTTGTGTTGCAACGATCGAAGTCATGAAGACGGCAGTTATGTTCTAATGTTGAGAGTCGATTTTACTGCGAAGATAACCACAAATTTCGTTAAATTCTGCAGAGTCTACAATTGAGAAATCTCGCGGCCTATCAAACGGCACTTTCAGATCCTCAATAATTCTTCCAGGCCTTGCACTCATCACCAAAACCCTGTCCGACAAAAATACTGCCTCACGTATACTGTGGGTAACGAACAGACCAGTCTTCTTAAAGTCTTGCCAAAGGTCCATTAGCACCTGATTCATTTCATCACGAGTTATTGCATCCAAGGCACTGAATGGCTCATCCATGAGCAAAACCTCCGGATCATAAACGAGCGCTCTGCAAATTGCTACACGCTGTCTCATTCCGCCGGATAATTGCGCTGGTTTTTTGTCAAGGAACTGCTCAAGGCCCACCCTGGATAAAAGCTCTATTGCTGCCTTTTGGTATTTATCGCGATCTCTTTTCAAAATCTTGATCGGGAACAGCACATTGTCGAGAGAAGATTTCCAAGGCAGCAAGGTTGGATCTTGAAACATGAGGCCAATGTCTTCCCTGGGCTTAGACATGGGTTTTCCACCCACAAAAACCCCTCCCGCGGTGGGCGTCTCCAAGCCAGCAATCATCATTAAGAGGGTGCTCTTGCCGCAACCGCTCGGTCCTAACAACGAGACAAACTCACCTTCTCGGACCCGGCAATCGATGGACTCTAGAGCTATTGTTTGTTTTTTGCCGGGATTAAATATTTTCTGAACTTTGTCAGCGAGCACATGGGCGTCCGCTCGAAGTATTTCCTGATCAGTCATTAAACTATCTTTTCAACCTCAACTAATCTCTTACACCGCTTCAAACTACCCATGTGCCTGCCTACTATTCAATTAACCCAGCGCTTTTGCCCCTGGGGCACCAAGTTTTTTGATCGTAGCTAACTCTGAACCAGTGATTTTGTATTTGTTATCAATCATCTGATCCAAATGCATAATTTTGCTCAGATCTGGCTTGGGATCACCGGGCTTGGCCAAGTTCTTCACAACAAGGTCAACCATCCCCTGATATTTCTTCGGATCTACGCTACCAAGTCCGGTCGCGGAAATCTCCGGAGTGGTCATAATATGCGTGTAGAGATCAATTTCGATCTCAAATTGTTTCCGTTTTGACGCGGTCATACCCGCTTCAGGAACAGCTTTAAAGAAGATATCCGCTGCTTCTTCGTGGTTCTGCATGTAATAACGCATCCCCTCGACGGTGGCCTCTGTGACATCATTACAGAGCTGCTTCTCTTTCGCATACATCTCTGGCTGCGTAATCAGCATGTAGCCATAGAACGGCATGTTGAAATCTTTATAAAGGAATGTTCCAACTTCATACCCTTTATTAACAACATCCGGAACAACGGAAGAGGCAAAACATGAGATAAAGTCGACCTTTTTCTGCAACATCACACCGGTGCGTATTTTGTTATCGACCTGGACAACGTTGACTTTCGACCAATCAAAACCCGCATTCTCACCGAAGATCGGCAGGAACGGATATTCCCCGGATTTAACAACGGATCCGCATTTTTTCCCTTCAAGATCTTTCGGTGTTTTGATGCCTGAGTCTTTTAGAAAGACTACGCCCATGGCGGAACTGTAACTGCAACAGGCAAGGTAAGAGAGTTTCATACCCCTGACAGTTTGCAATGTCGCTGTGGGAGCCGAAGAAATTCCGAAGTCAAATTTGCCTTGTCCGATCGCCTGGGCGGAGGCTGTTGAACCAAATCCTCTTGAAATTTTTGCTTCGATACCACGCTTTTTAAAGAAACCCTTCGCTGCAGCAGTGTAAATCCAAGCACTACCGCCATTCGGGATCCAAGACTGCGTGAAAGTAATTTGTTTCGTCGTTTTGGCAAAAGCCATGGGTGCTACCCCAGAGGCTAAGATCGATGCAATACCAGCACCTGTGCCTTTAACAAACTGCCGTCTAGAAACTTTGTTAGATTTTGGTTTTTGTTCCATATTCATCCTCGTCCTTTGTGAGCCCCAAGATAACCGACCATAACCACACATTTATGACCGACTCCCTAGGTCTTAGCAAACGCTATGCCAGACTTCCTGTGGAAAACATTTATACGAGTGGTAGGTGTGACCCTTGATCATCTGCCAGAAAAACACCGCCCAAAGCCAAAAAAATATTAAACAAAGCTCATGCTAGACAAAAGAACTGCCCAGAAACTAGGCAACTTGCCTAAATTTAGACCTCTCAACTAAAAGCCTGCAGCCAAGCCATCGCTCCTCGGGTCTCCTCCCCCTTCTATCAAACCATTCGATTTGACCCTCACGGCCCCTGCGTGTCCTGTAATTTCGTCAAACTCATCCAGAACCTCCAGCTCGTGCCCCAACTCAGACAATCTTTGGATCGTTTCCTCTGGGAACCTTCCCTCAATGCGAAGTTTAGTTGTGGTGTCTCCCCATGTACGACCAAGCAACCACCGGGGAGCCGTTATGGCCTCTTGAATTCCTTGGCCCATACCCACAATCCGTGAATACAGCATCGCTTGCGTCTGAGGCTGCCCATCTCCCCCCATACAACCATAGGAGAGAACGTCTCCATCATCGGTAAAGCCCAAAGCAGGCTGAATAGTGTGAAAAGGCTTTTTTCTTGGCAATAGGGCGTTAACGCTCTCTGCATCCAAAGAAAAGCTTTTTCCACGGTTCTGCCAAGTAATGCCGGTCCCGGGCAATACAACACCAGAACCGAATTCCCAGTAAATACTTTGAATAAAACTTACAACGCAGCCATCTGAATCTGCGGCGCCGAGCCAGACAGTATCCCCAACATCCGAAATGTTCGGCCATGGCGCAGCAGACTTCGAGCTAATCCCTTCCGCCATTTGGTCTAAAAACACCTCACTGAGATATTTTTTCGGACTTACCGTCATAAAGCTCGGATCTGTAATGAACTCATCACGAACTTCAAAGGCTTTTTTTGTAGCCTCAACAATCGAATGAACGAACTCCGGGGTAGTGTCCATTACGGGATCAAGTCGTTCCAAAATCCCCAAAATAATCAGCGATGCTAAACCTTGGGTTGGAGGAGGCATGTTAAAAACCCGTCCGCCGGACAACCTTAGAGATAAGGGTTCCACCAGTTTTGCGCAATGCTCGATAAAATCTTCTTTTTTGAGAGGACTGCCTAACTTTTCTAAATCTTTAGCAATCTCTGAACCAACATCGCCAATGTAAAAATCATTTAACCCCGCCTGGCTCAAAAATTCTAAAGTCGACCCTAATTTCGGAAGCCCCAGCATTGAACCTGCCTCAGGCACCCCTCCGTTGATAAGAAAAAGTTTCTCAAACCCCCCTATATTCAGCAACTCTGAACGCTTAGAACTAATAGTTTCGGAAAGATTTTTTGAGACAGGAAAACCTTCTTTCGCATACCAAATCGCATCTTCTAACAGCCTTGTTAGCGGAAGACGCCCCCCAAATTCGCGAGATAATTTGAGAGCTGCTTCCCACCCTGCAACAGCTCCGGCGACCGTGATAGCCGCGTCACCTCCCCTGGCCGGGATTTCCTGCAATCCACGTTCTGAATAATTCTTTATAGTGACGTGCGCTCCAGCGGCTCCGCACGACTCCACACCCCAAACTTTACCGCCCTTGGAGATCAACCAAAAATTATCGCCGCCGATGGAATTCATGTGCGGGTAAACCACTGATATCGCTGATGCGGCTGCTACCATGGCTTCTATGGCGTTGCCACCGTCCTGGAGAACACGAAGACCCGCCTGCGCCGCCAACCTGTGAGGGGCGACAACCATTCCCCGATATGAAGAGCTTGTTTCTAACATGCGGAAATCTTAAAACCCTGTATATTGGCAGTATAGTTTTTAAAAGTAGGATTATGAAAAAAAATCAAAAAACTCCTCATCTGCTGGATACACCTCTATCAGTAATTAATGTTGGTCTAGAGAGTTTTTCAGAAGACCTAAAATCCCAAAATGTTGCAACCCTGCATATTGATTGGTCCCCTCCTGCAGGCGGCGATCCCGTGCTAGGTGACTTGCTATCAAAACTTGGGGCCTAAGGTAGATGGAAGAAATAGGAAAAGTTATTGATCAGGCAAATGAACAAGCTTTGGGTGTTTTGTTATCAGGGGAACCTGTCTTGGTTGACGTTGTCTTGGCGGCAGATGTGATCGATGGGCTCAAAGAGAAAATCATTTTACATGCAGGTCCACCGATCAAATGGAACAAAATGTGTGGACCAATGCGCGGCGCAATCTGCGGTATCGCGGTTTTCGAAGAATGGGCTAGCAACCTTAATGAGGCAGAGAAATTAGCCTCCCAAGGATCTCTGGAGTTCGCTCCCAATCATCAATTTGGATGCGTAGGTCCGATGACTGGTATGACAACCGCATCTCAGCCACTGATTGTTGTTGAAAACCAGCATTACGGGAATCGTGCCTACTGCACCATCAATGAAGGTCTTGGTAAGGTTATGCGCTTTGGCGGTAACGACCAAACGGTTTTAGAGAGACTTAGTTGGATAAAAAACGAGCTGGCTCCCTTGTTAGGTCAAGCTTTGAGACGGGCCGGCGGGATAAAGTTAAAACCCCTGATTGCTCGGGGGCTCACCATGGGCGATGAGATGCATCAAAGGAATGTAGCATGCTCAAGCCTGCTCTTGCGTGAACTTGCTCCACACATGGCCGCTGTCGCGCCAGAGACAGAGACACTGGCTCGGGCTTATTCTTTCATCGCTAGCAATGATCAGTTCTTTCTAAATATCGCAATGGCTGCCGGAAAAGCGCTTACCGACCCCGCCTATGGGATTAAAGGATCTAGCATGGTAACGGCCATGAGTCGCAATGGTACTGATTTTGGAATACGTGTAAGCAGTACAGGAGATAGGTGGTTTACGGCACCTGTCGAAATGCCACAAGGTCTCTATTTTCCTGGATATTCTGAGTCAGATGCGAACCCAGATATGGGAGACTCAGCCATAGTAGAAACTATTGGTCTGGGCGGCTTCGCAATGGGTGCCGCACCAGCAGTCGCCGGTTTTGTGGGAGCTGGAGCCGCCTCACAAGCGGGTCTGTATACCAAAAATATGGCTGAGATAACTTTGGGAGAGAATAAATCCTGGACTATACCTGCAATGGATTATCTTGGGGTACCAACAGGAATCGATATCAGGCGTGTAGTAGAAGCCAATATTTCGCCTACCATTAATACCGGCATTGCCCATAAAGAACCGGGGATTGGACAAGTTGGAGCCGGTGTCGCTAAGGCCCCGATGGCTTGTTTTCAAAAAGCTCTTCGGGCATTCGCCGAGCAAATGGGGGTAAAATGACGTTTCTGCTAAATGTAGTACAACACAATAGTTATGCGGACTCCGTAGCGCTTATGCGTCTGTCGGACAAAATATCCGGTTCTCCAGGTGTCAAAGAAGCCGCAATTATGATTGGCACTCCGGCAAATAAAGAAATTTTAGCAACCGCAAACCTACTCGGTGGCGACGGTCAATCAGCCGGACCAGGAGATATAATACTAGCTGTTAGGGCGGTAGACCAAAATACTGCGAATAGAGTTATTGCTGGATGGGAATCTGAGCTCAATAAAAAAGCTGAGGGTTTATCCGCAACTGAAATATGGAGGCCAAAAACAATTCGTGGAGCCTTTGAGCAACAGTCGGATGCCTCTATGGCAATTATCTCTGTGCCGGGTCCCTTTGCCATTGCCGAAGCTAGGAAAGCTCTGACGCGTAACCTCAATGTTCTGATATTCAGCGACAATGTCGCAATTGATGAAGAACGTGCGATAAAAGAAGAGGCGAAAAGCCGCGACCTCATCGTGATGGGCCCCGACTGCGGCACTGCAATTATTCAAGGCAAAATGCTTGGTTTTGCCAATAGTGTGCCAAACGGAAAGATCGGAATAGTGGGAGCTTCTGGGACCGGGATCCAAGAGGTCTCATGCCTGCTGGCTCATATGGGCCATGGCATATCACATGCAATTGGTGTGGGTGGCAGGGATTTAACCGAGCAGGTGGGCGGGATCTCAACGCTTACCGCTATTGACCTGCTAGAAAAAGACCCTCAAACAGATCACGTCATAATCATTTCAAAACCTCCCTCAGAAAAGGTTTGTTCCAAAATTCTTTCAAAGATAGAGAGGAGCTCAAAGACATTCACCGTGTGTTTTTTGGGATCGCCTTTACTCCAACTTTCGTCCAACGCCCGCCAGGCGACAACTTTAGAATTAGCGGCACTCCTAGCGGCTAACCAAGAAATTAAACCTATAAATTCGGTTTCAAAAAACACGGGTGCTGCAAAGAGAATTTTGGGTCTTTACGCCGGAGGTACATTAGCAGCAGAGGCCCAGATAATATTAATTGACCA
>Ga0255757_10003170_pt1 | contig 15174 bp, 13 predicted proteins | sample 071ome_27_FD_179957 | JGI IMG/M metagenome (GOLD analysis project Ga0255757, IMG submission 179957) | Coastal salt marsh microbial communities from the Groves Creek Marsh, Skidaway Island, Georgia - 071409AT metaG (version 2) | ecosystem: Environmental > Aquatic > Marine > Intertidal zone >...
TGCACAAAGTCGATGCGCTCACGGCGCCGACGCATTTGCCCGTTACTGGATGCACAATGGCTTCGTGAACGTCGACGCTGAAAAAATGTCAAAATCAATAGGCAACGTTTTGCTCGCCAGGGATCTATTGAATGAAGCTCCAGGTGAAGCGATCCGATGGGCTCTCCTCTCTGCCCATTATCGTCAGCCTCTTGATTGGAGCGACACACTACTCAATCAGTCGAAGCGTAATTTAGATAGGCTCTACCGCACGATGGATAGCCTTCCTGATGGAGCCAAGGCAGAACCGCCAGCAGCCGTCCTCGCCGCTCTAGAAGATGATCTAAACACGCCCGCAGCCTTCGCAGCTTTATTTCAGTTCGCTCGTACTGCAAAAACGGCTGAAGATCGAGCAGCGATGAAAGCGGCTGGTGACCTTTTAGGCGTCCTTCAAGAAGCCCCTTCAAAGTGGCTATCCGGCGGCGCAAAAGTCGATCCATCTGAAATAGAACGCCTAATAGAAGACCGTCTTGAAGCACGTAAATCAAAAGACTTCGCCACTGCAGACCGCATACGCGATGAACTTGCCGCTAAAGGCATTGTCTTGGAGGATGGTGCTGGAGGAACGACCTGGCGAGTGAGCTAAAGTGAAAACAGAAGGGTGTGATCAAATTCGATCAGCTTCTAATTTAACTGCTTTAACTTTTCATTGCCTCACTAAAATAGTCAGACCCTTCAACAATGTCTGACAGCGACTTGCACAAGTGCCACAATCCTATTGTAACCACTCCATGCCCCCCGTGTATGTTTCCCGAGGCGATGTCCTCAATAACGGTTGCACCGACCTCGTAGAGACCCGAGCCGACGGTCACGATGGCAAGAAATAGATGAAATAATTTATTTCTGGAAATAAATCGAATGACCGACATCATATTCTGAATTTCTCCTAGCCAAACAAACTCAAAATCTTATTCAACACCTGCTCGGATCAAAGGATGTTGATGTTGGGTCACACGCAGGATTTTGCACTACCCCAGATTGTGCAGGATTTTGCACTACCCCAGATTGCGCAGGATTTGGCACTACCCCAGATTGCGCAGGATTTGGCACTGCTCCAGTTTGGACAGGAGCAGGTGGCGGGGGTGATGGAAGGGCCGCTGGCGCTGCGCCAGATAAATCATCTGTATTTGAAGATTGGGTTGTCAATGTATCTCCGACCGTAACCCTCGTGTTTGCGCCTTCTTGCTTCCAACCATTATCCACCACATTGAGGACTTTGTAGAAAACCTCGAGCGCCTCTTTTTTATCTAAATTAGAATTTATCGATAATTCGCAAGCGCGATAAAACAACTCGCGCGTGATCAATACGGCGGGCGTGCGTCCAGTCATCTCCTCCTCGCCAGCTTTTTCTGTATTACTTGCACCCTCAGCGTCTGACTTGCCTATCTGTACAAGGGAAACTGAGATGCTTCCGCTGTCAGACTGCTCGAATGCAGCCTCTACTCCGCGGCCTAGGCAGACTTTTTTGAGATTGTTTGGGTCCTGAACGATTGTCGTCCCAATGCTGCCGGTACCCGACAAAACAACCTCTTTCCCCAAAGAAGTAGATTTTAGCTGGGGCTCATAGATACTAGAACACCCAGCCAGCAGAATGACGGCACCAATCACCATGGACTTTCTCATACTATCCCCTCACTTGGAACAATCGCCACTCTGAGCCCAGAACTGGAAATCAGTGGGCTGTTTTAAGATCCTAAAAAATATCTACCAAATTATGGTCGACGAATTCCTAATTTTACAACATATGCATTTATGCAAATTATTATTGCAACTAATCAAAAAAAGACTTGTTTAAAATATACGCTACCGCCACTGTGGTACAGTCGTAACTTTTCCGTTGAAAATTGTGGCTTCTCGTTGTCCAAAATTTTTTGGGTAATTTGTAATTTATTAATGTCACAGCAAACTCGACTTAATCGCAAGGTAGGAAAACAATGTTTACTTCTAAATACTTAAGAAAAACATTGATGAGCAGCGTTATTGGGTTTGCGGTGCTTTTCCCAGCAGCTTCGCATGCGCAAATGATGGAGCTTGCTGGACCATTAATTAAGTGGTCTGCAGGAAAAATTTTGGGCGGCGTTCTGATGAAAGCAGGAGGTATGGGGTTAGAATCCGTATTGGGTTCTGAACAGCCACTATCTGGTGCCACCCCAGCACAAGTAGAAGAAATTATGAAGCGGGTCTTGAGGGAACAACTAACTCAACAGACAAAAGACCTCGAAAACTTCATCATAAAAAATAATTTTACAGACATAAAAGAAAAAAGGGGGAAGCTGGAAGAACAACTCAGAACTTACAATTCTATTTCGACGGGCTATCAGGACCGATTAGTAGCTATAACAAACATACGAAACACTATCGACGACATAATGGGTTCTATTAAAGCAACGTTAGAGGACAAAGACAGAAAATCAAAAGTACCACAGCTTTTCTTTAACCTATATTCGATGCACAACGCGCTCATTCCGCTAAGAATTGCAGCACAGGCTGAGGTGGTATTGACCTCCAATATGCTATATGGCGAGGGCCAGAGAACTGGCAGAACAATTTCTGACGGCGTTGAGTTGGTATACGCAGCTCGCAATGCTCTAGCGGATTCCAGAGATTTTTGGGAACACGATTACCCAGGTCATTTGAATGAAGCTGGGGCCATAGCAGTTCCGACCGATAAATGCATTTCTGCTCACCCAGGAACGCTAATAAAGTCTCTCACAGGCGAAGACTTAGCGGGGGGGACCGTCTATGCGCATACGGGCCCTGGAGATGTTAAAAATGTGCTCTCGGACCTGCAGTCGATGAATAATTCTTTGGCACACTATATGGATACGCATGGGCTGCCGAGACAGATAGGGCTGAATACAAGTTATATGGGTTCTCGAGGCAATCAGTGGCTTGTCGGCACAATTTGTTACAACGATTTAGCCATGCGCTACTCTAGGGCCTTTGACATCGGCTTCGGCCCAGCCGTCAAATATGGGATTATCTTAAAATGGTTCAGTCCTGTTTACACCAGCCTCACAGTTCAGGGCAGAAATTCTTCATATGGGACAATAATTCAAGGGGCAGATTTTGATTTAAATCATCCTAACGGTAGGACATTTCCGTTCGATCCATGTAACCCGAGAAATAACAATCCCTTTTGGTTAAACCGGTATGATGTAGCTACACTAACTGCCGAATGTAAGGCATCCGGCCGTCCAATAGCAAACCTGGCCTCGTTTACGTCAGTTAATTATTGGAAGCCCGTCAGAAACCACTTAGTTGAAAAAACCGGTGTATTCGTTGCGCCAACCCCCAACCAGCAGGAAGGCATTGCTTACTCGTTAGACCTGGCATCTGTACCTTCCCAACAACGTCAAGGAATATTGAATAATCTTCAAGTGAAGGCTGTTTCCAATGCCTATGACAAACGTTTCGGCAGTAACAATGAGGTGGACGTCGTTAAAAACACCCACTCTGCATTGTTGCAGATAATCGATGAATATATGAAGGCGAAGTCAAGCCGCGGAGAAAATATTGACACTCGGGTCATAAGCATGCGCTCGGACGCTTTATCAAATTATCAATACATGCACTGCCCAGAGAAGAACAAATATCAGAACTGGACCCATATCGCGTCTTCAAAATTTGAACAGTTGTTCGGTCATCCAGAACTCTACTGTCAAAATTGATCGCCAACTGGCCTACTTAATCTAGTTGTGTGTGAAAGGGAGTTCCGAGGTGAAGCCTTTAAGTACAAGCGCGCCTCTCTCCCTTCACTTCAAAATTGGGAATTTTTGACTTGCCTTTACAACACGGCGCGTAGTTTTATTTGAGAGTTGTTAAAAAATTTTGTTTCTCAGATTGTTTTTACGACGGTCAAAATATGCACATTGAGTGTAAATAAGCCGAGTTGCTTTATTCAGTAGATCCACAGTGATAAATTTTCAAAAGTTAGGGCGGCTTCATTTCCAGTCTGCCGCATGAATTTGACTGGGCGTATTTTTTTAAATCGTTGAAATTGGTTTCTTCTTCTCGAATGCCCTGCTTGGTCATCACCATCTGATTTTCGAGTTTAGCTTGCTTCCGCTCCACCGCCTGCTCCGCTTATTTTTTATTTTATAAAAATACTTAAGAGCACTGAATCACAATGTTGGGCTGGCCTCTGAAGGCCAATTACATGATCATGGCTTCACTTCAATAAGGGAGAGGATGCGATATGGATATCAGGGGGAAGACAGCTATAGTCACCGGAGCAGGATCTGGGATTGGATTTGCCCTCTCAAAGGCGCTCATTGCTGGCGGAGCAAAAGGCGTAGCAATGGCAGATTTAAACCCTGAAAACCTCAAAACTAAGGCTTCAGAAATTGGCGGCCTAGCAGTTCCAACCGATGTTTCAGACGAGGCAGCCGTCATAGCCCTCGTCGATAAGGCTGAAGCAGAAATCGGCCCTATTGACCTCTTTATCTCAAATGCAGGCATCAGCCCCAAGCCAGTCCGCGACGACAATGAGCACTGGGACCAACAATTCCGCGTCCACGTGATGGGGCACGTTTTTGCCGCTCGTGCCGCTGCGCCAAGAATGGCGGCAAGAGGAAGTGGCAAACTCGTCAATGTCGCATCAGCGGCCGGAATGCTCATGCAAATGAATTCGGCAGTCTACACGGCAACTAAACACGCAGCTTTGGGACTTGCAGAGTGGCTGGCAGTCGAGTGGAAGCCTAAAGGTGTATCCGTCTCAGTCGTCTGTCCATTAAGGGTGTCAACGCCAATGACAGACGGGATGCCAGATTCTGGCACCGTGAGAGATGGTGTTATCTCGGCGGATGATGCAGCACAAACAATTCTTGAAGGCATCGCAGATGATCGCTTCATGATCCTCACGCACCCAACTGCCGGCATGTACTGGGCAAAAAAAGCCGCCGACCCAGAACGGTGGATCGACGGCATGGCTAAGCTAAAACAGAAAATTTCAGGCAGTAATTAAACCGCCTCATGATCGTTAAACCACGGCCACTCCATTTGCCGGAGAGCCAACAGCGCCCGGCAAGCGGATAGGCGGGCAGACAGCAAAAAACTTGCTGCGCTTGTTCGCCTTCAGGAACTGCGCCAGCTCCGTCAAAAACCAAATTTCACCAAGAGGGACGCCGAGCTTAAAGAGGCAGTGCTGGTGCAGAGGGCTGTTGGCGTATGTCTTGCCAGGGGCTGGACGCGCAGGGCTCTGCTCAACTGCATAATTGTCTGCAATCATCGCAGCAACGCCCGAATCAGTAATCCACTGAAGGAGTTTGTCGTCACGACCATCCAGCGTCGCGCACGACTGGTGCATCTGCTCGTGCGTCGGGTTCTTGCCTGCTTCTAAAATTACATCCGCAAAGCCCGTATAGAAAAACATCAAGTCCCCAGCTTCAGGATGTGCGTCTTGATCATCCATAGCCTTCATTAACATGTCATAAGTTACGAGTTTGCGCTCGCGCCCAACGACATCGAATAGATTTACAAGATTACCTCTTCCAACAACGCCATGCTCTGCAAAGGTATCGATACCCAATTTACGCGCGCCCATTGGACGTTCTTCTGGAGTACTTGAACCATCATCGTTGTAGATGACAGGACCAATAACATCCTCACCGCCCTTGTACCCATTGTAGTAGCGGATCTCAGGGATGCCGTCCTCATCAGCATCAAATAACTGCCCCATATGGGCAAAGCTGTCCCACTGAGAGGAGTATTGAAGTGTCATCGTTACCCTGTCATCGCAGCCAACATCGATGTGAGCAGGATTGTCCATCTTGAGGGGATAATTGTATCGAGGCGTGCCGGATGCTGCATCAACTGTCGGCTCTAGTTTTGGCGGGAAGCGGCGAGGGTTCAGGACATTACCGCCAGGATAATCTAACGGCAGCGACAGACAGAAACGCTGACCCGTCGTGATTTCCTTTGCCGCTTTAAGAACGGCATCGGATGTCAAAAGGTTCAAACGACCAAGCTGATCGTCGGGACCCCAATCCCCCCAAGTTGATCCTTCCGGGCGGCGGGTCCAACGAGGATTTGTAGGCTGGCTCATTTAACGCTTCCTTTTAATGCAATTGGAGCAACAGTCTTGCGCCAGAAAGTGCACAAGACAATGGGGCAATATCTGCGATTAGATGGCCTCACACTACTTTAACTGCCTATTGCTTGAGATATGTTATTTAACCTCAAGGAGCGATGGAAATTGCCTTCTTAAAAAAGTCAGGGGCGCCAAAATTTCCTGACTTAAGCGCTAGGGCCAACGGTTGACCTACAGCTGAACACCAAGGCACTCCGGGATCAATTTCTCTGCCAATTCGCAGCGCCTCCACTCCAAGGCGCTGAACGACAGCTCCGGAAGTTTCACCGCCAGCAACCACAAGACGCCGAGCGCCCAGTTCACAAAGACCCGCAGCGACTGTTGCCAAGGCCTCTTCAACCAGAGCCCCCGCCTTGTCGCGACCTATCTTAGCTTGGGCAGCACGAACTGCCTCTGGCTCAGCAGTCGCGTAAACTAGCAGAGGTCCATCCGCCAACTTTGAACTAGCCCAGACTAGCGCCTCGGTAGCCAGATCTCGTCCCTCAGCCAATGCTAGTGGGTCTATCTGAAATGCAGGATGTTCTTCTTTAAATAGGCGCACTTGTTCGTTAGTTGCGCGACTACAACTTCCAGAAATTACGGCACTCATTCCACCTACCTCGGGCAGATCAACTGCAGCGCCAGTAGATTTAAAAAGACCCGCCGCCTCCAACGCTGAGGGAATACCCACGGCAAGTCCCGAGCCCCCCGTTAGAAGAGGATGATCTACTGAAGCTTCAGCGAGCACCCTCAAGTCATCTTCATCAGTCGCATCAGCAATTACGAGTGATTTGCCTTCACTCAAAAGTGTCTTGAGTGCCGCACTAACTACATCCGAGCCCCTGCGTATGGATTGGTAATCAACCAAACCCACACCGCGCTTCGATTGAGATGCCAGAACTCTGACAAGGTTCGCATCCGTCATGGGCGTTAGAGGGTGATCCTGCATTCCACTCTCGTTGAGCAGCACATCGCCTGCAAAAAGATACCCCTTAAAAACAGTTCTCCCATTCTCCGGGAAGGCGGGGCATGCAATAGCTTGTTGCGCGCCCAGTGCATCCATCAGCGCTTCAGCAACGGGGCCTATATTTCCGCTTTCGGTAGAATCGAATGTCGAGCAATACTTAAAATAAAAACGCTTAGCTCCCCCCGCCTGAAGCCATTTTAAAGCCTCAAGAGACTGCTGAATTGCATCCTCAGGAGAAATTGTTCGCGATTTAAGTGCAACAATGATCGCATCAGCTTCAATCTCGGAAGCTGGCTGCGTCGGTACGCCAATCGTTTGAACGGCCCTCATTCCAAAGCGGGCCAGCATTCCAGCTAGATCCGTCGCTCCCGTGAAGTCATCCGCTATACAACCAAGTACAACGGTCATGATTTTTCTCCTTCACCATCTGGAAGATCGATGCCAGTGAGTTTCTGGAAAACCTTGATCACAGCACTATCATTCTCACGGCCATGCCCCCCGGCACTTGCAGCTAAAAATTGCTGATGCGCGGTGGCTGCGAGTGGAAGTGGGAAAGTCATATTACGACCCGCATCCAATACAATGCCAAGATCCTTAACGAAGATATTAACGGCACTCTTAGGCTGGTAATCACCGTCAAGGATGCTGGGGCCACGGTTCTGGAACATCCAAGAGCCACCCGCAGAATTACAAATCACTTCATACACAGTGTTTAGGTCAGCGCCTGAGCGGGATGCCAGAGCAAAGGCCTCCGCCATCGCCGCGATGTGAACGCCAGCTAGAAGTTGATTGATCATTTTCACAACAGAGCCCTGCCCCGCCTGATCACCCAATTGGTAAACTTTCTCGGAAATAGCATCCAAAAGTGGCTTTGCTTTCTCAAAGGCCTCTGTTGGCCCGGAGGCCATCACCGTCATTTCGCCAGCCGCAGCCTTGGCAGCGCCGCCCGAGACAGGCGCATCCAAGAAAAGCAATCCCATCGACCCCAACCGTTCCGACAGCTTTGGAGGAAAGTCCGGAGGGCTTGTTGCGCTTGCAAGAACAACAGCGCCTGGAGCAAGAACTGGCGCCGCGCCATTATCTCCAAAAAGAGCATCCTCCATTTGCTGCGCATTCACGACGAGAAGCAAAAGTGCATCTGCAGGACCAATTTCTGCCGGCGTCGAAACGGCCTTGCCGCCAGCCGCCTCAAAAGCGGCTCGCGCCTCAGAAAACACATCACAACCAACAACATCTAAACCAGCGGCGAGGCAGGATTTTGCAGCTCCCATCCCCATCGCACCTAATCCAATGACGCCAACTCGCATAATCTTATCCTTCTCTACCCTGCGCTCTCAGGTAACCTTTACGAAAATGCTCGCGTTTCTCTGGGTCATAAATTCCAGCGGGCCGCTTTCGCGTTGCGAGAGTTGCGTAATATGGAGCACGCTCAATTAAAAAGTCATCAAGCATTTTTGAAAGTGTCGCCGTTGGCTCATCCGCATCGTCCACGCGCAAGTCAATCCAGGGCCAGTCTTCTGTAGTAATAATCTTAATTGCTGCAGATTGCTTGCCCCTCCTATCGCCACCGGCCTCTTCTCCCGCGATCAGTGCATCAAGGAGCCTACGAGCAAAAGGCTTCTCACCCCCACTGCTCCAAGCAGCCAGTGTTTCAGATACAACTTCTGTTCGTTCCAACATATTCCCAGCGACAGAGACACCATCCCCCAGTGAATGTCCGCACCAGTCAATGCACTGAGAACCTGTAAATGCAAAAGCATTCCCCTCCGCATCGACACCATGAACCTGGCGCCAAACGTGACCCTCATCCGCCGACGTTACAGAACCGATTGCCGCCTCCACACTCTCGCCACTTTGCATCCGCTCCAAAATGAGAGGACCGTATAGGGGATTAGTTAAAGATTGGGTGGATACAGCTCCCACGCCAGCCTTCACCCAAGGACAAAGGGAGCCGACTGCCAGCACCTTTGATGCGACAGCTACGCCAAAGCCGCCCGTAGCGGCATCTCTTGCAACGATGGACCAAGTCATAGTCTCCCGCATACGATGGAGATCAAACACCCGCAAGCTGGAGTTTGCCCGATGGCAGAACAATTTGGTCTTTCAGATGCTGAACACTTCTCTCGCAAGACCGTCTATCGAGACGATCTCTTCGAAGGGCAAGTCGTAGTCGTGACTGGTGCTGGCTCTGGACTTGGCAGGGCGACGGCAATTCTCTTTGCACGTCTTGGGGCCAAGGTGATTACGTGTGGACGCAACCAAGAAAAGCTGAATGATGCTGCGCAAGTTTTTGCTAAAAATGGCAAGCTTCTTGAAATCTCTACCCTTTCGATTCGCGACGTAGATGCAGTCGACACTTTCATAAACGACGTATTCGAACGCCATGGTCGCCTGGATGTGCTGGTAAATAATGCCGGCGGTCAGTTCCCCTTAGCGGCAACCAAAATCTCTCCAAATGGTTGGCGCGCAGTTATTGACACAAATCTCAATGGTACGTGGAACATGATGCACGCCGCTGCCCGTCAGTGGCAAAGCACGAGGACAAGCGGGAATGTAGTCAACATAGTTGCCGATATTTGGCGCGGCATGCCGCAAATGGCGCACACTGCCGCTGCGCGCGCGGGAGTTATCTATGCCTCTAAGACAGTTGCAGTAGAGTGGGCCGAGATGGGCGTGCGGGTAAACTGCCTCGCGCCGGGCTGCTGCGAAAGTTCAGCATTCGGTCGCTATCCACCTGCAGGCGCCGAAAGCTTCACGCAATCCAACCCAATGCTGAGGGCGGGGGACGAGTGGGATGTGGCGGAGGGATGCATCTATCTAGCATCAGATGCCGGTAAATTTGTTACAGGGGAAGTCCTTACGATCGATGGCGGCCAACAACTTTGGGGAGATCCATGGCCTGGAGGCAGGCCAGAACGATTTGAACTCGATTACTCTCGCTCTCGCATTGAAGATTGATCTTAAATTTATATGAGACCTAATTCTTCTATCACTAAAATATTTCAGTGGGTTGCATTGTACATGCCATTCGTGGCCTCCTGCATGTTCGAGTTTCAAATAAAGAAGGAAAAATAGAGATGGCTATTCAAAGAATTGAAGTGACCACTGGCCCTGGCCCTCGAATGAGCCGCTGCGTCGTAAACGGAGATATGGTTTACGTGTGCGGACTGACAGCTTCCGATACTTCAGCAGACGTAAAGGGGCAGACACAGCAGATCCTGGATAAAATTGACCATTATCTAAGTGAAGCGGGCACTGATAAATCAAAACTTCTGCAGGCGCAGTTGTGGATTACGGATATGGCAAATTTTGCCGACATGAATTCTGTTTGGAATGCGTGGGTTGATCCAGAAAATCCGCCAGTTCGCGCCTGTGTTAAGGCCGATCTTGCTCGCCCAGAAATTCTCGTCGAAATAATGGTAACGGCGACAAAATAAAAAGGTCACAGGCGGAGTATGATACATGTATCGGGTTGGGGTTGATGTTGGCGGCACATTTACTGACGTAGTCGCCGTCCATGATGACGGGAGCGTGACACTCGCTAAAGCCCCATCCACTCCGGAAGATCAATCCATCGGCGTTATGGCTGGCCTTGAAAGGCTAGCCGAGCGCCTGAACACAGATTTGCCTGGTCTATTCAGACAAACAGAACGCATTGTCCATGGAGCTACCGTCGCCACCAATGCCTTACTAGAAAGAAAAGGCGCTAAAGTTGGATTGCTAACGACGGAGGGCCACCGCGACGTTCTTGAAATGCGGGAAGGCCTCAAACCTGACCGATACAATCTACGCATGCCGCCAGCACCGCCACTCATTCCGAGAAGGCGGCGCCTCGGCGTTGCAGAGCGAATGCGCCCCGACGGGAGGGTTGAAGTACCCCTCGACGCGTCATCTTTGAAGGCTGCCATTGAAACTCTCAAACAAGATCAAGTTGAAGCAGTCGCGGTCTGCTACCTCCACGCCTACAAAGACCCTTCCCACGAGCAGGCAACCGCCGAGGCCGTTCGTGAAGCTATGCCTGGTGTCTATATAACCATATCGGCAGACGTCTTACCTCAAATTAAAGAATTCGAACGCGTCTCAACTACTGCAGTAAACGCTTACGTCGGCCCCGCCGTTGGGCGTTATCTCAGTCAGCTAGAAAAACGCCTTGAGGCTGCCGGTTACAGTGGCCCTGTACTGATTATTCTCTCGCACGGTGGCGTGGCGCCAGTGGCAGATACAATTCGCCTTGCAGCTGGCACGGTGCTCTCAGGCCCAGCCGGAGGAGTTGCCGGTGCGCGACGTTCAGCGGAATTACTTGGAGTGCCCGACCTAATCCCCTTTGATATGGGAGGTACATCGACAGATATTTCACTCATTTCAGGGGGTGAAGCGGCACTATCCTCTGACCGCGGTGTGGGAGGAGAGCGGGTAGCACTTCCATCTTTGGACATCGTGTCGATAGCATCCGGCGGTGGCTCCATAGCGCGCGTCGATGCAGGCGGTGTATTACACGTTGGCCCTGAAAGTGCAGGCGCAGTGCCAGGGCCAGCCTGCTATGGAAGGGGAGGCACGCAGCCAACCACAACCGACGCAAGTGTCGTTTTAGGCTTACTCGATGCTGAAAACTTCCTAGGCGGCGCTGCAACTCTAGACATGCCCGCAGCTGAGAAAGCCCTAGATAGCCTTGCAAAGGCTCTAAATGTTGACCGCATGACGGCTGCTGAGGGCGTGCACCGCGTACTCAACACGACAATGGCCGAGGGAGTTCGATTAGTCTCTGTCCGAAGAGGCGTCGACCCGAGGAAATTTGCCCTTCTCTCCTTTGGCGGTGCTGCAGGCGTTCACATTACTGAAATTGCCCGTGCCCTTGAAGTTAACCGAGTTTTTGCGCCGAGAGTTGCCTCAGTACTTTCCGCTTGGGGCATGCTTGCTACTGACCTCCGCTTCGAAGCTGCACGCAGTCATATCGGAGATGCTAATACTCTTGATGCGGATGGTTTGAAGGAGCTCTTCCGTGAATTAGAGGGGGAAGCGCGCGCCCGATTAGAGCGAGCTGAATTTAAAGGCGAGGTAGTCATCAAACCCTCCGCCGACATGCGCTACGGGGAACAGATCTTTGAAATTGACGTGGCGCTGGATGGCTTAGACTTTAATTCTCCTGATCTGATGAATGAGGTGGCGCGTCGTTTTCATGCTCGCCATGAGGAATTATTTACCTACAGCTTACCCGACCAAGAGCCCGTGCTCGTGAATGCGCGCGCCGCAGCCATTGGCGTCTTGCCCGCCCTTCCGCAAGAACCATCTGCACCGCCTTCAGAGAAGGCTCCACCCAGAAGTCACCGCAAGGTTTATTTGAGCGGAGCTTGGGTGGAAACACCTATTTATGATTTCGATACGCTAGCACCCGGGCAAAAAATTGAAGGCCCGGCGATTGTAGAATCAGAAACAACTACAGTTGTGCTTCGAAGCGGAGACGAAGCCACTACAACGCCATTTCGTTGGCTCGATATTGCCGTCGCTAAGGAAGAAAAAAGGTGAGTGAAGATCAACTGCCATGGCAGTGGACAGAAGAAACGTGGCGGCCAATCGTAGAAAAGGTTCGCGCCGGAAAAAGTCTTAAACCTACTGCTTGGCCAAATGGCGCCGCGTGTGCGGTAGCACTTTCCTTCGACAGCGACCATGAAACCTCCACACTGCGTTGGGGAGACAACTCACCGGGATGGCTCTCAGGCAATCAATACGGAGCCCGACGCGGGGTGCCGCGCATTCTTGAACTCCTAAAGCGTCACGATATTCCTGCAAGCTTCTACGTTCCCGCCGTCACTGCGATGCTGCACCCGGAAGAGCAACGCAGAATAATTGGAGAAGGGCACGAAATTGGGATCCACTCTTGGATCCACGAAATGAATGCGTCTCTCCCGCCAGAAGCAGAACGCGACATACAAATGCGCGCCGCCGACAAACTGGAAGAAATTGCAGGTGTTCGACCCGTAGGCATTCGCACACCCAGTTGGGATTTCAGTCCCGTCACACTTTCCATTACAAGGGAAATGGGCCTCCTCTACGACTCGTCTCTCATGGCAGACGATGACCCGTATGAACTGGTGGAGGATGGCGAACCCACAGGCATTGTTGAGATCCCAGTTGAGTGGATCAGAGACGACATGCCTTACTTCGGCATGGATTTTCGCCGCTACTCTCGACCACACACACCACCAGGCTCAGCTTTAGATATTTTTAAAGCAGAATTTGATATGGCCAAATTTGAAGGCGGACTATTCCAACTCACCATGCATCCTCACATCATTGGGCACAGAAGTCGCATGATGATGCTGGAAGAGTTAATCAGGCACATACAAGCTAGCGGCCCAGTTTGGTTTGCCACTCACGCTGATATAGCTCGCTATTGCAAGGAACACGCAGGCGTGTAGCAAATTTGGAGCAGCCTAAGTTCTAAAATTCTAAGCCGTATCCTGAAGGATGAATTCTGACCCCTTCTCCGCAACCATAATCACGGGCGCATTAATGTTGCCCGATGGCATAGTAGGCATCACAGAAGCATCGACAACATAGAGCCCCTCCAGACCCCTCGCCTTCAGCCTATCTGATACAACTGCCATTTTATCGGTATCAGGTCCCATCTTGCACGTACCCATAACGTGATAGGTGGTAGCCCCAGTCTGATGCGCGTATTCAAGAATTTCATCATCTGACTGAACACCAAATCCTGGAGCAAATTCTTCTTTTCGATATTTAGCAAAGGCCGGTTGATCAAAGACACGACGCACTTCTCTAAAGCCGCCTACAAATGCTGAGCGATCTATAGGGTCTGCAAGAAAGTTTGGTCGAATAGCCGGATGTGCTGCTGGATCAGGCGACTGAATGTGGATTGAACCTTGGCTTTCTGGTCGACACTGGTACACGCCGATTGTCATGCCTGGCTCCTTATGAAATTCACGCGTGATCGCGTCAAAGGAACCATGCGCAAAGAAAAACTGGCAGTCTGGCGTATCTAGCTCCGGGCGACTTTTAACAAACCCGTGCCCTATTCCAGCAGTCCAAGTGAATATCCCGCGGCGCGTGAGGAAATACTTCAATGCTTCTTTTACGAGACTAAGACCACGCGTTTGCTCATTAAGGGTAATGCGTTGTGTCGTCCGCCAGCCAATACGCGCAGCATAGTGATCGCGGTAATTTTCACCAACGCCCATAAGCTCATGATTAACCTCTATGCCCTGAGCTTTTAAAATGTCCGGCCTGCCTATTCCTGAAAGCTCCATTAATTGCGGTGACTGCACTGCACCGCAGGCAAGAACAACTGACTTGCCAGCCATGACATCACGAACCTTGCCGCGCTGACGGAAAACCACGCCCGTCACGCGTTTTCCCTCCATTACGAGACGTTCAGCAAATGCATTAGTCTCAACTGTAAGGTTTGGTCGTGACCGCGCTGGCTCCAAAAATGCTCTAGCCGTTGACCAGCGACGACCATCTTTTTGCGTTACTTGATAATAACCAAAACCCTCTTGATCCTTGCCATTGTAGTCAGGGTTTCTCGGGTATCCAGCCTCGACACCAGCGTCAACAAACGCATCAACCATTTCATGGCGCTCATACATGTCAGCTACATTGAGTTCGCCAGACCCACCGCGAACGTCATCACCGCCACGCTCAAATGTCTCTGATTTTTTGAAATAAGGGAGAACATCTTCATAACCCCAACCTCGATTTCCTAATTGAGACCACGTGTTGAAGTCGATTGGGTTACCTCGAACATAGAGCATCCCATTGATTGAAGAAGAACCACCCAGAACCTTGCCGCGCGGGATTGTTACGCGGCGGCCGCGCGTACTTTCTTCCGCCTCAGTCTCGAAATTCCAGTTAAGCTTTGGATGAAACAAAAGTTTCTGAAACCCTACAGGTATGTGGATCCACATACTTTTGTCCTCTCCGCCAGCTTCCAGCAGGAGGACTTTGTTTTTGGGGTCGGCGGACAAACGATTAGCAAGGACGCAACCAGCAGATCCGGCACCAACAATAACGTAGTCAAATTCACTCATATCAGACTCGTGCAATAGGGAAATCAGTAATTAAGTATGCACACGATAATGCC
>Ga0255757_10003175_pt1 | contig 15158 bp, 10 predicted proteins | sample 071ome_27_FD_179957 | JGI IMG/M metagenome (GOLD analysis project Ga0255757, IMG submission 179957) | Coastal salt marsh microbial communities from the Groves Creek Marsh, Skidaway Island, Georgia - 071409AT metaG (version 2) | ecosystem: Environmental > Aquatic > Marine > Intertidal zone >...
GCGCGCGCGGAACCGTCGAGCGCGTACATTCGTCGCGTGCGCGGATTCGCGGAGAGAATGGCGCGAGAGGTGGAGCGGGAGGATGATGCGCGGGGTGGGTCTTCGTCTCGTGGTTTCGTCCGGGAGGGTGAAGGATCGGGTGGTGATTACGAGCGGGCGCGCGGGTCGAGCGGCGGTTTCGGAGCGGAAAATTTGAGCGCGCGGTTTCAACGCGCGGGCGTCGAGGATGATGACGATTTGATGGAGGAACTGCGTAGTAATTTGCCGAGGGATGATCCCTTGCTCGCGCAACGACGAAGGGGGTCGACCGCGGTGTCGCCGTTGAAGCCGTCACCGTTGAAGCGAGGCTTGGACGCGCGTGCCGCGGATGGGACGCGGGCGAGTAAGGAGCGCTCGGACGCGTTAGCGAGCGTTTTGGAACGAGAGCGTGCGGCGCATTCTCAGACGCGTAACAAGTACGAAGAACTGGGTGCGCACGCGGCAATCGTACTACGACAACGTGACGATGCGCGCGCGGCGCTCAAGACGTCGACGTCGAGAGAAGAAGCGGCGAATGCGAGAGTGGAAGAGTTGAATAAACGCCTGGAGGATGAGCGAGCGGCGAGCGAGCGCCGATTGCAAGAACTCCAGTTGTCCTCTTCAAAGTGGCGAGACGCGCAGTTGAGTGAAATTAACGCCATGCGCGAGTCCGCAGAGCTGAGGATGCGCGAGGCGAACGAAGCCGCGGCTCGCGTGGATGATCGGATTGCCGACCAAGTGGCGCAGTACGAAAAACGCTTGAGCGAGGCGGAGCGGGAAGCGGCAAAGCGCGCGCGAGATTCGATCGGTCGGTTCGGCGCTTTAGCGTCTTCAACAGAAGTGGCGGCGGCGAGAGAAGCGAACGCGCTCAAATCGAAACTGAAGGACATGGAGAAGGCGCTCGAAAAGGCGAGGCAGGAACGACTGAACGCGACGCACGCGGCGGCGGCGGCCAAACGCGACATGGACGAAGCCGTGGGACAGTTTGAGTCGTATCGCTCAGAACTCGCGAGCTCGAGGGAATTGCTTCACGCGCGGGATGACTCCATCGCCAGTTTGCGTCGTGAATTACGAACGATGGAATCGGAACGCGAGGATGCGCGCGCACAAGTCAGCCGCTTGGAAGTGAAGAATCAGGATTTATCAATCAAGGTGTCGTCTTTGGAGGGTGTGCTGGGCGACGTGGGAGGACACAAACGTAAGATTATGATGCTCAAGGGGAGGTTGACGCACCTAACGGCTGAGATACAACGCGCCAAGGAGGAAAACACCTCGATGAAGAAGTATTTCGTGGATGAAATGTGCGTCATGAAGGGCAAGTGCGCACAAGACGTCAGAGACGTCGTGTCGAAAATCACGAACTACTACGAAAAGCGATTGAGCGCATCAAGCAAAGAGAGAGTAATTGAACTAGAAGACTTAGTTCGAAAGCTAGAGGATGAGATTCATAGCTTGAAGCGGGAGCACGAGAATGTGCTGCGCACGGCTCTTGAAGCCGAGCGGGACGCTCTTTCGAATGCGTCTGAATCATCCATCCGCGCTTCCACGCAGCGCACCATAGAAGCCGAAAAAGCTAGAGCTGTCGCGGAAATGGCTGTGCGCGAAGCGACTGAAAAGCTCGAGTCGAGCGTTCGCGAGCGTGATGCGCTCGAAGTGTCTCTCATCGCTGTGAATGAGGACGTCGCCGCTCTCAAGGCGGAACGCAGCACGTTCAACGAAAAAATCTTGCAGCTTCAAGGAGAGCTCGAGGAGTCTCAAGCCAATGTTCGTGATTTAACAACCCTTCTCAACAAGCGCAAGTCTGCGAGCGCGGATGACGAGGAGTTGATGGAGCGTCTGAAGGATGAATCGTCTTCGTTATCTTCCATGCTCGACGCGTTGCGAGCGCAGGTGGAAGAAGCGAAAGCGGAAACGGCGATCGCTGTCAAGCGGGCAGAGGAGACGGCACAACTCGAAATTGAAGCCATGAAAAGAGGGTTGGAAATGTCTGCGGATCGGATTGCGAGCGAGAATGAGGAGCGCGTCTCGCAGCTCGAACGCGAACTCGCCGAAGCGTTGGAGACGAAAAAGTTGGCCCGAGAGGAAGCGTACGAGTTGCGCTCGCAGCTCGATCGTTACGAAGCGCTGACAAAACTCCAGGACGACGCCATGTCAGCCAGCAAGTCGCAAGTAAAATCTCTCTCGAGGAGGTTGAAAACATTGGAAACGAGCATGTCTGGGGGATCTCCGATGCCGAGTTCGCCTCAAAGTTCTCCCGGTCGTTCCTTCTGGCTCACTCCCGGAAGCTTGACGCCGGGCTCTCCGATTTCTAGACCTGCACCGACACCGATCACAGCCTTGCCGGTGCGTTCGCCAAGGTCTCCTCGACCCTCTTCTTCTTCGCGCTCGCCTTTGGCGAGTCCAATCAAATCTCCCCTGTTCAAAGGCTTGGAGGAAGACGACGTTTGATTTTAGGCTCCACTAGACACACTAAGTAGATTTTTTAAAGGATGATATCATTTTCATCGACATTCAAAAACTAAGTATTCTCATAGGTACAGCTAATTCACGTTCACGTCTCCATCGCGGTGGCTTCGGCGCGCTCGCGCTCCTCGGCTTCCTTCTTGCCCAAACCGCCACAGTGCGCGTCGACATCCGGCACCGGTTCAGACGGATAGTAGCCATAATGCAACTCACCTACGTCATCTCCAGTCACCTTGGTCCATCCATTCTCACCGACGTGGTACACGCTCACCGTACCACCAGAAAAGGCGTCTCTGAAGGTTGCGTGATAGATGGCTCTGCGTCCGAGCTCGCACGCCTCCTTGACTGACAAGTCCCATCTGTATCCTTGGTCTAAAACACCGTACGCAAACAGCGAACCCGATCCAACGCTGAATCGCTGACCCTTGAGTCTAGTTCCTTCGCTATCAACGTAATAAAGCCCCGGGCCGTTGATATCCCACCCCGCAACCATGGTGCCCATCGACAAGCCTCGGCCCTTGTAACTGTACAAGGTGTTGGCCAACAGCTTGGACGCCGCGCGCACCGTGATTCGCTTTCCATTCTCCAATTCGTGCAATCTGCACTGAATCCCCAGGTTGCGCTGCCAGAATTGACAATCAGCAGCGCCACCAGCCATCGTACCGAGCAAAAACGGGTTGATCTCAATCACCTTTTTCACCGTTTGCGAAGAGATGTACGGTCCTTGAGATGCGCGAGAATCGACGGCGATGACGATCCCGTGCTCAAAGATGAAACCCAACGTCGTCGTACCGTGCGCGGGTTTAACGTAATTGATCACTTCGCGTTGGAAGGAATCAAACTGCGCGCGAGTAAAACAGTCACGATGAAGCCTTCTCGTCAGTCTTTCGTTCCCGAGAGCGCCCAGCCTTTGACCTACGCGCGCGTCTCGATCTCAACCCCGTTTCGCGTTCCTACACCCATCGCATCGTCGATACACGCACGTCTTCCACCGCCGGTGACTTAAAATTACACTCGTGCACCGTTCCTTTCAATTCATCGAGCCTGTATCGCGCGCGCGTCGCGTCGTCAGTCTACATTCGCGCGCGTTCAAACAACCGAGGTTGAGAAAACGGCTCAACGAAGATCTCGCGTTCGTCGTCGTCGTCGTCGTCGTCTCGCACGTACGTTTCCTCGACGTGTTTACCGACGTCACCGCCTCTCGCGGAGGCGTTGAGAAAACTAAAATCGAGCGTCGGACCGGGCATCGTCGCGTCGTTCCGAGCGCGCGCGCGCGAGTGACTACCGTCTGCGAAACGGAACGGATTGGTTTCGTTGGGAGTCACTACCTATTTGACGGGTCATTACTCGAGATATTTGGATTTCGGTTAAACACGAAAATGAATACACAAATGAAATACACAAATGAAAGTACACAACTGTCCGGGAGGACGAATTTAAGCGAGCTCGTAGCCTCGCACAGCCGTCATGGTGTGGAAACCATCGTTGCCGCGACGCGTTCGCACGCCCGATGTCATCCCGCGTTGGACGGAGAAGTAAAGAATGATGGCGACGAGGACGATGCCGCCGAAGATGCCAAATATAAAGCCTCGCTGAAGCACGTACGTGCCGATCGAGTCGTACCTATCGTATCTATCCTCCATGAGCTCGGTGCCGACCCAGCAAGTGGCGGCGGCGAGAATAATCACCAAGGGGGCGATGATGCGATGCGCTAAGAACCATAACGGGCGAAGAGCTGTCGGGATGAAACCGAGACGGGAGCCTTGCTCTGGATTTTTGTTCGGGCGAAGCGCGCCGAGAGCGAGCTGAATGAGCCAAAGCGCGATGACGGCAACGCCGAGCGCGTAGTGTTTCTCTAAATCATCATCTTCTCCGTGCTCATCGCGTCCAATCAAGAGACCGAGGGCGACTGCGAAAAGTAAAGAGCCCGCGCCGACGCACGCGAGGTGCGCGTTGAACCACATGCCGTTGGGAATAATATTCTTTAGCAGCGCCGCCGCGCTCGCCGACGGCATAAATATGAGCCAAGCCAGCGCCATCAACACACCGTGTGCGACGTCTCGCTTCAAGTGAGAACCGCTCCCGTAGGTGGAACCTCCTTTACCAGTCAGGTCAACCGACACGACGCCTCTGCTCGAGTGCGTACCAGGCCAACCGGAAGTTTTCATGGCCCAAATGAAGGATATCGAGCCGGGAGCCGAGCTAGCGTCGACAAACTTGAACTTGATCTCCGTCGAAGTGCTGGTCGAAGCGTGCGTAGCCGAAGTTATCGGGCAATTTGATGCACAAGGATTCGATGGAATCGCCGTGCTCGTCAACGTGTAACGCGTCACGGACAGTCCCGCACCTCCGGCGACGACATCCGCCGAAGACATGGACCTACCGGGCCCGAAAGACGCCCAACCGCTCGTCGTTGGATTCAAAGCTCCCGAAAATCTCGCTCTGATCCAATGATTTACCGTGCTCGTGTCGTTCGTCACCGGCGCGTAGGCGACGTCTAGGCCCCCGACGATTCCGGCGTACGTGCACCACGTCAGCGAATCCGATTCCAAAGCGCAAGTCGCCGGGTCGACGAGGGAACCGCCGTGATCGTGATCGTCGTCGTCGTCGTCGTCGTCGTCGTCGTCGTCATCGTCATCCGCGCGCGCCTCTCGAGTCATCGCAGCGAAAATCAAGAGCAAAGAACAGACGGTCGTTAACCAAAACACCCGACGACGCGTGTTCGCGCGTCTGCGCGTCGCGCGCGGGTTGCCGATCGCCGCGTGCGTCGCGAGCTTTAAGTTCATCGTCGATGCGTTCGACCCCAGCGTCGTCGACGCGCGAGAGAGTGACGTCGCGTACCGACGTGGTCGGCTGGACAAGAGAAATACGCCACTTGGCATCATACTGGAATTTGTCGCGTTTGCGCATCGCGGCGATTCGCCTACGCTACGATGACGATGACAATTCCATATTCTCATGTACAAAATTCTACTGGTATGTTCTATGTGTGTTCCTCTAAATCTGCGCATCCATTTACTCGTCGAGATACTTGACCATGTACGTGTCCTCGAGTTCGTAGCCGAGCTTACGGTAGTAGTGACGCGTGCCGACGCCGGAAATGACGGCGAGCTTGTGCGAACCGTGCTCCTCGCGCGCGATGCGCTCAGCCTCTCGCATAAGCAAAGTGCCGTATCCACGGTGTTGGAACCGGCCCTTGTCGCGGGAGTGGACGGCAACGGCGGTGCCGTAGACGTGAAGCTCGCGAACCATGGAGCACTTGCCTTTGAGTACTGGAGACGTCTTCGCCGCCGTTCGACCGCATCGACGAAGACGCAACAGTCCGACCAGGATGTCTTGTCTCGGATCTTCGTACGATAAGAAGGTCTCCCAACCACCGTTTGCGACGTAGTCGCGTCGCACGAGCTCGACGTGCGTCGGCGCGACGCGATTGTGGATATCCTGCAAACCAACTTCGCGCGTGCGCACGTCGCGACATCGCAATCCTAAATCAGCCATACGAGCCATGGCGAGCTCGCGAAGGTTACCCTTCTCCACACCTGCTGTGACTAAAGGCATGGGGATGTCGCGCTGGACTCGATAGACGCGCACCCAAGGAGGCACGAGCGCGAGCACTCTCGCCACGAGGTCCACCAATCGCTCGGGATGGTAATTTCTATACTTGCCCGTCCGCCAGAGCTCGTACAAGCCCGTGCCGCGAATGACGAGCGTTGGATACAGCTTTAAACCGTCCGTTCTAAAGTCGGGGGATTCAAAGAATTCCCTGAAAGATTCTAAATCGCGTTCCATGCCGACATTTGGCAAATCTGGCATCATGTGCGCAATCACCTTGAAACCCGCATCCTTGGCCAACTCAAAGCACTTTTGCACGGCGGCGACGGTGTGCCCACGATTTGTATCGCGCGCAACATCTTCGTAAATGCTCTGCAGACCGATTTCTAATCGCGTGCAACCGTAAGAAAGCATCTGTCTCAGATGCGGCGACTGACAATAATCCGGACGCGTCTCGATTGTCAACCCGACGCACTTTGTTCTACTCTGTTCCGACGCTCGCACCGCTTCGCTCACGCACGAACTGCTCGCACCGCTCAAACTGTCGTGCAAATTTCGAATAAAGTAATCACGATATTCAATCGGCAACGACATGAACGTTCCTCCCATGAGCACAAACTCAACCTTGTCCACCGCGTGCCCCAGTCGCCGAAGTTGGTCCACTCGCCCTCGACTCTGCGCGTACGGGTCGTACCTCGCCCGAATCGCCCGCATCGACGTCGGCTCATACCCCGTGTACGACTGCGTGCTGTACTCGAAATCACTATCCGGTCCACCGGGACAATACACGCACACGTTGCCCGTCGTTGCGATGTGCGGACACCGGTGCGGTTTACTCATCACCGCAACCACTGCCACCCCAGACGCCGTTCTCACCGGCTTCGCCCGCAGTTTCGGAAGCAACGCCTCTCGATGCTCCACCGGCACCGCCGCGATGAGTTCGGTGAGTTTCGGCGCGCGTGAGAGTTTATACTTTCGCGCCGCCGCATTTTTCACGGCATTCAGGTTGACGAACGACTCCTCCCCGCGCGCGTTTGACGACTTGACGAGCGTCGCGACAACCTCTGCGATCGCTCGCACGCGTCTCTCCGCCTCGTCTGACGTCGTCGTCGTCGTCGTCGTCGTCATGGCGTACGTCGCGGCGTCGAACTCTGACGCAATCGGCAAAGCCGTCACTTTTAGCCTCGCGAACGAACGAACGAAATGTCTCAGGTGTACTCGCTCGAACCCCCGACCGAGGGCAAGTGCGTGATACACACCACGCACGGGGAGATTGAGATCGAGCTCTTCCCGCGAGAGGCGCCCAAGGCGACGCGCAACTTTGTTCAGCTCTGCCTCGAAAACTACTACGATGGGTGCGAGTTTACCCGGTGCATACCCGAGTTTATGATTCAAACCGGGGACCCCACGAACACGGGTTCCGGGGGTGAATCGACGTACGGAGGGACGTTTAAGGATGAGTTTCACTCGCGGTTAAAGTTTAACGTGCGAGGGCGGGTGGCGATGGCGAACGCTGGGAGGAGGGATAGTAACGGGAGTCAGTTTTTCGTCACGTTGGGAGAGTGCGGTTGGTTGGATCGAAAACACACGATATTCGGGAAAGTCGCCGGGGCGACGATGTATAACGCGATTCAGATTGGGCAAGTTGAGACGCAAGGGGATAGGCCGGTGGATCCGGCGCCGAGGGTGCTGAGAACGGAGGTTTTGGGGAACCCGTTTCCAGACATCGTACCGCGCGCAAAAGCCGCGGAGGAAACGGCCGAGGACGATTTTCGCAAAGTTGAGGCACAAGGGAAGAAGAAGAAGAAGAAACTTAATTTGTTGTCTTTCGGTGAAGAAGCTGCCGAGGAAGAGGCGACGATCGAAGAGGTTGGATTGAAGGGAATGAAGTCTTCTCACGACGTGGGCGGCGACGCCACGTTGGTGGACGCCGACGCGGATGAGACAAAGGAGATGCTCGAACGCACCGCCCGGGAGAAGGCGCTGGCGCGCGAGAAGAAACAACGCGTGAAAGAGCGACTCAAGGATATGGGGGAGGATGTGAGCGATGAAGAGAGGGATGAAGATGGAGGCGGTCGCGGATGGGACGAGGGCGCAAAGGGTGATGCCGCTGCTTTCCAAGATCAAATGCGCCGTAAAATGATTGATAAGCGTCGCGAGTTACGCGACGTTGAGGGCGGTCTCGAAGATATTGAAAAGGATATCCGTTCGCAGGCGGATGCCCTCAACTCTAAGCGCGACAAGCGCGAGATCAAAGAGAAACGTCGAGCAGAAAAGGCGGCTCGCGAAGCGGAGCGCAAAAAGAGAGAGGCAAGTAAATTGAAAAAGCTCGGTCTAGGCAAGCGGGCTGTGAGAGAAGATGACGCCGCGCTCATGACATCGGACCAGATTAAACGAATCGAGGCCAAGGCTCGCAGGAGCCGAGTGGTTGATCGCGAGAAGGATACGCTTGCTCGTCTCGCCGCGTTCAACGCCAAGCAGTCTCAGGCGGCTCCATCGGCGAGCAACGCCGAGAACGCGAAAGACGAAGGACGTGAAGGCGCCGTCGGCGTCTCACGTTTTGTCCCGCAAGGTCTCTACTATATGGATGACGAAGAGGATGACGACAGCGATTGGCGCTCGCACAAACTTGCCTTTGTTCAGGATGCAAAGAGAAACGCCGGCAGTTACGAAGCCAACGTGAACGATTACGAATACCACGATCCGCTGTTGGAAAAGGGCAAGGGTAAGTTTGCCAAGAAGACAGACTGACACTTATTAGCTTGATTGTAATGTACTAGCACACCACCGGTAGCCCACGTAGTGAGACTTCCAAACAAATTTCTGACGCGCGCAAGTGACCTGGCGGTCCTCACAACCGAACACGATGACCTCCTCGCCGGACGACATGATTCGTCCGAGACACGCCGACGAGTTTGATTTGCCTCAAGAATGCGACGTCTGCATCATCGGCACCGGTCTGACGCAGTCCATCCTCGCCGCGGCGTGCGCGAAGAGAGGAAGAAACGTTTTACACTTGGACGCGTCGACATCTTACGGTGGAGCTTTCGGCGCCTTTAAACCGTCGTGCGATCTCGGAAAGCTCTTCGAGACCGATGAGGAGCTCACGGAGAACACTCATCGTCATAAAGCAGTCTTTGGCGCGTGCGTAGACGCGACAACGGGTCGTGTGATCCCGGAAAGATTATCGAGATTACGCTCGGTTGCCGAAGCGACGTCTTTGGCGCCGCCGACGCGCGGGTATTCGATAGACTTAAACGCGCCGCGGTTGGTCCTCGGTGCCGATGCGTTTTGTGAATCCATCGTTCGATCGGGCGCGCACAGGTACTTGGAGTTCAAGGCGGTGGAACGGACATTTGTGTACATGGATGGTTGCGCTCGCGCCGTGGCGAGTAACCGAAGCGACGTGTTTAAAGACGCGACGCTGTCGGGCGCGGAAAAACGCGCGTTGATGCGCTTTTTGAAACTCGTGCACAGCGCGGCGATGCAAGACGAAGTGGCGAGACGAAGGAGCGGGAAGAATGGCGAGGAGACGAACGTCGCAGTGGGGGCGCCGGGGAGCGAGTGGGGCGGGAATGAAATCGTAGAGGAGGATGGATTGAGAGTGGAGAAAGGAGAACAGATGGATGCGTTTTTAACGAGGCACGGTTTGACTGAAAAGTTGAAAGCTGCCGTAATGTACGCGCTGGCGTTGCAAACGCGCGCCGATTGCGACGCGTTGGAGGCGCTCGAAGCTTTAAAGGTTTACATTTCCTCTGTGGCCAAATACGGACCGCAAACGGGAGCGTGCTTGATTCCGCTCTACGGCGTGGGCGACATTCCGCAGGCTTTTTGTCGGGTCGCCGCTGTGGAGGGCGCGACATTCATTCTGCGCCAAGGGATGAAGGACTTGACACCGAGCGCGGACGCCGTGAAGTCGATGACGTCGGTTGGAGGACAAGACGTGCGAGTAAAACACGTCGTCGCGCCGGCTCCTCCAGGAAGAGCAACCAGCACGTTGGCGCACGCAGTTTGCATACTCGACGCCCCGTTGGTTTCTTCATACGATCAAGTTTTCGTCGTCTTCCCGCCGCACAGTCTCAGAGCCGAACAAAAGAGCGTCGTCCGGGCGCTTCAAATCGGTTCGCACACGGGGTGTTGTCCAGATGGAAGATACTTGTTGTACTTGTCCAATCTCGTCGACGACGGATGCGACGAAGACCCATTCGTCAATCTCAACGCCGTGTTGGACATTGTTGCGAAGTGCAGCGACGAGGACGAATCGAAATCGAATATCTTTGGGGCTGACGAGGAGAGGCGACCGACAATCTTGTGGGGGACGACGTACACGCAAGCGTGCTGCAACCAACCAGTTGTCGAGTGCGCAAGTCCAAACGTCATCCTTTGTCCTGCACCGGACGACGCGGCCACGTTCAACGGTATAGTTCGAACCGCGGAAATGGCGTACTCAAAGTTATTCGGAGACGAAGAATTGTTTGAGGAAGAGAGCCAACATTCGCCAGGGGTCGCCGACGACGATAATATGGACTTATGAGATCGACAACTACAACCTGATGCCTATGCGCTAGTACATTTAATGAATAGACTAAAAATTTCTCCAATTTATCTCTTCTTCATCTTCGGGTTTTTGCAAATGCGAATGTTGAGCGGCGTGACTTCGACGAGTTCGTCTTGGGCAATGTACTCGACGCAATCATCCAAGCTCATGTCCTTCGCCTCGTTGAGGACGACGGTCGCATCCTTGTTAGAACGAACGTTGGTCGCAGCCTTCTTCTTACAGACGTTCACCTTAAGATCGCCGGAACGCTGGTGGATACCGACGACTTGGCCTTCGTAAACTTCAGTACCCGGCTTGACGATGAGGATACCTCTGTCTTGGGCGCTTTGAACGGCGTAAGACGTGACTTGACCGGTTTCGTGCGCGATGAGAGAACCGTTGTCGCGCATGGCGATTTCACCCGCCCACGGACCGTAAGAGTCAAAGTTGGTGTTCAACACAGCGGTACCACGAGTGGCGGTCAACACGGCGTTGCGGAGGCCGAGTAAACCACGAGTCGGAACCTTGTACTTCATCTTGGTTTGTCCCTTGTCGTCGGTGACGAGGTCGAGCATTTCACCCTTGCGGTTGGAAAGAAGTTCGACGCAAGAGCCAGTGTACTCCTCCGGCACTTCGACGTAAGCTTCTTCGTACGGTTCAACCTTGGCGCCGCTTTCGTCCGTCTTGGTGATGACTTCCGGCGGGCCAATGGTGAACTCATAGCCTTCGCGGCGCATGGTTTCAATCAAAATGGTAATGTGCAAAGCACCGCGACCGCAGAGGATGAAGGAATCAGCCGTGTCACCCGGTTCAACCTTGAGAGCCAAGTTACGCTCGAGTTCTTGGTCGAGACGAGCCTTAATATTACGAGAGGTGACAAACTTGCCCTCTTGGCCGGCGAACGGAGAGGTGTTCACGTTCATGGACATGCGCACAGTCGGCTCTTCGACTTCGATGGTCGGAAGAGGAGAGGCGCCTTCGACCATGATGGTTTCGCCAATCATGACGTCTTCGAGGCCAGCAATGGCGCAAATATCGCCCGCACCGACGGAATCGATGGGAGAGCGCACAAAGTTGTTGTAAATGAACACTTCGTTAATCTTACCGGCGCGAGCATCCTTGCCCGGGACGCCAATCTTGACTTGCTGCGCCTTCTTGATAGTGCCCGCGCGCACGCGACCGAGGGCGATGCGCCCCTTGAACTCGTCGTAATCGAGGTTGGTGACCAACATTTGAAGCGGGGCGTTCACGTCAGCAATCGGAGCCGGGACGTCGTTGCAAATCATGTCAAACAACGGCTCGAGGTTGTCAGCCAATTGGTCCGGTTCCATACCGGCGATACCCTTGAAACCAGAGGCGTACACCACCGGGAATTCGCACTGTTCATCAGTCGCGCCGAGGTTGCAGAACAAATCAAACGTGTTATCCACGACGTAATCTGGTCGAGCACCGTCGCGATCAATCTTGTTGACGACGACGACAACCTTGAGACCAATCTCGAGCGCCTTTTTAAGCACAAAGCGCGTCTGCGGCATCGGGCCTTCGACGGAGTCCACCAAGAGCAACACTCCGTCAACCATGTTCAACACGCGTTCAACCTCACCACCGAAATCAGCGTGACCCGGGGTATCAATGATGTTAATCTTCTTATCCTTGTACGTCACCGCCGTGTTCTTGGACAAAATAGTGATACCGCGTTCCCGTTCGAGGTCGTTCGAGTCCATGATGCGTTCTTCAACCTTTTCGTTGTCGCGAAACACCTTGGATTGCGCCAACATCGAGTCAACGAGCGTCGTCTTCCCGTGATCGACGTGCGCGATGATGGCAATGTTACGAATCTCATCTCTCGCCGTTTCGTTTCCAGTCACAGCCGCTGTCCGTCGCAAAGGAAAGAAAAAGTCAGTCTTCAGTCAAAAAAGCAACCGCGGATAAGGCTGGCCGGCGGCGGACGCATTCCGAATCGACCATAGGGGTCCAACGTCGTCGCGCGCGTCGCCGCGTCGGTGGTCCCGTCGCGCATCGATCAAACTCGGGTCGTTTGTCTTCACCCGCTCCTCTCGCGCGCGTCGATCGAACGCGCGCGCGCGTGGCGACGGTCGAAGAGGGTGACGTACGTTCAGCGACGGCGCTGGTGCGAAGCGTCGCGCGTCGCGCGGCGGCGGGCTTGCGCGGCGCCGCGCCGGTGCGTCCGCGGGCGGCGACGGCCGCGACGGTGGATTGGTGGGTTTGTGCGCGCATTGGGTGGTTCGTGCGGGTGGTTCTGAGACGACGACGACGGGCGCGTGACTCGGAATGACGTCGGTGTGACGTCGATGAGTGCTTTGCTTTATTCCTTTTACGCGCCTGAGCGCGCGGACGCGGGTGCGCGTGGCAATCAATCGCGCGGGCTTGTCGCGTTTGGAACTTCTAAGGGATGGAAATGCGAATACAATGGATTGACGACGGATGACTATCGAGATGAGGTGACGCGACGGAGGTTTTCCGTCGCTGGTTCGCCTTCGATGAGCTTCCAACGAGACGCGGTTTCGGCTGAAGGCGGAGCGGCGCCCGGGAAAAGACGCTCGTGTGGCCGCGGAGCGACACCGAAGGATCGCCAGAGGGCGACGACGGATTCTTCAATCTTTCGAGCGCTCTTGATGGAGATGGATTCGCCTTTGGTGGTGAACGGGGCGACTCTGATGGTAAACATGCCGTGTCGATTGCCGTAGACGACATCTGTTAAATACCTATCCCCGACGAAAATCAGCTTTTTCGCCGAATCACACCCGGGAAAGTGCGCGACGACGTCGTCGACATCTCCCGCGGGTTTCTTCGTCGCGTGACGAATGAATTTGATCCCGAGCGCGCGCTCCATCGCGTCCGCTTCGGCGCCGTCTGGGTCGTATTGCTTCAATCCCGCCGAGTTACTGTACACGGCCACGTTCTCTCGTCCGAACGCCGCTTTACACCGCTCGAGAGACTCTTTCACGTTTTCATGAATCTCCAACGCGTACGGCGTCGTCAGGGTGTTATCCTTATCGAAGACGACGCCGACGAAACCTAAACTCTTCAAGTGCGCCCAATCCACGCTCGACGCGTCCTCGCACGAAACCTGCGGCATGGCGAGCGTTCTATCCGTCACGGATGACTTGAAAAACAGTGCGATTCCCGCCGCGTTCACGCTCTGCATGAGCTTGCCGTACATCGTCGGTCCGTGAGACGACGACGACGACGACGAGCTTCCGCGTTGTTCGTCAACATCTACATCGCTCGAAGCCTTGGTTCGCATCGCGCTTCCTCGTCCTGTTGTAACCTTGCGCACGCCCGTTTTGAACGACGCGTGTCTCACCCTTTGATTCGTCGTCGACGCTCTCGGGTGGTGTTTCAGCCTGTCTGCGCGCGCGATCGCGGCAGCCATCGACGGGGTCTGACGATTGCCAAGTCTGAGAGGTTGAGTTGAACGTCATCGAAACCGACGACGTTGACGCTTTCACTTACGGTAGGGGCTTGAATACGCTGTGATTCGACGATTCGAGACTCGGACATTTTTGAAATGCATGTATAAATACAAAGCGCGCTCGGTGTGAGCGCGCGACGTCCGTCACGTCCGACTGACGCGACGACTACGGCAGAAAATTCACCGCTCCGCTCGCTTGCACGCGACCGAGCCGACGAAGCTCGAGCATGAGATCATCCTGAGACATGTGTTCCAACGCGTGTAAATCGTTCGCATACGTCGACACGTCAAAATTCAACGCCACCGCTCCTTGTTTTTGCGGCGAAGACACCCCACTCGTCGCCAATTGCGACGCGTGCATCTCGCACCACAACATCATCCTATCGTACGCCTTGGCCGCCTCTTCCTCCCTATCGAAGCATCCCAACGACGTCGGTTTCCCGTTTCTTCTAAACTGCGCCTCCCAACGACCGGTGGGAAAAGTCTGATGCACCCCGCGGTACTTGCTCGTGTACTTCCGCCCGCTCGACACGCCCTTGGACCGAGCCACTTTTTGTACGCTCTGTCTAATCTCCCCTCTCCCCGGCGATCCCGCGACGCGCGGTCCCAGACCGACGCCACCGACGCCGAACCCGCCTCCGATCCCGCCCGGTTTCCACGCGCTTCCCGCGGATACCCGCGCGGCGTCGACGAGTTCCTTCTCGTCCCACGTTCGCACGCAAACGAGCGTCGTTTCCGTTTCTTCCGAGTCATCCGCTTCCCCGGCGTCCGTCTCGGTCTCGGTTCTCATCTTCTTCTTCGTCGCGCTCGCGCGACGTTCCCCGATCCTCAGCGCGTTACACCGTCGTCCACCGCCGGCGCGTTTCGCGCCCACCGTCCCCGCGTTCGTCGTTCCCAGCGACCTTCCGCCGCGATCACCGACGCCGGCGTCGGCGTCGGCGTCGGTCACCGGTGGTTCCCCTCGCGGCGCTTCGCGTGCCATCGTCTGATTTAGACGGACGTCCGCGGGGTCTCGCGCGCCCCGCGATCACCGACGCGATCGACGACGCGATCACCGACGCGACCGAATCGATCCCGCCGCCCGTGTCCCGCGTCTCGCACTGTCGTCGCGCCGTCGTCGCGAGATCGCGTTTCGTTTCGTTTCGTCGTCGC
>Ga0255757_10003187_pt1 | contig 15126 bp, 10 predicted proteins | sample 071ome_27_FD_179957 | JGI IMG/M metagenome (GOLD analysis project Ga0255757, IMG submission 179957) | Coastal salt marsh microbial communities from the Groves Creek Marsh, Skidaway Island, Georgia - 071409AT metaG (version 2) | ecosystem: Environmental > Aquatic > Marine > Intertidal zone >...
GAGCGGTAACAAGCATTCGCTGTTACACGCGGACGTGGTTCAAGCGCACGCGCCAACCGCGGAAACGCAAGATGAAACCATCGTCGAGGAGGTGATTGAAAAGCAATCGGAGGAGAACACGGACGCGGAGTCTTCGGAGGCTATCGTCGCCGCGGATGTGAGCGAAGAGGCGCCGGCGACTAAGGAAGAGGTGACCTCGGACGATGAAAACGCGGAGGATATCGCGGAAGAGGAGAAGGAGAAAGCAGACTCTGAGTTCGCTTCGGAAAACGCAGAAGAATTGGCGGTAGAAACAGCCGCGGCGAACGCGATTGCGGACGCGGTGATTGCCGAGTCGGACGAAGAAAACGCGGCGGCGGAGGACGGCGAAACCGTGGACGAGAAAATTACGAGATCGGCGGCAAAGAAAGCGGCCAGGTTTTTTGCTAACGTGAAAACTCGAGCGAAAGAACGGTTTGAGAAGAGAGCGCAGGAGGAGTTGGCGTTTTATGCCGATTACGAGGATTACGAAGATGATTACGGAGCGGCGCCGGACGCACTCACAGGGGACGGGTTCGATTCGCCGGCTGATTTAGTCGCCTCGGGTGAAGAAACCATCGAGGAGGCCAAAGAAGATATCAAAGATATCGAAGCCGAAAAGGCGGCTATCGCGCAGGAGAAAGGCATGGAGATGGCGTTGGAGGAGATTCAAGCGACTGATTTAGCGGAACCAACCGAGGACGTGGCGGATCCAATCACCGGGATTTCTCCGGAAGGCGAACAATTGGAAGAGCAAATGGCAACCGCGAATGGTGAACCAAAACCAGTTGCGAACACTCCGATGTACAATTTCGAATCTGGCTACGACGTTCGCGCGGCGTTGCAAGGCGCCAGATCGAAGGCCAAAAAGTGTGAACCGAAGAAGCGCTTGACGAGAGAAGCGCAATGCAAACACGTCAAGAACACTCGCGCGTGCGGCGGAAACCTGTATCCGTACCTGAAGTTTGCATATTGCACGAACGCGGGCATCGTCATCCCGACCATCATTTATACGTTTGGTTTGGGTGTTTCTTTGTATGCGCTCGCGCTCGTTGCGGACGCCTTCTTTTGCCCCGCGCTTGAAACGGTGGCGACTATTTTGAAAATTTCGCCCGAAGTTGCTGGCGCAACGTTGTTAGCTCTCGGAAACGGTGCTCCGGATGTTTTCGCGCAAGTCGCTGCGGTCACTTCTGGTACCATGCCAGACGTCGATATGGCAGTTTCTACCGCATTAGGTTCTGGTTTGTTCATCACGACGGTCATTTTAGGGGTTGTCATTTTGATGGACAGGACGAAAAACGCTTCGGACGGATCGTTAACCGGCGTCCTCGTTTCTGCCGCGCCTTATAATAGAGACGTCTACGCGTACTTGATTGGTATCTTAACCGTCTTTGCAATCATGATAAAAGGTGTGATTGCACTTTGGCACACCACGTTGCTCGCCTCGGCTTACGCGGCGTACATTGTCTTGGCGGTGTTCAAAGATGAAGGCATCGACGACGACGACGACGACGATTCCGCGCCCGTGTTCACCTTGGACGGCGACGAGGAAAACAACAACAAGAAGAAGAAATCGCGAACGCGCGAAGTGCCGCTGTTCGATTTGGCTTCACAAAAAGGCGGACCGGACGATAACAAAGGCGCAGATTTACCGCGAAGAAAGAAACCGAAAATGTTAAGATTGGGCCCGGCGGATGGTTTACTCGAAGGTGCGTTCGCGTGGGCCATGTCTGAAGCGCAATGGGACGACATGACGCCGTCGCAAAAAGCTTTGGCTCCGATCACCACGCCCATCTTCCTCATCATGTCTTTGACGATGCCAGTCATTCGCGAAGGTCGATTAGGTAAAGGGTACGCCACTTCGTTGGCGTTCTTTGCTCCTTTGTTCTTCCTCGCCGCGCCTGGATCAGCGACTGCCATGTTCCGCGATAACCTCCCCGGTTCTCCGTACTTCTGGATCCTGTGCATCTCCGCCGGTTGCTCTGCTGTGACTGGCATCAAGTTACAGTTTGAAAAAGAAGGCCCGAAAGCCGCTTCGGAACCGATTGCTATGCTCGCCTTTATCAACTCCATCGTCTGGATGCACTTGGCCGCGGAGCACTTGGTTTTGATCATCGACGCGCTGGCGAAAATTGCGGGCATTTCGGAAGAGTTTTTAGGTGCGACCGTGTTGGCTTGGGCCAACTGCGTCGGCGATTTAGTCTCCAACATGGCCGTCGCGAAAGCTGGCCAAGCGGCCATGGCCGTCACTGCGTGCTTCGCGGGCCCGGTGTTCAACTTACTCGTCGGCTTAGCCGCCAGTTTAGTCTACGTCAACATCGTCCTCGGCGACGTTCAAGTCCAAGTTGGCAACTCCGTCTTAGTCTTGTTAGTCGGCTCCGTCGCCAGTTTACTCTTGGTATTGAGCTTAACCGTTCGCAAGTCGGATTACGAGTACGCGTTGCACGCGAAACTCGGCTGGAGTTTGATTGGTTTCTACGTAGCGTTTTCGATATTCTTTTGTTTAGTAGAGTTGGGTAAGGTTTTCGGATCGAGAGAAGTCATCCCGGGTGGGACGATTGCCGCCATCGGTCGGTAACACATACTTGTTTTTAATAAGATATATATAGAGAGTTTGTTTGTTAAATATATATTGATATGTTAATGTAAAACGTGCCAGGCGTTCGTTCCTTCGCGTCTTTCTCCTCTGTTCTTCATCGTTGAAATTACTTCATTATTGTAACTCTAGGTGATTTACCTCTCTCCCCCCTACTTGCTCAAAAATGTCGTTCATCTGGGAAGCCTCGCCTCTTTGGCGAACCATCGTCCGATCGACGAGAGATTCCACGCCTCTTTTTCTCACCTTCATCGCTTCCACGTTGGGCGCGTCGACTTTGCTCTGGTACGGCACGCAACAGTTCACCAATCCGGACGCGCAATTCGACGAGACCCACGTGCAAAAGCTACGAGCGAAGAGCGGGTTGGACGCTCGCGTCGTGTCCGACGTCAACAAGCAACGATTGGGCGTTCTATTGAAAGAAGTCTCGCAAAGAGACGGGGCGAGTTTAGAGAAGCAAGAGAAGAGGTGGAGAGACGCGTTGGACGGGAGAACGACCGGAGATAAAGACGGCACGACGAAGCGTCATTTCGGCTGGAAGTGAAAAGGAGGAATCGCGCGTATAGAAGTTAGACGTCGTCGTTGTTGTTGTACATTATTAAAGCTCGCGAGTAGTAGTAAATCTATACATTCACCATCGCTTACTATTCATACGCATGCGTATCGTTGCTAAATTGCTAGTAATGAGTCGATTGCTTTACACTATTAATTCTCTAATAAAAACATACTCGCGCGCGCGTTCTCTCTTCTCTCTCTCTCTTTTCAATCACGTCGTCATCAAAACGCCCCGGACTTGCTCTTTTTCCCTAGCAAAATCTCCTTCGCCTCGTTTACTTTCGTGCTCACAAACGGACTCCCCCCGGCGTCCGGATGGTTCGCCATCATCACCTTCCTGTGTGCTTCCATCACTTTATTCTTCGCCGAACTCTCCCGTATCCCTAAAATCAGCGCCGCCTCTCGTCGACTCATCGTCTCGTCGAATCCACCTTTGTAAAATTGTTTCAATTTCGGTGGCGCGAGCATCCACGCTTCGCCGGCGAGGATGAGTTGGCGAGCGGTCAACGCCGTGGCGGCAAAACCGAGGCCGAGGACCGCCGCTGAAGACATTATCAGGCGCGTGCGTATATCTCTTTGTTCTCTCTCTCTCTCTCTCTCTCTCTCTCTCTTTATATGCGGTGTATTATGCGACTTATCGGCGGCTTTTGGGGTATCAATATCTTTATCGCCGTGTCGTCGTCGTCGTCGCGTAAGAATGAAGTCTCTCCAAAAAAAAGTCGAGAAAAAAAAAAGAACACGACGCACATGGCTGCGGCGAAGAAGAAGAAAAAAGCAACCAACTCAACTCCGTCGTCTCCCAGAGCGAAGAACGCTGACGAAGCGTCCGAAAAAGAAGACGCGTCTAAACTGACCGTGAAGGAATTGAAAGCGCGTTTGGAGAGGGAAAAGCTACCCACGGATGGGTCGAAGAAAGATTTAATCGAGCGATTGGAGGAAGCTCATTCTGCGGCGAAGAATCGATCGACGACGAGAGAGGCCGCCGCGAGGACGAGGGAGAAGACGCCTCCTCCTTCTGATTCGACTCTGAGAGGGAAAGGGAAGAGCCCGTCGCCGTCTCCGACCGCGAAAAAAACGACGACGAAGAAGAAGAAGAGAGGGAAGAGCGAAGAACCGACGCCGAGTGAGATTGACGAAGGAAGAGAGGAGAAGAATAAGAAACCGAGACGTTCGCAGACGCCAGAGAGAAAGAGTTCAACGAAGGCGGTTGAAACAGCCGCGACGAAGAAGGCGAAGGAGAAGACACCTCCTCCCCAACCTCCTTCCGCCGCCGCCGACGCCGCCGCCGCTAAAGAGAAAATATCGTCGTCTCCGAATGCAAAGAAAACGACCACGGAAACGAAGAAAGCTGCGATCGATCAAGATGACGTGCAGAAAACGTACGAGACGACGATGAAGCGAGGCGCGTGCGAGGACAAGGTGGTGGAAGAACTCATCGACGAAGGCTTTCTGGAAAGGTCGGTGTGGCCGAAAATCCTCGCGTCGACGAGTAAGAGCGAACATCCAGACGAGAAAAGTGCGCTAGCTTTTGCGAAATGCATCGTGCATAAAGCGAGAAATATGAACGTGCCAGACGCGTTTGCGACTTTGAGTAGTAGCGGTAGCGGGGACAACGATAATGAGGAAGGTGAAAACACAATGGCGTTGAAAATGCTCGTTGAGACGCTAACCAGCGTCGCACACGAGAGCAAAGAATCGAATGAGCCTGAAGCTATCGTAGAAATGATCACGGTCGTGCGCTTCTTTAACGTTTTGATGAACGCGTTAGAAAACGATATGGCGCGTAAGAGCGCGTTGCCCTTGGTGTCTATTCAGATTTGGAAATCGCGAGACGAAAAAAGGTTGGAGATGGAACTCAAAACCGCGCCAGCGGATGTGCAAAAGAAATGGCAAAAGTTGATGAAGAAGGAAGCAAAGCAAGAATCGACGAAGATGCAAACGCGACGAAACTTTTGGCTGTCCAATCTCACGGTGATGTTTTTGAATACTTTACCAGTCGCAAACGTGAACGAGAAGTCGATGGCATTTTGCGCGTATTACCTCGAATTTATCGTCGATTTGCTCGCGCAACTTCCCACGAGGCGATTCGTTCGTGCGCTTTTAGGCGATGCGAACATCTTTGTGAAGGCAAATTTGACCATAAACGAGATGATGAGCGATGAAGATGGTAATAACGGCGGGAACATCAAGTTGTTGAAGCAGCTTTTGGAAATGGCGAAAGATTTCTACGATTTTGAAGTTGACGACCACACGGGGGACGCGTTGAGCGAAGAAGAGATAGAAGCCAGACGCTCAAAAGTCACGCACGCGTTCCAACGCTTATTGTTCAAGCATTGGCCGGATGAGCTGAAAGAGCTCGCGTTATCCTCCGCGAGAATGATTGAAACGCGCTCGAGTTTGACGAAACAATTGAAAAATTTGGAGAGCGATCAGTTGCGTACGTTGTGCTGCGATCAGTTGAAGTTGGTATCAAACGATGACTCCAACGATGTTGACTTTATGAAGAAGGATCAGAATCAGTTCTTAATCGATGCCATTTCGTTTCACTTTGAAAAACGTCAATCGAGAAGAGAGATGGTGAACAAATTGCCGTTGTATCCAACCGAAGACATTCTATGGGATGAGTCTCTCGTACCGTTCGACGACATCAAGAAAAAAGACGAAAACAGTACTAATAGGTCAAAGAAAAGTATGCAGTCGTTGCCTTTAGCCTTACCAAAGTTAAACTTGCAATTTTTGACGTTTTCAGATTATCTCTTACGAAACTTCAACTTGTTTCGATTGGAAGCGACGCACGAGATTAGAGACGACGTCTCCGACGCGGTGCGACGCATGCAACCTTCAAAAGATGGCAAAAGTTTTCGAGGCTGGGCGCGAATGGCAATGGCAATTGCAAAAGATGATCCGAGACACGAAGCTATTGAATTCGTGTATATTGGGAAACCTAGAGTTGGTGAAGAGAAACCGTCAAAGGTTCGAATCAAGATGCGCTTGAACTTCTCGGCGACGCGCGATGATGTTTTCAAAGAATGGGATGAATTGAAACGATTCGATGTTGTATTTCTAGTTCACGCGAAACAAGACGCTAAGTATGGTGATGGAAAGAATGTTGAGTACATTCGAGGCGCGGAAATTGTTGACATTCGCGACGAAGAAGGGGTCCCGGCCAACGAAGGTTTTCCAGAGCAACCGAAAGATATGAGCAACACCAAAGCTCCGCCGCCACCTCCGGATGCGATGGATGAAGGACCGAGGACACCGTCCGGCTACGATCGCGTGTTTACTTTAGAAGTAGATTGTGCGCAATACCAACGCGATTTGGAAACGTTCGATGGAGATGTCACGAGAGTGCACGAGATGTACAAGAATTTCAACTGCGTCATTCGCAGAAGACCGAAAGAGAACAACTTCAAAGCCATCCTGGCGTGCATTCGGGATTGCTTGAACCAGGATACAAACGCGCCAGAATGGTTACAAGATGTATTTTTAGGTTACGGCGATCCATCCTCCGCATCACCAGATGCTTTGGAACTAGAAGACTCAGAAAACAATAAAAAACGGACGAAAATTGATTTCAAGGATACGTTTTTGGACGAAGCGCATTTGCGCGAATCCTTCCCGGGGAAGAAGATCGTTTTCGATTCAGCAACACCCGTTCCACCGTTCAAAGTTACCTTTGCTATCGACGACGACAATGCGAGCAGTAACGTTGTAAACGTTGAATCGTACGTACCACCGGATCCAGGTCCATACCCGGAAGATGTTAAGAATCAAAACATGGTTCGGTTTACGCCGACGCAAGTTGACGCGGTCAAATCTGGCGTTCGTGAAGGTTTAACCTTAATCGTTGGTCCTCCTGGTACCGGGAAAACTGACGTCGCGACGCAAATTTTGCACTGCTTGTACCACACAAATCCAAATCAAAGAGTTGTGCTCATCACACACTCCAACGCGGCTTTGAACGATTTGTTTCAGAAGATTATGATTCGCGACGTTCCGGAGCGATATCTATTACGTCTTGGGCGCGGTGAAGAAGATTTGACGACAGATAAAGACTTTTCCCGATCTGGTCGCGTCGATTACATGTTGCACAGGCGATTAGAGCTTTTGGAAATCGTCGAAAGACTTGCGATGAGCATCGATGAAACTCTGGCAAATGCCGCGGAGACGTGCGAAACGGCTGGCTTCTTTTGGAAATCAAAAGTTTTAGCGCTATGGGAGCGCTTTTCCATGCTCGTTCTGAATAACAAAGAAACGCCAGTTTCATACGAGCGCATTCGATCGCAATTTCCATTTGCAAAGTTTTTTGCGGACGTCCCCGGAGGGTACGAAAACTTGTTTGGCGATCCGTCTGAGGCCAACGTTGAATACGCCGTACGCAAAGCAAAAGGATGCTTCCGTCATTTAGTTGAAATGTTCACCGAACTCGAAGAGTGTCGCTTCTTAGAACTTTTGAAAATGCCGAAAGACCGCGCAGAGTATCTGCTCACAAAGCAGGCGAAAATTGTAGCCATGACGTGCACGTACGCCGCCTTGAAGCGCTCGGATTTTCTCGATGTGAACTTCAAATACGATACGGTGGTCTTTGAGGAGGCCGCGCAGATCCTTGAAATCGAAAGTTTCATTCCATTGGCTTTGCAAAGGGCGAGAGATATCGATGGTCGCACGCGATTGAAACGAGTAGTTATGATTGGAGATCACAATCAGTTACCGCCGGTGGTGAAGAACCAAACGTTTTCGAAGTTTTGTCGCATGGACCAAAGTTGCTTCGCCCGTTTGGTGCGTTCTGGCGTTCCAAATATCGTTTTAGACGCACAGGGTCGATCGAGAAAACAAATCTCGAAGCTGTATAGCTGGCGATACAAGAAGTTGGACGATTTGCCGCACGTTTCCACGGAGCAGCGGTTTCAGCTCGCCAACGCGGGCATGGCGAAAGTCGCTCAGTTTATCGATTGTTCTTCTTTCGCGCCAGAATCGTGCCCACAACCGCATTATTTTCAAAACTTACAAGAAGCCGAGTATTTATGCTCGTTGTATCAGTGGATGCGTTTGTGCGGGTACCCGGCGCATTCGATTTCGATTTTAACAACCTACCGAGGGCAAAAACATCTTCTGCGAGATGTCTTCAAAGCGCGATGCGACTCGCACCCACTCTTTGGACCTCCAGCCTCTATTTCTACAGTGGATAAATATCAAGGGCAACAAAATGACGTTGTTTTGTTATCGTTGGTACGAACAAAACACGTCGGTCATCTAAGAGACGTGCGTCGTTTGGTTGTTTCCTTATCGCGCGCTCGATTAGGGGTGTACGTTTTTGGCTCGCAGAAAATTTTCGAAAATGTGGACGAATTGAAGCCGGCGTTGAAAACTTTGATGAGCGATACTAAGTTAGAGGTCATTAAAGGTGAAGTGAACGGTCACATCTCGCGAAAAGTCGACGATGCGGTATCGAGCGATGTGTCAAAATCCTTCAAAAATAGCGACGAGTTCGCTTCGTTCATTGATGCTTGCGCTCTGGAGTACAAAAAAGCGGCTCTCCAACATCTCAAAAACCAGCAACAATAAATACGTAGTAGTAATAATAATAATAATAATAATAATACATTCTTACCTAGTATTCTAGCATGCGATATCCTAATTTCTATTGCAGCTTACTAAACGCTCACTCTTCACAACATCCGGAACGTTTCCGCCGCGTGCTCGAACTTTTTCTTCGTCTCTTCCCATCTGTCCACCTTCGCCGACATTTTCACGACGAAGTAACTTCCGTCGTTCGCGTCTGGTACCGTGACCAAAGTCATCGCTCTTCTCTCGATAGTATCTATCTCGTCTCCTCTCGGGCCAATACAGATTTTCTTTCCGCCGCCAATTTCCGTAATTTCCGCTCGGCACACTTCGCTTATCGATTGGAACATGTAATACGCTTTCCCGTCGCGTTCGATCCTTCTCGTCGTCTTTTCATTTTCATCTCCAACGTTGATGAATTTCATCACTCCACTCCTGTTATTCTCCACGCCTACGATGACATCTTGCGCAATTTTCCCCGCCGCGGCTTCTCTTTCTTCTTTCGTAAACTCTCGCTCGATATAGTTCGCGTCTTTCTTTTCCTCTGCGAGCGCAAACGCTTCCTTCACGGACGCTTCCGCTATTTCCATCCTAACCGATATCGTATCCACCGTCTTGAACTGCCCAACCACAAATTTCGTTTCTGGTTTTTTCCTCTTGTTACTCTCCTCAACTTGCCTGTCGATGGCGACCACCCAATCCGCAGGTACTTCAAAGGTAAACGCGTTCGACGCTTTCCCTTGGAACGGTTTGTACCTTTCTTCTTCTTCTTCTTCTTCTCCTCCGGCGGCAGCAAACGCTAAATCTACTTCGTCTCCTTCGCGCCTCGTCTTTAACAACTTTGAGAGAAGAAAAGAGGAAGAAGAGTAGGAAGATGCGCCTAAAAATAATTGCTTCCGTCTCGAATACTTAGTCGCGGCGGCGGTAGCGCTGCGGGTGCCGCTGGTGGTCGTCGTTGTCGTCCCCCGCGCGCTCGTCAGAGGTACGAAAGGCTTCGACATATCTTCTTCTTCTTCTTCTCTTTGGGATTTGGTTTATTAGGTGTGTAAGTGTGTTGTCCCACGCCGCGATGATGAAGAAAAAAATTGGAAGAAAAAAATTTCTCACAAGTCATCACGACGCACAAAAACAATAAACAAAGGTAATACCCGCGTCGAAAATCGAGAGGGTTTTTCACTCCGAACGCAAAGAAAAGAACGGGAGCGATAGAAACCACGCACACACGCGCGCGCAACGTAACGGAGTTTTTTTTTGAAGCGATAAAAGTTCACATAAAGAAGACATGGCGGACGATTTAGAATTCGATTTCGAGGACAACTTGGAGCAGACCGATTTGAAAACGCAAACTCTCGCGCCGACGATTGCGCCGTCGGACCAGCTCGAGCCGAGAGCGCAGAAGAACTACAGGCAGACGGTGTGCAGACATTGGCTGAGGAATTTGTGCATGAAGGGCGATAAGTGTGGTTTTTTACATCAGTTTGATAAAGAGCGGATGCCGACGTGCCGGTACTTTGCAAAGTACGGCGAGTGTAAAGAGCCGGACTGTCCGTATAAACACTCCAACGACGACGTGAAAGAGTGCAACATGTATAAGCTTGGGTTTTGCATTCACGGGCCGAACTGCAGGTATAAGCACATTCGGTTGCCGGGACCGGCGCCACCTCCGAACGAGGCGTGTTTGATCGGGAGACCGGGGCATATTCACGGCGTGTTGCCGTTCGCGGCGAGGCAAAGACAGAAACAGCTAAAAGAGGAGAAAGAGAGACAGTTATTGATTGCGAGCGGGGAACAGCCACAGGAAGAGCCCGTGCAAGCGATAGCGGCACCGTTGCCGCCAGGGCCGCCGCCGAAGAAGGCGAGAACGGTTGATGTGAATTTAGCTTTGCCAGAGGCGAAAATAGGCGCCGAACCGGAACAAGTCTTTGATTTCGAAGCTTGATGAATCATCATCACGGCCGTCGTCGTCATCGTCATCATAGAAGAGAGATTATTTTTGTAGCTGCTAAAAGAATAGTAATTTTCATCAAAACGTAAACTAAAACAAAGCAATTATTAATGTTCTCTTTACTTCACTTGCCCCAATCGGCGTCGTCGTCGTCGTCTTCGTCGTCGTCGTTGTCCCACTTCGACGCGGTAGGTTTTTCTTGTTGCTTCTTCGGCTGCGAGTTGGACAAAGAATTGCTCGAAATTGAATTCATGGACGATTTGGAACCCATTCCTTGTTGCTGTTGTTGTTTTGGCGCTGGTTTCCACTCGTCGTCGTCTTCTCCATCGTCTCCACCGGCGTTATCTCCCCACTCGTCGTCGTTGCCAAACCCGACGAATCGCGAGTTTGGACTTTTCGGAGGACGCAAATCGACGTACCCTTCGGGTCTCGGAAACGCCGTACCACTCGAGTCGTCCGCCCCAAGCGTTTTCGGAATATCCGCCGCTAAGCTCGACACCCCCGTGGCTACGGAACTCAAAGCCGAAGAGAACCAACTTCCAGCTTTATTCGCGGCTTGCTTGGCGCTTTCCATGGACTCTTGATCCGCCGCGCGCGAAGCCGCTTCTTTCGCTTTTTGCGCAGCCGATAACGTCGTATCCGCCAACGATTTCGTCACCGAACTCAAACCACTCCACATACTTCCTAACACGTCGTCACTCGCGCTGCTCTTATTCCTTCCCGGTGGCGGTTGCGATCCGAAACCGACAAACTTTCCGCCTTGGCTCGGCGCGATGCCTTCCGGTTTCGCCGCGTTTCTCGCCTGTTGCTGCGCGAAAAACGCCTCTTTCCTCGCCGCCGACGCTTCCATTTCCGCCATGGAATACTCTGATCTATTGCTATTGTTACCACCATGACTACTACCACCACCACCACCACTTTGTAAGTTATTCTGGCTCGAACGACTCCCCATCCCGGTCGTCCCTTTCGAACTCCCGAGCGTCTGTCCGTTCTCGAACCCGGTGCGTTGGTGCGCCGGTGTTTCCCCGGCGTTTTTCTTCAACCCTTTCGGAATATTCGCCGGTTCCACGTACTTCCCGCCTTCCGCTTCCACTCTGATCTTCTCCCTAAACGCCTCCGCGGCCGCAGAGTCGTACTTTAAGTGTATCGGCGCGTCCTTCGGGACGCCGTGTTTCGCCAAGAACTGATTCACTTTCGCGTTCCCGCCCAGTTGCATCTTCTTCAACTGCACCGCGTTCCAAGAGTCCATCCCGACCGAGCGAACGAACGATAAGTGCACCCCCAACGAGCGGTGCACGCCGGAACATTCTAAACAAATGAACGACCCGAACGATACCGAGGCCCACTGCGGGTTTTTCGTCGAGCAGTCCACGCACGTCTGATGAGAGAGAAAGAGAAAGAGAGAAAAAGGTCACTCGGTCAGAGTCGATCGACGACGCGTCTCTCGCGGCCTCCCCCGCCTACTTAAAACCACCACCAAACTCTCTTCGCGTTTTCTTCTCTCTCTTCTTCGAGAAATGGACGCGAGCCTTCGAGAAACGACGGACGATGCAGAAGAAAAACACAGACGCACAGAGAGAGAGAGAGAGAGAGAGAAAGATGAAGCGCGCGGTAGAGATGGCGCTTTCAAAGTCAAACTCTTTTCTTCCAAGTTTGAAAGAGACAGAGAGAGACGGAGAGGATCCACACACACGCGCTCTCTCTCTCTCGGCGGGGAAGAAGAGAAAGATAAAAATCTTTTAAAGAAAAAACTAATCGCCGCCTTTGAAAAGAAGAAGAAGAAGAAGACAAAGAGAAAGACGCACCCCGTTCCCGTTCTTCCCTTGTAACTCTCTCAGTATCGCCGCCGCTTCCGGCGAAGCCATGATGATGATGCGCGCGTCTTTATTTGTTGTTGTTGTTGTTGTTGTTGTTTTGTCACACGAGTGTGTAAGTGTGTTTCGAGTGAAGAGAGAGAGAGAGAGAGCAGAGAAAGAGAAGAGCTCTCTTCTTCATTTTTGGGAGGAGAAACGCGAAGCGGAGCCACACGCGCGAGAGAGAGGACGGACGACGATAAATACGTACATATGGAAAGCGCTTTTTTACTTTTTTGGGAGAGGGGCGAGTTTCCCACCAACGCACGAACGAAGAACGAGGAGAGAATAAAAAAGAGCGTTTTCGTCTCTCTCTCTCTTCTGTTTGTTCTGTTTTAGTATTATCTCCCCGCAAACGCAACAAAAACACGCGCCGCGCGCTCTCCTTCTCTCTCCTTCTCTCGTTTTCTCTTCTTCTCTCGTGTTCTTCTCGATATATATAGTAGGAGCAGCGAGAGAGAGAGAGAGAGAGAGCGCTCTTTGAGAAGAGCGAGAGAGAGAATAAAAATTTCCGTTACAAACATCATCGTCGTCGAATATTAATGACGATGATGAGTTCAACCCGCCGTCCACCGCTGTCGATGAAGCAGCCGATGATGATGCCGCCGGTCGGTTCCGACAACGACAAGGAAGAAGGCGTCGCGACTCCGACGACGTCTCAGTCGGGAGGTGGCGGCGGAAGCAGAAGATTTAGCTTCCGACGGTCGAGCGAAGACGGCGTCGTCGTTTATAAATCCTCCTTTCGCGATCGGTTCGCTCGAACGAGCAGAGATGGGGAGGAGACCAACGAAGGAGAGAGCGAATTCGGGAGCGAAACGAGCGGAGAAAAAAAATATCGCGGGAGAGAGAGCGGGAAATACGCGGAACCGAACGAGGAAGAGCGAAAGCGGATGGAGTATTTAAGAGAGCAGCTGGAGAAACACGATATGGAGTTGCCGAAAACGATGACGATACCGGAGTTGGGAGGCGAGGAACGAACGCTGTTGAGATTCGTTCGAGCGAGGACAAAAGGTAAAGAGTTGGCGTGGGAAATGTTACGGAACACTTTAAAATGGAGAGAAAAATGGCACGTGGACGAGTGTTTAGAGCGGTCGTTCTTAGAGAACGAGAAGATATACGATATAGTGTGCTCGCAAAACTCTTTTTACGTCGGTCACGGGAAGTTTGGGCACCCGATTTATTTCGACAACGTGACGAATATGCCGTGGAAGGAGATACTGAGCGAATTCGACGACGTGGACACGTTTCTTCGAACGCAAATTCAAACCATGGAATGGCAGCAAGAGTTTGTGTTCAAGCCAGCGTCAGTGCGCGTCGGGTATCCGATCACGCAAGTGATCAACATTTGGAACTTGCGAGGGATAACTTTGGGCTCATTCACGAGCGAAATCAAAGCGGTGACAAAAAAAGCCATGCAGTTAACCCAGGACAATTACCCGGAAAGTCTCTACCAGTCGTACATCATCAACGCCCCTACCATATTCACCGTCATCTGGTCTGTCATTAAACTCTTCCTAGACGCGAAAACGAGGAACAAAGTTCACATCATGGGTCACGGTAAACACGTCTTCGATCAACTGTCGAAAAAACTCGGCCCAAACTCTTTGGTCACGGCGGAGATGGTCCAATCGAAATTCAAAGACATCGGCATCGTCGAGCGCAAATTAGGATTCGAATCCGCTCACAAATTATCTCAAGATCACGTCAGAGAAAACCTGCGCGCGAAAAACCAACCGTTGTATCCGTCTCAATCCGTTCTCGAGAAGAGGAAAGAAGAGCTGGAACAGTTTGACGACGAGGAGTTCTTCGACGCGAGCGAAGAGCACTGGTGGACGAAAGGCGAGAAGGAGATCAAGAAGAAGTGTTTTAGCTGTTTTAGTTGCTTCAGAAAGAAGCCTTAGAGTTTTGTGTAATATGTAGAGCGCGTCTCGTATTATTGTTTCATCTTGAACTTTAAACTTTGTTGTTACATTCTTCTTCTAATAATTATACTTACTGGTACTTAGGTTTCTTTTCGAAAATGCCGCCTGCGTTTGGTTTAAAACTGTTTCTCCGGCTGCTGCGTGGGGAGTAAACCAAACCTTTTCTTACACGCGATTCTCTGCTTCGAAAACTTATCGTCCGGGGAGAATCTCGCCGGGTGCGCGGAAAGCGTCGGCTTCCCATCCGGAGCGGTTTTCTGAATTCAATTTGTGTGTGGAGGGGGGGCGGCGGAGAGAGAAGAGAGAAGAAAATTGCGTCAGAGAACGTAATTCGATCCGCGAAACTTTGTTTATGAAACAGCGAAAACAAGAGCGAGTAAACGAGTAAACGAGAGAGAGAGAGAGAGCTTCGATCGAAAGCGAGCGGTCAAAAGAGTGTCTCACCTTGAGCGTGTACACGCGCTTCCCGTCCTCGTTCAGGTAGTACATGAGATACATATTTTTCTTTTGTTGACGACGTGAAAAAAATGAAGAAAAATTTTTCTCTTCGCGTCGTTCGATTTTTGGGGAAAAAAAACTCTCTCACGCACACAACGCGCGATAAAAAAAGATGTTGCGTCGAGCGGACAGACTGGCGAGGAGGATTTTCCTCTCCTCCTCCTCCTCCTCTTC
>Ga0255757_10003188_pt1 | contig 15114 bp, 10 predicted proteins | sample 071ome_27_FD_179957 | JGI IMG/M metagenome (GOLD analysis project Ga0255757, IMG submission 179957) | Coastal salt marsh microbial communities from the Groves Creek Marsh, Skidaway Island, Georgia - 071409AT metaG (version 2) | ecosystem: Environmental > Aquatic > Marine > Intertidal zone >...
CCTTCTCTAGGTTGGCAATGGTTTGGTAAAGCGTCGCTTGATTCTCATCGACGCCAGTGGCGATGGACTCCACCGAATTCACGATGGTCTCAATTTGCTCAACGATGAGTTCAACGTCAATTTGGTCCAGTACCGAAGTGATTCCTTGAGGGATCTCCGTTCTTAAGAAAGAGCCATCTTTCAGCAGGTCTCGGTTGGCATCACCAGGTTTAAAGACGAGCCCTGCACCATTTAGAAGATTTGAAACCCCCAGCTCGCTATCTACCTCTAGGTGAGATCCCTCCCGATAGAAATGCGCATATTCCGGCGACAGGGCGACAATAACGGACACATATCCCTCGTCGTCTAGCGCTAGCCGTCGCACCCCTCCAACCGTTACGCCTCGAAGCGAGACAATGGCTTCGGTCGTGATGCCATAGGTACGGTCGAGCCGGGTTTCAAACAGAATTTGCTCGTCCTCGGCAATCGTTCTGATCCAGGGAACAATAAAGCCAATCAGCAATATCAGCATTGCTCCGATCACGAACCACCCAGCTATCCGATCTTGAGTAGTCACTGCGAAGGCTCTGTGAGGGGCTGCCGTCATTCAACCTGTTCCAACAATCGACGATTCTGTATTTTTAGCACTCGATCGGCCTCCCGTAAAATGTGATCGTCGCTGGTTGTCATAATGATGGTTTGGCCTGTTTCCGCTTTTCGTTTCTTGAGGGCGAGCATGACCGAATCAATCATGTCATCTGGCATGCCTCCTTCAAGCTCATCGATGAGTACGAGGTTTGGATTCATCACGAGGGCCCGTGCGAGGTTGACCATTCGAGTTTGCACATCGTTCAGCTCATGGGGCTGCGCTACGAGCAAGGCGTGATCCACTCTTAGCTCGTCAAGGAGTGACACAATTCTTGTTTCAGTCTGCCGAACGTCTAGATTGGTGTGAAATTCAAGGGGGAGGGCGATATTTTGAAACACATTGTAGAGGCTGATTAGCCCATGCTCCTCGTAGGCGTAACCGATGGATTGAGCGCGCTCACTAGCGCCCATCGTTAAGACATCCACACCATTTAAAATGACGTGGCCTTCCAGCCCGCTCAGCATGCCAGCCAGCGCCTGCATGAGCGTGGTTCCCCCGTCTAGTACCTCACTGACGATGGCGACCAGCTCTCCATCGGCAGCCTGAAAGCTGGTTCGCTCAAAAAGTGTTCTATCAGGGAACGAAATAGTCAGTTGCTGAACGTCTAACATAGGGATGACTTTTGCTCGGGAATCACTGTGTGTAAGCCAGGAGTGACAGCAGTACATTAATTACGAAAAAAACGAGCAGCTGCGTTGTGGTTGAATTTGAGATGGCAGCTGAAACTTCCCCGAAGCTGCTTTCTACCTTTGCGCCAAAATAAATCGAAATGACACCGATAAGGACGCCGCCCATAAGCGCTTTTAACAAATTGACTGCGATTTCATTCATCGTGATTTGATCCAAGATAGAGGTCAGCATGACAAGGAACTGAGCCTCAGGGTCAGCAAGCCAAATCATGAAATAAGCGGATAGGAACACCACGATGTCGAAGTAAATAAACATCAACAACAGCGATACGGGGAATGAAACAAAAATAGGAAACAGGAAGAGAAAAACGGGGCTAATCCCTAATCCGTTCAATACTTGGAACTCGCGCCGCAACCGCAAATATCCGATCTCAGACGTCACCGCGGTTGCAGATCTTGCAATCAAAATCACGCCAGAGATCAATGGCCCAAGCTCACGGAAGACAATGATCATAAAGAGATACCCAAATTGGTTCTCAACCACCTGTACTGGGAGATATTGGAATAATCGAGCCATCATCAGGGCTCCGATCAGGATCGCTACTGCACCATTTGGGTAGAGCGCCTTAATGCCTGTGTTGTAGAGCTGACGAAAAAACAGGGCGCAGAATATTTGAAACCGCTTACGATTGAACAGTAGTCGACTAGCGCCGAGCGCAACGGAGATCAACCCGATAATTTCTGATACTGCGTTAAAAAAGGCCCAAAAAGGGTGAATGACACTGGTTAGCATTCCGCGCACGGACCATGCTCTGCGCTCAGCTGGGCGAGGCGACTGGTTCTCCATCAAAAATGCTCGTCATCGCGCGAAACGCGGGTTGGCAGGAGCGCGCTTTCCCGCCAAACAGTGCTGCAGTCAGGCCGAGTCTTGGTTAGTGGGCCAAAAACGCTACAGTAGTCATCTTTTTTGCAGGCGATGCGCTCTGCTGCATGCGCCGTGATCAATGTGCAATCAATCATTGAAACGGGTTCATGGTTTGAATGGGTCTTTGCACTGGCCGTTAGCTACTGGCGCCTTGTCGCCGTTCAAACTGGATCTCATCCGAAGAAAAATTCAGCTTCTCATGTTCCCGCTCTAGGATCCTGAGCAGCGTTGGTAGTCGGTCAGCTGTCATAATGTGATATTCAAAAATTTCTTTAATTGATTCATAACTATTTGATTTTAGTAGAATTCGAAAATTTTCTCTCAGCGGAGAGAAGTCCTCCTGATCCAGTAGTGCTTCGATGGCGTCGGCGAAATCATCGTAGTCCCCAGAAACAAATGCGCGCCTCGCTCGAAATAGTCGATACCTCATCCACAGAGGAGCGAAAGCGGAATTAAAGATGAAGGCGGTCAGTAAAGCGAGAAAAGTCACCACAAAGTCGCCAAATTTATCTTTGGCAATACTCACAAATTCCGCCCAGGCGGTGCTAGTTTGTGCCTCCAGCGTACTGCGAATTTCGCTGACATACGCTTTGGCGACTGGATTTAAAGGATTGAGTTTCAGCGCCTCGCGGAACTGCTCCTCTGCACCCGGCAAATCGTTCTTTTTGTATAACGCTTCACCCTTTAACGTATAAAAATCAGCGTCTCGGGCAGGATAGCGCGGCAAAGCACGGTCCAAAATCAGGATGGCGGTGTCAAAATCTTGAAGTTCAATACGTTTTTGGACAAAAACCGTGACGATCTTGTCATTCATTAGGATTCGATTCAGCCTTGAATCCAGGTCGGTTTGCGATGATTCGCTACCCAAGTCTCTGTCTGAGAGGCTAGCTAGCCTAGTCGACGCTTCACTCAAAAAGTCGTTGCTGATTAGGAGTTTAATCAAAGCTTCTTCAGCATCGAAGGCATTGGGTTGTGATGAGAGGTGGTCGCGAAGTAGGGCGATTGCATCCAGTGCGTTACCTTCGCTAGCTAATGCTTGGCTTTCTATAACAACACTGGATTCAGCCTCCGTCTCAGAAGCCTCAGATTGAACTGCGCCGACTGCGAATAAGCCAGCAACTACAAGGGCAGGAATTAAGTTTCGAACAATGCTCATGGAGACCATCTCATCGTTTTTGAGGATATGAATTAGGCTCATCACAACGTTTTAACCCGGTTAAATCGGCCTAACCCGGTTTGCTACGCCCTCAGCGTTGTTCTAAAAGAGAGTAGCGTCCTTGATCTTGATTTTTGTTATAGCACTCCCGGTCCATGGCTACCAGCGCCTCAGATGTCTGCATTTTGGGGCCGCGGCACCTGCATCTTTTCGCTATGACGTTGCGTTTGCGCGTACTGTGCGCCTGCTTTGGGCCTATCGGAGGGAATGTTCAATCCCGGTTCTAATCGGTAGACTTTACAAACTTACAGAATAATGACCGTCAATGCGCGCAATTACACATCTGATTATTTTTGTCCTGGTCTGGCTAAGTGCGAACGCTTATGCCGCTGGCCAGCGAGGCATCTCGGTTACGCTGCGGCAAAGTGAATCCGTCAATGCGCCCATCTTGGAGGAGCGAGAACTCTACCAAGAAAGTTACGCGCTAGTGATCGGAATAGACGATTACGATAACGGTTGGCCGAGGCTCAGTAATGCAATTTTAGATGCAGAGCTTATCGCAGAGGCGCTTGAGGCCAAGGGTTTTGACGTTGAGTTACACAGGAACCCGGATAGCGAGTCGTTGCCTCAAATTTTTAAGCGATTCTTTATCCTAAAAGGAGAAAACCCAGAAGCTCGTCTGTTTGTTTGGTTTGCCGGCCACGGCGCTACCGTGGATGGCGAAGGTTATCTCATTCCCTCAGATGCGCCCGTAATTACCCAAAGCACAGAGTTCAAGTTCTCTTCAGTGGCGCTTCGCGACTTCGGTACCTTCATGCGCCAGAGTGCGTCGAAGCACGTTTATGCCGTTTTTGATGCATGTTTTGCAGGCACGGTATTTACTGCGCAAAGAGCGATGCCGCCTGCTGCGATTACTCGCGCCACCACCTTGCCGGTCCGTCAATTTTTAACCTCAGGGGATGCTGACCAAACGGTTTCGGACGACGGGCAATTCAGAGAGCTTTTCGTTCGCGCTATTTTGGGAGAGGAGCCCGCTGACGCCAACAGCGATGGTTACCTCACGGCCTCTGAGATCGGTATGTATCTTGGCGACCGGGTGACCAATTTGACGGAATCTGCTCAAACCCCCCGTTACGGCAAGCTCCGTGATAAGGACTATGATCGAGGCGATTTCGTTTTCGTGGTCGATCCCGAAATGAAACCAGCAGGCCCTGTCAGCGCCGGAGCAGAGGTCGTGTTTTGGGATTCGGTGAAGGACACGGGCGATGCAGACATGCTTTTGGCCTACCTTGCCGAATACCCGGAGGGTATGTTCTCCAACCTGGCTCGAATCAAGCTGAAGCGATTTGGCGAACGCGCTCAGTCTGGTGTGGTAAAAGTCATGTTATCCGCGCTTCAAAGCAGACTCGTCGTACGTGAATCGAGCAAAGTTCGGGAATTCCCAACCGAAGAATCGTCACCACTGCTATCTCTGCCTCAGGGAACGGAAGTTTTCGGCTTGGGCAAGGCTGTCAGTGACTCGTCTTGGACTTATGTGTCAGTTGAGGGCGTTCCGCTTGGCTATATGCCTACAGCTAATCTAGGCGAAAGAGAGGTAAGCAGCGGTCAAACGGAGGCATCCGTTCCCTCAGGGGATGAGTTGGACCGGTTGCAGGAGAGGAGGCGGTTGAATCGCTCGCCTGATCTTGACCTAAGACTGGCAACTGCCCTTGACGATGTGATTGCTGATCGAGCCTTTGATGGGCCGCTTTCCGAGACTGCCGGTCAATCGCTAGTGGAGGGAAACCCTGGCCCAGATGATGGCAGATCCCCGATCGGACGAGGAGAGGACGAAAGCGAGCGCCCATCAGACGCACAGGCGACGCGCGGCGCCGAATCAATGGGCTCAAACCAGTCGTCAGGGCTGCCGGTAGCGGCTTCTGATGACTCAGAGGATGCACTGGATAAATCCTCTGAGAACAATATCGACCCGCGACTTTTAAATTCAGTCTCTGCCGCCAATCGCGAGGATATTGACCCGCCGGAACAAGCCGATTTAACCACTATTAATGAAGAAGAGAGTGATCGAGCGTCTTCTCGTTTACAGGGAGTGCCAGCACAGGAGAAAAGCGAACATGCCCACGAGGCACCTGCCGACAATGAGGGCTTGAATCTAATATCCAGCATTGTCACAACGGATGAGAAAAATGCTTCAAGTGGCTTGGCCGATACGGCAACCGGCTCCGTTGGATCCGCTAACAACGATTCTGCAGCCATGGACAATGCGCCTGCCCCTCGAAAAATATCAGCGTCAACCTCTGAGATTGTTGCTAGAACGAGGGGCAGCGCAGATCAAGTAAGTGCAGACCAAGAAAGTGCAGATCAAGCAAGTACAGACCAAGAAAGTGGAGGCCAAGAAGATGACTCGCCCGCGAATCAATTCGGTGGAAAAGCCTCAGAGCCTTTGGCTTACAGTGCATTTGTTCGCCGATACATCAATGCGGCCATTGGAGGTAATGTCGGCGCACAGGCAACCCTGGGCTATTTTTATGAGGCAGGCGAGCACGTTGATGCGGACGAGCGCGAGGCCATTCGCTGGTATGAAAAAGCGGCTGAGAATGATCATCTTCAGGCGACGCTAAGACTCGCAGAAATCCAGATCGCGAGGGGTAGCAGCACTGAGGGCGTGAAATGGTACCAACAGGCTGCAACTTTAGGGGACAGAGACGCCCAAGCCATGCTCGGTTTTTTCTATCAAACCGGCGAGCACGTGGACGTTGATCTCAACCAGGCTATTAAGTGGTACCTAGCAGCTGCCGATCAAGGGCAAGTCATTGCACAAAACAATTTAGGGCGTTTATATCAAATAGGCGACGGTGTTGATAAAGATATCGATCAAGCGATTTATTGGTATGAGAAGGCCGCTAAAAACGGAAGCGCTGCCGCGCAGCGAAATTTGGAGAAGCTGCTTCCCTAGAGGCGTTTCTCCAATCGCTCAATCCGCTTTTCTAGACTGTCATCGCCCAAATCTCTCGCTTCTTTGAGCAAATCAAGGGCTTTCTTTATGTCGCGCGAGACGCCGCGACCGCGCTCATAAAAATCAGCAAGGGAGAGGATTGCATAGACATTGTCTTTCTCGGCAATGACCTGGTAGAGCTCAGCCGCTTTTTCATAATCCCGTGAGACCCCTTGACCGCGCTCATAATGGCCAGCTAGTTTCAGCGTTGCCGGCTCATGCTGGTCATCAGATGCCTCTTTCAACCAGCGTATCGCGGCAGCGTAGTTGCGCTTGACGCCAGATGCTCCCTCCATATAGAGGGCGTATAAATCCATCTTCGCTAAAAAGTCGCCTTTTTCAGCAGCTTTCAAGTACCACTCTTCTGCGGTGACATAATCGGCATCGCCATCTTCGCCCAATCCGCCTTTCAAATAGAGTTCAGCCATAACGTGCATCGCACTCGGGTATCCAATCTCAACATGATCGGCAATGGCCCGCTCGGCATCTTCTGGACGACCCGCTGCGATAAGTGAGCGCGCGTATTGAACGTGAAGGCGTGCTGCGACAGGGTAGTCGCGCAAGGCTTCGTTGCACGCAGTCACCGCATTAACGTAATCAATTTTTTGGGTGGGTATGAATTCATCCGGCGCGAAGGGTCGAGCTGCGTATTGGTCACAAGGTAGTTCTGGGGGGATGGCAGCTTTCAACGCGCGAATCGTTTCGGAGGTAATCTCTCCCGAAACGCTGAGCGATTGTCTGACCTGAAAGACGGCTAGCGCCTCTCTCGTCAGCCCATTCATTTCCCCGGTGACAGGAGTCTTAGGAAAACCAGCCCGTGATAACAGGGTCTGAACCTCGCGAATTCTTAGGGCCTGGGCTCTATTCGCTGCTTCTTTTTTTGCTCGCTCGCGTTCTTGAAGCAGAGCGGCCAGTCTTGCTTCCTCAGCGGCGGCTTGAGAGCGAACCTCTAACAATAAGTTAGTGGCCTCATCGTAATAACGACCCTCTCGACCGGCCTGATTGAGATAAACCAAAAGACTCTCTCGTGCTTTTATTGCGTCTCCTGTGGAGTAGAGCGCTCTTGCCTCTATGAAAAACAACGCGTCGGGGATGTCGATATTTAACGCTCTAATCTTTGGGACCAAGGCCACAATGCCCACATGGTCATCGTATTCGAGCAGTCGAGTGAGTTCTGCCATGTAGAGATCCACCTGCACCTCAATCGGAAGCGCGTCCGTGTCACTGGACTCGGCAGCGCGAACCGCGGGCGAGGAAAAGCCGTAGCCCAATAAGATGATGGTAAGGACCATGAACCTTCCAAACTCGAAAGACGGGTGACGGGGTTGTCGTTTGGTCTCTGCAGCAATCGGTCGCGTGGAGCGCGATTGAGGCTTACGATTTGCCAAGGAAAAAGTCGTCATTCAGGGTTACTCCAGATGAATGGCTAAGTTTGTTAATTAGGGCCTACCAAGCGCGCAAAGCGACTGTAATGTACCGATGCTTTTTTCGACGGTCTCTAGCGCGCCCGCTTGCGAAGGGCGCGCGCTCAAGACGAACACATTAACCGCTGAATCACTGCTGATCACCTGAGGTTCACTGAGTGCGAGTGACAATGCCGCAAAGTTGTTGTCACTCATCCGGTCCATCGATTCAATGGGTCGGTCAGCAAACTCAAATTCGACTCGTTCGCGGCGGATGACGTTTGACTGCTCCGTGCTGCAGCCCGAGAGGTCGAACTCTGATTGAAGCGCGAGCCCACATTCATGAAGCCTGGTTGCCGTGTAAGTTGCGGTGACTCCACCATCGCACAGTGAAGAGGCTCTTTGATAAGTGCTCAGCTCAGTATTGATGAGGTTCACTAACCCCTCAACGCCGGCGCTCGAATCAGCTAAGCCACCTGTGCTTGTTCGTCCGTCTGTTGTAGCCTCGTCGGATAACAGCGTATCAAGGGATGCATTGAGCCGGCTTTCAAATTGTTGTCCCAGATCTATGCGGGTTACCTTGGTAGGGGTTGATCCGTTTTGCGGCTCTATTTGCGTGCTCGCATCGCCTCCTGTCGTCAATGTGGCGAGGAAAAACCGATCGGGTGGCGCGGCGTTTTCTATCAATGATCGTGCGATATCCTCACCGTAGCACCGAGCGGAAAAAGACCGTGATTGACAAATTAATCCTTCCCAGCCAGGAGACGCTAAGAGCTCTTGGCTAAGCAGGCCACTGCTTGCTGTGTTGACCGCGACAGGCATGAAGGCCTGTCCTCCGTCCTGTGTTCGCACCTCGACCCACAGATCCATTTGTTCGGGGAGACAATCTTCGGGTGTGTTAGGGCCAGCCTCCCATTCGAATCGATTCGCGATGACGGGTTCACCAAATGATTCAGTGACATCGAGCTCCAGCCTCGCCGAGGCGATATTGCAGTAACCATAGTTAAACTGGTTTTTTTCGATGACAAATGAGTCGTCGAACACAGCGGCTGCTGCTCCAAGAGAGGTTATCGCTAGGATCAATGGCGCGACTATAGCCAAACCACAGCGCCAGCTGCTAGCCATTACGCTGCTTGTCGTAAGCGGCCTGGCTAGGAGGGTCTTTTGGGCGACGTTTTTATTGTTGAATATCATCAAGTTGAGTTTATCGAACCTCTTGATCTGCGGGCAATCCCTCATCGCCTCAGAAACCGAACATTACCATCTCTTCTTGTTACCCCCTTTCGATCAAGGTATTCGAGGAGTTCGATCGCTAAATTACGGCCAATGCCAGCGGAATCTCTAAACGCTTGAACCGTAAAGCCATCAGGGTCGTCCAGTGCTGTAACGAGTTGATGGACTTGATCTATGGCGTCAGACAGGAAAAAGCGGTTGTCGGTTGGTCGAACCAGGTAATTGGCCGCGGCGCACTCCTTTAGGAGCGATTCGAGCGACTTGACAGGTATGCCCACTTCTCTGGCGAGATCATGGAGGACCGGAGGTTGAAGGCCCTGTCGTTTTAACACTGGGCTGACCGCATCAAGCGCGCGCCGCGCTTCTTCCGACAATGCAGCAGTGTGTCCTGCGAGGCTGATCATAGCGCCATCCAAGCGAATCAACTTAGCGCTGATCATTTCAACCAGAAGCTCTTTTAAGAGTGTAAATCTTTGAGGTAATTTCGGCGTCAACTGGTTAGCGGCAAACCCCTGCTGATTGGGTTGCTCGCGATGCCATTGGTCGAGTGTGTTAAGGACGATCTGCTTAGCTGCGTTCCATTGAGTCTCGGTAAACACGCGACGACCCACGCGTTTTAATGGTGAATGAGCAAAAGACTGCTCCGTAAACTGTATCGGCCAATTGAGATGGTCGCTAAGGCGCTCCGCGTCGAGCCCGCTGGGCTCAGACTCCAATCTTGCCTGTAACCATGACTCGCGAGTGTCAGCAGCAGCAAGTCGGGATAGCAATGCAATACGTGACGGTTTGGCCCTACCAGCTTTGGATGTCTCCAAGTCGATGACTCGGCCAGCGCCGATGGTTCGGCTGGCGCCATGGTCACGCAATATGACTCGATCACCAACGCAAAAGTGAGCGGGGGCCGTTAGAGATAGCTGGCCCAATCCTGTAGTGCCAGGAGCAATGTTCGTCGCGCCTAATGTCGCCAAATGGCCGATAGCATGCGTAGTCGCATGGAATACGTGTAATTGGGTCCAGTGTTGGAGTGGCTTGACTTCCGTTGCAAACAGGTCGACTTCAATGTCAACGCGCTGCGGCGCCGCAGTCAGGCATTGGCTGGTTAGCCAGCATCCTCTGGCGAGTGGCGCTAATCCGCCATCCATCGGCACAACGTTTAAAGCACATCGTTGTCCTCGAACCGCCTGATCTGCTGCAAGATCTTGCGTGTGGATATTCCTTACCCGAAGCGCTTGCCCACTCAGTGGCTCGATGAGCGTATCGCCGAGGTTCACGGCGCCCGATGCCACGGTGCCAGTAACGACAGAGCCAGCGCCTTTGATCGAAAATACGCGATCGATGGGTAGACGAAAATTCTGCTCTTTAAGGTCTTCAGATGCTTGTGTACTTGGTAATCGCGAATCTCTGGCAAATTGACAGAGTGTTGAGCGGAGCAGTTGGATTCCTTCTAAGGAAGCGTTCGAGATGTCGATAATGTCCGCTGACGCAAATCGCGTTGGAGAAAGGAGGGTGCTGATCTCCTGTCTTGAGGCTTCTCGTCGCGCATGGTCGACGCGATCGACTTTGGTATGGGCAACCATCAGTGAGGCTAGGCCCAGCGCCTCTATGATTGCAAGGTGCTCGCGGGTTTGCGGCATAGGGCCATCATCGGCTGCAATCACCAAAAGGGCTAACTGCACGCCTGAGACCCCTGCCAGCATATTGTGAATGAACCGTATATGGCCCGGGACGTCGACAAATCCGACGCGCTGATCCTCTAAATCGGCGTAAGCGAACCCCAAATCAATGGTCAATCCCCGCGTTTGCTCATCTTTTAATCGATCGGTTTCAACCCCGGTTAGGTGTCGAACTAGGCTGGTTTTTCCATGGTCGACATGACCGGCTGTGACGATGATCATGAGTAATCAAGCGAGTTGAGCGAGGCCTCGAATGTTCCGATATCTTCTGATCGGAGCATACGGCAATCTAGGATGTACTGATGGTGGGCTATCCTGCCGATTATGGGGGTCTCTGCGCTTCGGAGCTCGCCCGCCAGCTCAGACAGCGCTTGCTCTCCAGCGTCGCCCTTTGGCTCGAAGGAGAGTCCAACACTTTTGATCGTTTTTGTGGGCAAAGCGCCGCTGCCAATTTGACTATCCAGTTCTGTAACTCGGCATATGAATCGATCAGACAGTTTCTTTTCAAAGAGCGGCAATAAGGATTGAGCGACCTGTTCAATATCCTCAGTGGAGCGAGTGAGGAAATGGAGCGTTGGGATCTTGTCTTTGAGCTGCTCAGGCGTCACGTAAAGCTTCAAGGTTGCAAGAAAGGCCGCCAACGTCATCTTATCGAGCCTAAATGCACGATGCAGTGGGTTTTTCTTAATCTTCGCTATGATGTCCCTTCGACCCGCGAGAATGCCGGTCTGGGGCCCGCCAAGCAATTTGTCTCCGCTAAATGAAACAAGATCGACGCCTTGCTCAAGCACTTGTTTGACCGTCGATTCCTCGGGTAGGCCCATCGGCGAAAGCGGAATCAAATTGCCGCTACCTAAATCGAAAAAGAGGGGTATTTCTGACCCGTCCGCGAGCTGACTAAGATCATTTAAAGATACTTCGTGAGTAAATCCCTTGATTTCATAATTGCTCGTATGGACCTTCATCAGGAGGGCGGCATCACCCATGATCGCGTTTTCATAGTCGTGAAGGTGGGTTCGGTTAGTTGTCCCTACTTCGATCAACCGAACGCCGGCTTGACGCATGATATCTGGGATTCTAAAACTCCCGCCGATCTCGACCAGTTCGCCGCGGGAGACGATTGCACTCGCGTTTAAGGCCAGCGTATTGAGCGCGAGCACAACCGCTGCCGCGTTGTTATTCACAACCGTCGCAGCTTCGGCACCCGTCAATTCACAAATCAATTGCTCGATGGCTGCAGCGCGAGCGCCTCTGCGGCCAGAATGAATGTCATACTCCAAGGTGGTAGGGAACCGGCCTGCTTGTGCGGCGGCCTCAATGGCAACCTCTGGGAGCAGCGCTCTTCCTAAGTTGGTATGAAGCACAGTGCCTGTTAGGTTGAACACGCGTTGGTAGTCGCTTGGCTTGGAAGCAAGGCGGGTTCGCGCTTCTCCAATCCAATCCCGATTGACTGAGGCGCCGTCCTCGCGCTGAATTTGCTCGCGTGCTTCGGCGACAATCTCCCTCAACGTATCGCTGACACGAATGCGTCCGTGTTCGGCAACAAGCGATTGTCCCTCTTGGGATTTGAGTAATCGGTCGATACTAGGTAGTTGACTTGCTAGCTGGTTCATAAGCGTCAGATATTTACAGGCAGCCCTCGACTTTACGAGTCACTTGCATCCATGGGTTCGATCACTTTTTGCAGAGACTCTACGGTTCTAATCCAAGGTTCAACTTGATCACCTCGTGAAGCGATCCAAGCAGCCTTTGCCTCGCTCGCGAGCTCAAAATCAGAAAAGGTGTCGAGGATAAGGACGTAAATAGGTGCACCGAATGGATTGATCTTGAGAATCGTGGGTTCGGTCATCGCGGACACATCAGCATATTGCCGGATGTCTTCTAGCGCTTTTTCGGCTTTTAGTTGGACCGCGAAATCTCTAGGATTCGTATCCACAAATTGCTGGTAAACAGGATCTACCATCGGTGCTTGGCGAAAGGCTCGTTCAATCACTGCTCCACTTTGTTTATCCATACCCGCTGAGTTTTTGTTAACGGTTAGGCGCTCGTTCCCTGCATATGGCGAGTACGGAGTTCTTTTCTCAGTATTCGTAGTTAATTCGTGAACTGACGGTTCTTTCGCCTCAGGCGCTGCGAGAGCGGTAGCGGGCTGATTTGTTCTATGCGCCGCGGAGATGGAGCTGGTTTGCGTTTCTCCACTTTTATCTAGGGACTCTGACAAATAGGTAGAGGTTAGCTGCTTATTGCCTGGGTTCGACGGGGAGGTCAGTTCTGTGCTTGCAGTTACGCTTAGCGGCTCGTGACGCTCTGAGTTCTCTCGTGATCCTTCGTCTAAGGCCATTGCTTGGCGCTGCTTCGCGAGAATGGCTGATGATCCATCGTCGTGACGCTGGCGCAGTTGGACCTTCCCGCCAAGGGCCTTTGTATCTGATGAACCCTCTGGCCCGTGATTAGAAGAAAAATCAGAAGAGGGATACGAAGAAAGATTGGTTGCTGCTTTAGGAGGGCTAGTTTCAGCCGTGAGCTGAGCTGCGTTGCTTGACGCCTCGGGCCCAGCATCTGCACCTAAAAGATGGGTACCCGGTGAATGGGTTAGCGCCTCGCTTGAAGGTTGGCTCGCTCGCTTGTCCATGGTCTGATCGGCTAGATGGTTCCGTTGCCCGCGCTTTGTTCGATGTTCAGCGAAGAACCGCGCAGGTTGACCATCCGCTTGCCCCACAATCAGTCGCCACGGTAATTCCAACCCTATTTGCTTTATGGTCTCACCCAATCGTTTCCGCTCATCGTCTGTTTCGGGCCTTTTTATGACCACCCGGTACCAAGGAGCCGATCCTTCTTGTGGGTCGCTTTCGAGTAGGTGAGCCTTTTTGTCCAGGTTATGCTCAAGCTCTGAGGCGTACCGAAGTGCTCGCGATTTTTCCCGAAAGCTACCAAATACCCAGACATCGTTGAGGGCCACCTCGCGAGAGTCGGTTTGTTCTCTCTCTGAGCCCCGGCTAGATATTGCCTGAGCACCGTCAGTTGCCTCGATGCCTACACTTGCCCCCGATTGCTGTTTGGCGGAAGTGTTCAGGCTGGTTTTATCTTTTTGCGAAAGGCTGGACGTGGTCGGCTTCGCATCGTCAAGTCGTGGCGCTGACGCTTGTGAGAATTGGGGATTGTTTGCGTCAGTTGATATGCCAAGCGTCCCAGTGTTGGTAAGTGGAACATCGGTAGAGATGTCGGTAGAGGAGAGCGCCTTGTCCTTGGCTAAGACTGTAGGCTTTCGCTCGGCGAGCTGAGCAAGGACCTCTTCCATGTTATTGCCACAGATCCAAGCTTGGTCGGTGTCATCTCCCATACAGACTAAGCGCTCTGACGAGCGCTCTAGGGTTGCCAAGGATTCCTTAGCGCACGCAGCGCTAAGGCCGCCGCTTCTGTCGTCAGGGTCGCATCGCTCGTTGCCGCCAAACCACTGGCTTGGGCTTACCCAGGCGCATCCGCTCAAGGTGAGCGCAAGAGACAGCGAAGCAATGCCGCTGAGGCTATCGAAGCAGTTTTTCATTCGTCGAACAGACCTGGTTGATTAAACATCTAGGTTTGGGCCTCCAGCGCAGCTGACAATCCTTGCGCATGCGCCATCATGCCAAAGAGTCCTCCAGTATGAACGAAGATCACGTGATCTTCCGAAACAGCGCCTTCCTTGATTCTAGTCAGCATCCCCTGGAACGCCTTCGCAGAATATACGGGATCAAGGAATAGACCTTCTTGTTTAGCGGTTTTTCGAATCAGCTCGTAGATAACGGGACCGGCCTTTCCATAACCTTCCCCGATAAACCGATCGTCAAGAATAGGCTCTTGAAACGACGCGTTGCACTCAAACTGATCGGCCCAGAGAATAAGGTCTGATTGAATCTTATCCTGAAAGTAAGCCACGGTGTCGCTCACCAGAACGCCAATGGCTTGGTGCGAGGCTGTTGCCCCGTAAGCCGCCAATCCCGCTAGGATCCCGGCATAGGTTCCACCTGAGCCAACCGCCGTAAAAATCTGTGAGCGTTTGATCCCCATCGATTCCATGTCATTTTTCAGCTCGTCAATCATCCTCGCGTAACCCCATACGCCTAGCGGGTTACTGCCGCCAATAGGGATGCTGTATGGCTTCGCGCCCCTTTGTTCCAGCATGGACTCGATTAGCTCAAATACATCAGGCAGCTGCCCCCAGGTCTCTTTGGTCACGTAATGGCAATGGGCGCCAGCGAGTTTGCTGAGCAGAAGGTTGCCTTCCAATGAAGTGGGCTCGCTGCCCCGAAGGATCAGCTCGCATTCAAGGCCAAGGGATGCAGCTGCAATGGCAGTCGCGCGGCAGTGATTGCTCTGCACCGCTCCAGCGGTGATGACGTGAGTCGCGCCGCTCGCGACAGCCTCTGCAAGGAGGTATTCCAGCTTTCTAATTTTGTTTCCCGAGCATCCATGTTCTGTCAGATCATCTCGCT
>Ga0255757_10003243_pt1 | contig 14965 bp, 13 predicted proteins | sample 071ome_27_FD_179957 | JGI IMG/M metagenome (GOLD analysis project Ga0255757, IMG submission 179957) | Coastal salt marsh microbial communities from the Groves Creek Marsh, Skidaway Island, Georgia - 071409AT metaG (version 2) | ecosystem: Environmental > Aquatic > Marine > Intertidal zone >...
CACGGGCCGGGATCACGTTGTTGGCCGGATTGCCCACATCGACCGTGGTGATCTGTAGCGTCGTCGGCGGGAAATGCTCGGTCCCCTCGTCCAGGGGGGCGGCGGTGAGCGCGCCCAGCATCCGCACCATGTGATGGACCGGATTGTCCGCCAGGTGGGGATAGGCGGTGTGGCCCTGGGTGCCGTGGACGACCACATCGCCAGTGGTGCTGCCGCGCCGCCCGATCTTGATCATGTCGCCCAGCGCTTCAGGGTTGGTCGGCTCGCCGACGATGCAGGCGTCGAGCTGTTCGCCGCGTTCGGCCAGCCATTCCAGCACCTTGCGCGTGCCGTTGACGGCGGGGCCTTCCTCGTCGCCGGTGATAAGCAGGCTGATGGAGCCGGGCGTGCCCCAGCTGTCCGGCGCGCCTTGGCGTTCCACGAGCTTCGCGACGGCGGCGGTGAAGCACGCGATCGCGCTCTTCATGTCGGCCGCGCCGCGCCCGTGCAACACGCCGTCCGTGACGTCGCCCGAGAATGGATCGCGCGTCCAGTCCGCCGCGTCGCCGACGGGGACAACATCCGTGTGGCCGGCAAAGCAGAAGTTCGGCCCGCCGTTGCCGAGGCGTGCATACATGTTCTCGACATCCGGCGTGTTCTCGTCGGAGAAGCGCAGCCGGTGGCAGGTAAACCCGATGTCCTCCAGCGCTCCGGCCAGCACGCCGAGCGCACCGGCGTCCGCAGGGGTGACGCTGGGGCAGCGGATAAGCGCCTGGGACAGCGCGATCGGGTCGTCCGTCAGGGACATGGTTCGGGTGTCAGTCGCGCAGCAATTCGTTGATGGAGGTCTTGGCGCGGGTCTGTTCGTCCACGCGCTTCACGATCACGGCGCAGTAGAGGCTCGGGCCCGGGCTGCCGTCGGGCAGGGGTTTGCCGGGCAGGGAGCCGGGAACGACCACCGAATAGGACGGCACGCGGCCGGTGTGGACCTCGCCGGATTCGCGATCGACGATTTTGGTCGAGGCCCCGAGATAGACGCCCATGGACAGGACGGCGCCTTCCTCGACAATCACGCCTTCCGCAACTTCGGACCGCGCGCCGATGAAACAGTTGTCCTCGATGATGACCGGGTTGGCCTGCAGGGGCTCCAGCACGCCGCCGATGCCTGCCCCGCCGGACAGGTGCACGTTCTTGCCGATCTGCGCGCAGCTGCCGACCGTGGCCCAGGTATCGACCATGGTGCCACTATCGACATAGGCACCCAGGTTCACGAAGCTGGGCATGAGGACCACGCCCGGCGCGATATGGGCCGAATGGCGGACGATGGCGTTTGGAACGGCCCGGAATCCGGCGGATCCGAACTCCTTCGCGCCCCAGCCGGAGAACTTGGACGGCACCTTGTCCCACCACGCGGTATCGGCGCCCGGCCCGCCGGGAATCACTTCCATGTCGTTCAGGCGGAAGGACAGCAGCACGGCTTTCTTCAGCCACTCGTTGACGACCCAGTCGCCGCCGCTCTTCTCGGCTACGCGCATGCTGCCGCTGTCGAGCTGTGCGAGCGCATCCTCGACCGCCTCGCGGTGAATTCCGGTGGTGCTGGCCGAGAGGGACTCGCGGGCGTCCCAGGCGGCTTCGATGGCGGATTGCAGGTCGCTGGTGCTCATTCTTCGTTCCTGTAGGTTCTCGTAATCGGGCGCGCGCGAAGATGGCGGCGCAGCACCCCGGATGTCAACGGCGCGGCAGGGCCTGTTTTCGCGCCGATCAGGCGTGTTGTGCCACGGATTCCAGCCAGGTGAGGACGTCGTCCGTTTCGTGGTGGACATAGTCGCAGCCGGCCTCCGGCGCAGCCCAGTCCGGGGCGTTGTCGGTGTCGTGGCGCACCCATACCGTGGTCATTCCCATGGCTGCGGCAGGTGCAAGGTTCGCGCTCATGTCCTCCAGCATGACCGCCCTGTGGGGGTCGATCCCGTGCCGTTCGGCCATGATTGCATAGGGCTGGGGGTTGGGCTTGGGCACAAAGCCCGCAGCGATGACATCGAAGATACCGTCGAACAGATCGGCCACGCCGAGTTCGGCCAGAACCTTCACGGCATGGTCGGCCGAGGCGTTGGTGTACACGACCTTGCGGCCGGGAAGGCGCGCCAGCGTGGCCTTGAGGCGCGGATTCGCGCCGACCATCGAGTAGTCCACGGCGTGGACGTAATCCATGAAGTCGTGGGGATCGACGCCGTGGTCGTTCATCAGTCCGCGCAGCGTCGTGCCGTGTTCGCGGAACATGCGCTTCTGCTCCACCAGCGCGTCGTCATGGGCCAGCTTGAGCAGTTCGGCGACAAATCCTGTCATCCGGGTCGAGACGGCCGCCATTAGCCCGCAGGACGCCGGATACAGCGTGTTGTCCAGGTCGAACACCCAGGTTTCGGTCTCGTGCAAGGTCTCGACGGGCTTTGTCATCGCAAATCCGCGGAAATACGGGGTTTCAGGCCCGATCTGTAGCTCCGGGCCAATAACCCTTCATTAACCGGACATGTCCTAAAATTCAAACGACTACGGCTGGGCGCAATCCGCGCCTGCCGGCCATGGAGAATTTGGTTTTGGGTGGGTCTCCGGACAAACTGATCCTTTCGTCGGCTGAACGCACCAGCCGCGAAAACCTGCGGATCGAGCGTGACCGTTTCGTCGCGCTCGCCTTCTGCAGTGCGGATCTGCTGCTTGAGCTTGACCCGTCCGGCGAAATCACCTTCGCCGCCGGCGCGACCAAGGTCTTTACCGGACGCAATCCCGAGGAACTCCAGGGTGTGCGTGTCCAAGAACTGATCCATGGCGACGATGTCCGCAAGCTGGAACGCCTGCTGCGCGACGCCCGCGCCGGGACCCGAATCGAGGATGAAAGCATCGCCCTGAAGGCGCCCGGCGGCCACCGGATGATCCTGTCGGTCAACGGTTTCCACATGTTGGACCTCGGCGGTCACACCTACCTGGCATTTCGCGTGCGGACATCGGCGTCGAGCTACGCGGATGAGAACGCGGCGCGAGTCGAGGGGATGGAGGTGTACGACAAGGGCTCGTTCACCGAAGCCGCCGCCCGGCCCGTGCCGGGTGGTCAGGACGCCCAGATCGCCGAGCCGATCCCGTGCTCGGTGAAGATTTCTATGAGCAGGGAATGCGCCGCGCGGCCGTCCATGATGACGGCGGCCTCGACGTTGTTCTCTACCGCCTCGATGCAGGTTTCCACCTTGGGGATCATGCCGCCGGAAATGGTGCCGTCGGCGATGAGCGCGCGGGCCTGTTCCACCCCGATATCGGCGATCAGTTCGCCTGTCTTGTCCAGCACACCGGGCACGTCCGTGAGCATGAGCAGTCGCGCGGCGCCCACTGCCGACGCCACCGCACCGGCCGCCGTGTCGGCATTGACGTTGTAGGTCGCGCCGTCCTCACCCACGCCGATGGGCGCGATCACCGGGATGATGTCGGCCTTGATCAGGCTCTCGAGCAGGTCCGAGGAGACATGTGAGGGATCGCCGACAAAGCCAAGATCGAGAATTTTCTCGATGTTGGAATCGGTCTCCCGCTGGGTCCGGCGCAGCTTGCGCACCGACATCAGGTTGCCGTCCTTGCCGGACAGGCCGATGGCCCGTCCGCCGGCCGTGTTGATCGCGGAGACGATCTGCTTGTTGATCGAGCCCGACAGCACCATCTCGACGATCTCGACGGTTTCGGCGTCGGTCACGCGCAGGCCGTCGATGAACTCGGACTTGATCTTCAGGCGCTCCAGCATGGCGCCGATCTGCGGGCCGCCGCCATGCACGATGATCGGGTCGATGCCGACCTGCTTGAGCAGCACGATGTCACGCGCGAAATCAGCCGCGAGCGAGGAATCGCCCATGGCGTGACCGCCATACTTAATGACGAAGCATTGCCCGGAAAAGCGCCGCATATACGGCAGTGCTTCAGCCAGGACACCGGCCTTGGCAAGCGATTCTTCGGGGGTTGGCGTGCTATCGGAACCCATGGGTCTATCCGTTCTTATGACGCGGGACGGGATTGTCGTGGAATCTATCGCAACTCAGGCGGCATCCGCCAGCGCGGCCAGGTCCGTGCGCAGTTCGGCGATGCCGCCATTCTTGCGGGCGCTGGTCAGGATCGGCTCGGGCAGGGCGGCGGGGTGGTCCTTGAGCGCCTTCATGACGGCCTCGGCGCAGGCCTTCAACTCGCCCGCCTTCAGCTTGTCCGTCTTGGTCAGGATCACGCGATAGACCACGGCGGACTGGTCGAGCATCTCCATCATTTCTACATCGCCCGCCTTCAGGCCGTGGCGGGAATCCACCAGCAGGCATAGTCGCTGCAGGTTGGGACGGCCGCGCAGGTAGTCGCGCAGCGTGGCGTTCCAGCGCTTGATGTCGGTCTTGGATGCGCGGGCATAGCCGTAACCGGGCAGATCGACCAGCATGAGCCGCCCGGCCAAGTTGAAGAAATTCAGTTCCTGGGTGCGTCCGGGCGTGTTGCTGGTGCGCGCCAGCGTCTTGCGGCCGGTCAGCGCGTTGAGCAGGCTCGACTTGCCGACATTCGAGCGCCCGGCGAACGCCACTTCCGGCAGGCCCGGCGGCGGCAGGTCCTCCAGCTTCGCAACCCCGCGCACAAAGGTGCATTCCTGCGCGAACAGGTGGCGCGCGGCGTCCGCGGCGGCGTCGTTATCCGGAGTGGCCTGGGCCACGGGTCATTCTTCTTTGGCGCTGGGCTCGGACTTGCCCCCGCCGACCGCGACGCCCATGCGGCGCATGATGACGTATTGCTGGGTGATCGAGAGCAGGTTGTTCCAGGTCCAGTAGATCACCAGGCCGACCGGGAAGCTTGCCAGGAAGATCGTGAACATCACTGGCATCAGCAGGAAGATCTTTGCCTGGACCGGATCCGCGGGCGCCGGGTTCAGCTTCTGCTGGGCGAACATGGTGATGCCCATCAGGATCGGCCAGACGCCCAGGGTGAGGCCGAAGGGAACAACCCAGTCCACTGCTCCGAACAGCGTGAAGATGTTCAGCGGATCGGGGGCCGACAGATCCTGTACCCAGCCGAAGAAGGGGGCGTGGCGCATCTCGATGGAGATGAACAGCACCTTGTAGAGCGCAAAGAAGACGGGAATCTGGAGCGCGATCGGCAGGCAACCCGACACCGGGTTTACCTTCTCACGCTTGTACATCGCCATCAGTTCCTGCTGCATCTTCTGCTTGTCGTCGGCGTATTTCTCGCGCAGCTCGGTCATTTTCGGCTGCAGTGCTTTCATGGCACTCATCGAGCGGTAGGACTTGTTCGCCAGCGGGAAGAAAAACAGCTTGATGATGACCGTGACCAGGAGGATCGCCAGGCCGAAATTGCCCAGATGGTCGGCGGAATAGATGATGACCTGGAGCAGGGGCTTCGTCAGGAAGAAGAACCACCCGAAATCGATCGCCAGTTCGAAGCGGTCGATCTTGAGTTCCTCGGCGCCCGGCTGACCTTCCCCCGGGCCTTCCTGATAGCGCTTCAGGACCTCGAACACCTTGGCGCCGGCAAACAGGCGATGCATGTCCTCCGCGCTTTCGCCAGGTGCGAGGCTCACCGCCGGGCCGCGGAAGTCGGTCTGATACAGATCCGCGCCTGACGACGTCGTGTCGTAGAGGAAGCGTGCATCGACCTGTTCGTTGCTCTCGGGCACCAGGGCGGTCAGCCAGTAGGTGTCCGTGAAGCCCAGCCAGCCGCCGGTCGACTGGAAGGTTTGCGGCTTGCTCGGCTCGTCCTTCAGGTCGTCGTAGTCGATCTCGTGCAGGTCCTCGTCCAGCACGCCGATGGGACCTTCGTGGAGGATGAAGAAGCCGCGCGTGTCGGGCGTGTTGACCCGCGTCACCCGACCGAAGGGAGTGACGTTCACGGGTGTATTGCCGGTGTTCTGCACCCGGTCGGTGATCGTGAACATGTAGCGCTCATCGACCGAGATGGTGCGCGTCAGCAGCAGCCCGTCATCAGTCCGCGACGTGAGCACCACGGGCGAGGTGTTCGTCAGCTTGTCCTGATCGCTCGTCCAGGCTGTCTGACCGCCGCCCGTGACCGAGCCATTGCCGGTCAGCCAGCCGAACTCGGCGAAATACGGGTTCGCGGTGCCGCGCGGCGAAAGCAGCGTGATCTTTGGGCTGTCGGGCTCGATCGTCTGACGGTAGTTCCGCAGGATGACGTCATCGAACCGGCCACCCGTCAGATTGATGGAACCACGGATGGAAGGCGTGTCGATCTCGAGCCGGGCGGATTCGCGGACAATCTCGTCGCGTTCACGTGGCGCAGCCGGTGCGGTGGCCTGTCCGCTTTCGGATGCAGGGACGTTGGGCACGCCGATGGAGTCCGGGCTGCGGCCGGCCAGTTCGGCCTGGCGCTGCTCTTCGGCCTTGCGGGCTTCCTGCTTGGGGCCTTCGACCATGAACTGCCAGCCGAGAAGGATGGCCAGCGAAAGTGCGATGGCAACAATGAGGTTTTTCTGGTCCATCGCGGCTCAGGTCCCCGGGCGTGACACGGGCATACGGTGCTCGTGCACGCTTTGATTGGAGTGATCGTGATTGCAGGCCGGGGGAACCGGGTCGTAACCGGCTCCGCCCCAGGGATTGCAGGAAAGAATGCGTTTTGCGGCCATCCAGCTTCCGCGCAGCGGGCCGTGTACTTCGAGTGCTTCGGCCGCATAGTGCGAGCAACTGGGTGAGTAGCGGCAGTTCGGGCCGAGGACGGGCGCAATGACCCACTGCCAGAACACGATCGGCAGGCGCAAAAACAGGACAGTGATGCGCGTGAGAAGGCTCATGAGGTTCTGTCCGGGGCCAGCGCGTCGCATTTGCGGAGTGCGGTCGTCAGGTCGCCGACCAACTTGTCATAGGTGCGGCCGGCTGTGGCGGCGCGCGCGATCACCACATAGTCCAGATCGGGGCGCGCTGCGGGTGAAATCACCTCGCGCACAGCGGCGCGTAGCCGGCGCCGTGCGCGGTTGCGTGTCACGGCGTTGCCGATCTTGCGGGTGGCGGTGAAGCCGACGCGCACGTCAAGGGATCCCACGCGGGCATCCGCGGGGCGCGGGGCGACCTGAAGCACGAGTCCGGGCGCGGCCCAACGGCGCTTGCTGGCAGCGACGCGCAGGAAATCGGACCTGTTCGGCAGGCGTGCAACGGACGAAACGAGGCGTTGCTCCGCCTTCGGCGCCGTTTCAACCGCCGATCCTGTCATGGTCCTGAATATCCCGATGGTCGTGCCGGCGCAGCCCGAAAACCGCGCGCGATCGTCGTTCAGGCGCTGAGTTTCTTGCGCCCCCGCGCACGCCGGCGTGCCAGAACACGCCGCCCGCCAACGGTCTTCATCCGGGAACGAAAACCATGGCGGCGCTTGCGCACCAGATTGCTGGGTTGAAAGGTCCGCTTCACGCGAATTCTCCATTGCCTTCAAAGGCTTTTCAATTCGGCGGGCTGTATAGGGGCTCAAGCCATGGAAGTCAACGCGCCTTGGCGGTGTTAACGGGGCAATATCCTCACGCACAGGTGAGTGGTTCCGTGCCCCGCCTTGGCCCATTTAGGGCGGCAACAACTGGGAAAGTCTGAACCGATGAGCACACCCGAGCCTGCCGCCGCCGTACCGGTCCGAAAACCGGGCCTCGTGCGGCGCCTGGTCCCGCTGGCGATCCTCGTGTTGGGGCTGGTCGGATTCTTCGCACTCGACCTGGATTCCTATTTCACGCTTGAGGCCCTGCGTGAGCATCGTGGCGCATTGCAGGTATTTGTCGCCGACAACGGTGTGCTGGCCGTGGTGGGGTTTGCCGTCCTGTATTCGGTGGTGGTGGCCTTTTCGCTTCCCGGTGGTGCCGTGATGACCCTGGCAGCGGGCTTCCTGTTCGGAACCTTCGGCGGCGGGCTGATCGCGGTGGTGGGCGCGACCATCGGCGCCACGACGCTGTTCCTGATCGCGCGCACGGCCGTCGGCGATCTTCTTCGCGCCCGGGCCGGGCCGTTCCTCGCGCGCATGGAAGAGGGATTCCGCGAGAACGCCATGAGCTACCTGCTGTTCCTGCGGCTGATCCCGGTCTTTCCGTTCTGGCTGGTCAATCTGGTGCCGGCCTTTCTGGGGGTCTCCACGCTCACCTATGTGATCGGCACTTTCATCGGCATCATTCCGGGTACCTTCGTCTTTGCGTCGGTCGGCAACGGTCTGGGCGCGGTGCTCGACGCAGGGCAGGACCCTGATCTGGGCATCATCTTCAAACCGGAGATCCTGGGGCCGCTGATCGCGCTGGCGCTGATTTCCCTGCTGCCCATCGCCTACAAGAAATATCAGGCGCGCAAGAAGGCGGGCTCCGGCTCGTAATCACCGCACACGCCAACCCTTTTACAATCGTCAGGTCGTCATGAGCCAAACGCGAAACGTGGATATCTGTGTCATCGGCGCCGGGTCCGGCGGGCTGTCTGTCGCCGCCGGTGCGGTGCAGATGGGCGCGAGTGTCGCCCTGTTCGAGCGCGGCAAGATGGGCGGCGATTGCCTGAACTACGGCTGCGTGCCCTCCAAGGCGCTGCTGGCGGCCGGGCACGCGGCGGCGCATTACGGGCATACGTCCCAGTTCGGCGTGGACGGCTCTGCGGCGGATGTGGATTTCCCGCGGGTCAACGACCACGTCCAGGGGGTCATTGCCGGGATCGCGCCCCATGACAGTGTGGAGCGGTTCACCGGGCTGGGGGTCGAGGTGTATCAGGAAACCGCGCGTTTCACCGGGCCGCGCGAGGTGACGGGTGCGAACGGCACCCGGGTGCGCGCCCGGCGTTTTGTCGTCGCGACGGGCTCGTCCCCGGCGGTGCCGCCGATCCCGGGTCTGGACACGGTCGATTTCCTGACCAACGAGACGATCTTCGGCCTGCGTGAATGTCCCGCGCACCTGGTGGTCATCGGCGGCGGGCCGATCGGGCTTGAGATGGCCCAGGCGCACCGCCAGCTCGGCGCACGGGTGACGGTGCTGGAGGCCATGCAGATCATGGGCCCGGACGACCGCGACCTGGTGGCCGTGGTGCGTTCGCGCCTGAGCGCCGAGGGGATCGATATCCGCGAGGCGACGAAGGTCGCTGAAGTGAAACGCGCCGAGGGTGGCGGGGTGATTGTCGTATGCGAATCGGACGGTAAGACCGTCGAGGTCGCAGGAAGTCACCTGCTGGTGGCTGTGGGGCGCGCGCCGAACCTCAATGGCCTCGATCTCGATGCGGCCGGAATTGTCCATGATCGGCGCGGCATCGAGGTGGACGACCGGCTGCGCACCACCAACAAGCGCGTCTTTGCCATCGGCGATGTTGCCGGGCGTTACCAGTTCACCCACATCGCCGGCTACCATGCCGGGATTGTGATCCGGAACGCACTGTTCCGCATGCCCGCGAAGGTCAGTTACGACGCAGTGCCCTGGGTGACCTATACCGACCCCGAGCTTGCCAATGTCGGTATGTACGAGGCGGCCGCCCGGGACGCCTTCGGCGACGATGTGCGGGTCGTCACGGCGGAGTTCGCTGAGAACGACCGTGCGCGTACCGAACGCCGGACGGATGGGATGGTGAAGGCCGTGGTCGGGCGGCGCGGACGTATCCTTGGTGCGGGGATCGTCGGCGCGCACGCCGGGGAGCTGATCCAGCCCTGGATCCTTGCGGTGTCCCGGAAAATGAAGATCGGGGCGATGGCCCAGATGATTGCGCCCTACCCGACACTGGGGGAGATCAACAAGCGCGCGGCGGGTGCCTACTACACGCCCTCCCTGTTTTCCGAGCGTACAAAGAAAGTTGTGCGCCTTCTGGCGAAACTGGGGTGAACCCGGAGCGGACCCGCGGCTGACCGGCCAGGCGGAAATCTGTTAGGAATGCGCCCTGAATGATCCGGTCGCGCAAATTCCCGTTGCCGCCGTTTGCGCGTTCGCTCTCGGCCAGGCTCCTGATCCTCACCGTTGCATTCGTGATGCTGGCGGAAGTGCTGATCTATGCGCCGTCGATCGCGAACTTTCGCCATAGCTGGCTCAAGGACCGTGCGGACTCCGCCCATCTTGCCGCGCTGGCGCTGGAGGCCGCGCCGGAAGAACTCATCAGCGAGGAACTGAAGGCACGGCTGCTGGAGCGCGCGGGCGCCTATGCGGTGGCGCTGCGCCGTCCCGACCGCCGCCTGCTGCTCTACACCGCGCCGCCGCCCCCGGTGGAAGTCACCGTTGATATGCGGGCGTGGAGCCTGCTCGCGGATGTCGGGGATGCGTTCGCAACCATGCTGCGCCCGGGCGATCCGACCATGCGGCTGATCAGCACCGTCGAAGGCAAACCGGGCGAAGTGGTCGAGGTGATCTTCGACGAGGCTGATTTGCGCGCGGACATGATCGCCCACTCGCGAAACATCCTGCTGCTGTCCATCGCGATCTCGTTGATCACCGGCGCGTTGCTCTACCTGACCCTGCAATGGATGATGGTCCGGCCGATGCGCCGCATGACGGAGGACATCACACGGTTCTCCCAGGACCCGAAGGATTTGTCGCGCGGGGTGAGCGAGACGGCGCGCAGCGACGAGATCGGTGTCGCCCAGACGGTGTTGGCCCAGATGCAGCGCGACCTGCGGTCCGCGCTGCGCCAGCAGGAACATCTGGCCGCGCTGGGCTCGGCGGTCAGCAAGATCAGCCACGATCTGCGCGGCATCCTGTCCACAGCCGTGCTGCTGTCGGACCGGTTGTCGGGTGTCGATAACCCCGAGGTCGCACGTGTGGCCGCACCGCTGATCCAGTCCATCGACCGCGCCATCGGGCTGTGCACCCAGACCCTCAACTATGCCCGCGACGAGGGGCCGGAGCTGACCCGCAGCCGGTTCCGGCTGGCGGAACTTGTGCGCGAGGTCGGCGCGGAGCTGGCGGTGCTGGAAGGTGATGCCGGGGAGGCGCCCTGCGCCGGGCCGAAGTTCGAGAACCGCATTTCCGACGACGTCATCGTCGAGGCCGACCGCGACCAGATCTACCGTGTGTTCGCCAATCTGGGCCGCAACGCCTTTGAAGCCGGGGCGCGGCATGTGCGTGTACAGGTGGTCGAGACACTCGATCCTGGCATGGCCGTGGACGTGTCCGACGATGGACCGGGTCTGGCCCGCGCGGCGCGCGAGGGGCTGTTCGAACCGTTCAAGGGCTCCGTGCGTCAGGGCGGCACGGGGCTGGGCCTCGTCATCGCCCGCGACGTGATGCGCGCCCATGGCGGCGACATCGCGCTGGCCCGCAGCGGCGACGATGGCACGGTCTTCCGGTTGACCTTCCCCGAAGCGGACTAGCCGAAACTCAGTCGAGTTGCAGGGCCTGCGCCTTGAGGTAGCCGGTCTCCGGCAGGAAGGGGTGGACCGGGTGGTCCGGGGCCGCGCCCGCCGAACGCAGGATGCGCCCGCTGCGCCCCGCATCGGATAGCGACCGGCGGACGACCTCGCCGAAGGACGTCATATCGACGTGGTGAGAACAGGACGCGGCCAGGAAGATGCCCCCTGGCGCGACCGCCTGGGCCGCCAGCCGGAACAGCTTGCGGTAGCCGCGGATGCCCGCCTGGTAGTCCTTCTTGGATTTCACGAAGGCAGGCGGGTCGGCGATCACCACGTCGAAGGTCTCGCCCGCTTCCACCGAGCGGTGGAGGATCTGGAACACATCGCCCTTGGTCGTGGTGAAGCGGTCCGCCACGCCGTTGGCCGTGGCGGCGCGGTCGGCGAAGTCCAGCGCGGACTGGGAGCGGTCGAAGGCGTGCACCTCGCTGGCGCCCGCCATCGCGGCCGTCACGGCGAAACCGCCGGTGAAGCAATAGAAATCGGCGACGCGCTTGCCCGTCGACAGGGCGGCAGCGAAGGCGCGGTTGTCGCGCTGGTCATAGAACCAGCCGGTCTTCTGGCCCTCGCGCGGGTCGGCGAAGAACACTGCGCCGTTCTCCAGAACCTCGACGGGCCCGTCGAGCGAGGTGCCCACGGTCCGGGTCTCCAGCGGCAGGCCTTCCAGCCGGCGCACGGCGGAATCGTTGCGGAAGACGATGGTCTTCGGTGAAAGCGTGTCCTGCAGCGCGGCGGTCAGGTCGTCGGACAGCATCTCCATCCCCGCGGTGTTCACCTGCACCACGCAGATATCGCCGAAGCGGTCGATAATCAGGCCGGGCAGGCCGTCCGCCTCGGCGTGGATCAGCCGGTAGAAGGGCACGGGGTAGAGCGCATCGCGCAGCGCGCGCGCCGATTCGAGGCGTTCGCGCAGGAAGTCCCGGCCGATGGCCGCCTCCGGGTCGCGCGAGAGGATGCGCGCCGAAATCAGCGGGTGCGGGTTGAAGGCGGCGACGCCGAGAGGGCGGTCCGATGCATCGACGAGGCGTACCAGCCCGCCGGGTGGCAGCGCCTTGGCGGCGGCATCCATCTCGATTTCGTTGGAATAGACCCACGGGTGCCCTTGCCGGGCCCGCTTGTGGCGGCCCGCCTGCAGGCGGATTTCGGGGAGGTCGTTCGTCGTTTCGGCCAGTGCGCTCATGGCCGCACCATAGTGAGTTCCGGCCGGGGAATGAACCGTCCCGGGGGACGTTGACGAAAGGACATGGAAATTCGTCACCCGCCGTTACAAAAGTTGTGCGGACCGTCTTGCAATTGCCTTCGCCACAATCCAGATATCCGTCCGGTTTCGAGTGTGCCTTCACCCCAGCTGGTTTGAGTGATCCTGGTATCTGCGTCTGCGCGGCCTTCCTGTCTGCTGCCCGGCAGGGCGTGTGGATTCGCGGGCATGTCCCTCTTTTACATTGCCCATGATGTTTGATCGCCGCGCCCTGATGCAGACGGCGCTGTCGGGCGTCGCCGGCCTGCTCGCGTTCCCGGGGGATGCCTTCGCGCAGCCGCAGGGCGCCGCATTCTCCCATGCGACGGTCATCGAGCGCGCGCGCGCCGTCGCCGCGCAGCCGTTCGTGCCGCCCCGGCCTGTACCCAAGGCGCTGCGTGCGCTGGACTACGATCTCTACCGCCAGATCCGGTATCGACGGGAAAGCGCGATCTGGGGAACCAGCCCGACCGCGTTTTCGATCCAGTTCTTCGCGCCGGGATTTCTGTTCGAATCCGGCGTCGAAATTTCGGTCGTTGAGTCCGGTTATGCGCGCCGTGTCCTGGTGAACCGGAACAGCTTCGAGACTCCCAGCGAAGAGATAGGTGCGCTTCTGGCCTCCGTGGGCCAGCTTGCCGGATTCCGGCTGCACTACCCGATCAACCGACCCGATTACGATGACGAGTTCATTGTGTTTCAGGGCGCGAGCTACTTCCGTGCCGTCTCGCGCGGCCAGGCGTATGGACTGTCCGCGCGCGGGCTGGCGCTGGATGTCGGCGAGCCGGGTGGCGAGGAGTTCCCGGTGTTCCGTGAGTTCTGGATCGAGCGGCCGCATGCGGACGCCCACGCCATCGTTGTGCACGCGCTGCTCGACAGCCCCAGCGTTGCCGGAGCCTATCGCTTCGCCGTCTATTCCGGCGCGCCGACCGCCGTCGATGTCGATGCCACCCTGTTTCCCCGGGTGGCCCTCGAACATGTCGGGCTCGGTGCGCTGACATCGATGTTCATGCACGGGCCGGTCGATCCGCCCGACCGGCCGGACTACCGCCCCGCGGTTCACGATTCGCTGGGCCTGGCCATGCACACCGGCAGCGGGGAGTATCTCTGGCGGCCCCTGAACAATCCCGCCGCGCTGCAGATCAGCGCCTTTGTCGATCGCAATCCGCGCGGGTTCGGTTTGGTGCAGCGCGCACGCCGGTTTGCGGATTTCGAGGATCTGGAAGCTGCCTATGAGCGCCGCCCGTCGGCCTGGGTCGTGCCGCGCGGCGACTGGGGCGAGGGACATGTGCAGCTCGTCGAGATCCCCTCGGATTCGGAGATCAACGACAATATCGTGGCCTATTGGCGCCCGGCCCAGCCCATCCTGGCCGATGCGCCCTACCGTTTTTCCTACCGCCTGACATGGCCTGACCACGCGCCGCCGCGACGCGGGATGGGCATGGCGCGTGTCGCGCGCACGGGTTACGGCCTGTCCTTTATCGGTGCGCTGCCGCAATTCGCGATCGACTATGCTGGCGGGTCCATGCCGGATGGTGTGCTGACGGCCGAGGTTTCTGCCTCCGCCGGCCAGATCGCCGAGACGGTCGTCCAGGAACTGCCGGGCGGCGGCGGGTTTCGCGTCTTCGTGACGCTCGATCCGGGACCGGCGAAGAACGTCGAATTGCGGGTGGCCCCCCGGATAGACGGCCGGCCCGCCGGGGAGACCTGGCTTTACCGCTGGCTGGGGGGCTGAAATGGACCCGTGCGCCGGGGCCGGCACGGCGATGCCGCCGATGTCACCGCTGGAAATGCCACGCCACGCCGTGCATGAACGGCGGCGGCGGCGGCGGCGGCGGCGCTGGCGCGCGCGACCGGCGGCGACGGCGGCCGGGCGGCTCGCGCTTGCCGCCGTGACGCTGGCGCTCGCGGGTTTCGGCATCCGCGAGATGCACGGCGTGCTCGCGTCGGGCGGCATCACCGTCCTGCAGTGGGCCTTCCTGGCTATTTTTGCGCTGAACTTCCTGTGGATCAGCTTCGCGGCCTGCCAGGCCGTGATCGGGTTTGTGCGGCAACTCCTGCTGGACCTGATGCCGCGTGGACGGCGTAGAGCTGATGCGCCGCCGCTCACCACCGCGCTGTTGGCACCGGTCTATAACGAGGACCCGCGCACCGTTGGTGCGGCTCTCGTGGTGATGGCGGAAGGGCTGGCGGCCAAGGCACCGGGCCAGTTCGCAGTGTTCATCCTGAGCGACACCAACCAGCCGGAACGCTGGATCGCCGAGGAGGCGGTCTTCCGGAACTTGATCGAACTGGCCGATCCGGGGTGCCCGATCCATTACCGACACCGCCGGGATAACGCCGAGCGCAAGGCGGGGAACATCGCCGACTGGGTGATGCGCTGGGGCGGGAGCTGGGACGCAA
>Ga0255757_10003256_pt1 | contig 14939 bp, 9 predicted proteins | sample 071ome_27_FD_179957 | JGI IMG/M metagenome (GOLD analysis project Ga0255757, IMG submission 179957) | Coastal salt marsh microbial communities from the Groves Creek Marsh, Skidaway Island, Georgia - 071409AT metaG (version 2) | ecosystem: Environmental > Aquatic > Marine > Intertidal zone > Salt...
TACCGATATTTTACGTATTATAGTAATTGATAAACCTAGATGGTATCACAAACACAAACCACCGCGATAAAAGAAAGACACCATCGCGACGCAAGCCCCCTCGCTCGTTTTTTTTCCCTTTTTCCGTCCCTTTGCGACGAACACCACCGGGACACGTGGGACACCGGGACACCGGGACACGTTTTTGGGTGGTATTTCGACGAGTCACGACTCGTGTCGTTTTGACCGGGACGCGCAGCGCATTCGTTTTTTTCGTGTTTTCGTTTTCGTGTGTGTCTTCGAATCTCGACTCGTCGCGAGCGGGACACCGAGCGGGACACCGACCGGGACGGGCGGGACACCGAGCGGGACGACCGGGACGGGGCGGCAGAGCGACGCGCACTCGATCGAACGTGCCATACATCATGTTCGCGACGACGATGACGATGACGGCGGTGACGGCGACGCCGACGATGACGGCGACGACGCGACGCGCGGCGACGGTGCCGGCGGCGTGCGCGCGTCCGACGGCGCGGTCGGCGACGTTCACGTCCGCGGGACGACGCGAGCTCGCGCTCGGGCGCGCGCGCGGGACCGCGACCGCGGTTCGCGCGGCGGCGACCGTGGTTCGCGCGGCGGCGACGGAGGTGCGTGTGATTTGACGTTCGCGTTCGCGGGACGACGGCGACGGGGGTCGCGACGGGGGGTGGTGACGATGGATTTTATTTTTTTCGCGCGATCGATGCGTTCGTGGGATCGTCGCGTCGACGGCGACGTCGGAATGTCGACGCCCGCTGCGCGCGTGGGGTGGTCGGGTGAACGAACCCTGGTGGGACGGATGGACGAATCGTCGAGTGAAACGCGACGACGCGACGACGCGATGACGACGCGGGCGATGTCGAGGCGGGGCGTTGCGTTTATTCCACCGTCGATCGGTTCGCTCGATCGTCGTTCGCGCGCGCGTTCGCGGCGTCGATGAGGGTGTCGTGACGTCGATGCGACGAGAAGAGGGTTTATCCGAGGGTGGGTGACGCAAGCCCTGCCGCTGGGATGGTTGGGCGAGAGAGTTTAGGTTTCGATTGAGAACGCGCGACTGACGTTGAAACACCGCCCGTGAACGATTTTACGCGATTCCCCAGGTCGAAACCGAAGAAAAGGAAGCGGTGTGCTACCTTCGGGGCGTGCGCATGTCGGCGTCCAAGGTGCGCAGAGTGTTGGACGTCATTCGAGGCAAGAGCTACGAGGAGTGCCTCATCATGCTCGAATTCATGCCGTACCGCTCTTGCGAACCGATTCTTTCCGCTTTGTTCTCCGCCGCGTCCAACGCGAAGAACAACTTGGGCATGAACAAGGCGAAATTGTACGTTTCGGAGTGCTACGCGGATGGTGGTGCGACGATGAAGCGTTTCACCCCGCGCGCGCAGGGTCGCCCGTTTTCCATCAGAAAGCGCACGTGCAGCATCGTGCTCAAGATGAAGGAGAGAGAGGATTAAAATGTATTCGAAATAAACTGTTTTTAATTCTCGTGGGGAGCGATTTTAGTAGGAGGGCGTCTTAGCTTAAGCATAATTGTTTGTAGTCCAAGTCGACACATTTAACAACACTGGTTCGTCCGTTCGTTCGTTCGCGCGAACTTGAAGGCGCGCAGTCACTTCACTCAATCATGCGCATTCATTCTTTAAAATCATTGTTACAAGGCGTTCATCATCGCCGTTAAACTACACGAAACCAAAACGACCGTCACCGTCCTCTCTCCGCGCCCGCCGCGTCACGCTCATCGCCCGCGCTGCTTCTCTTGCTGCTGCTCGCGCCTCTCGATCGCCGCATCCATCTCATCCTTGCGCACCTTTGTCATCGTGTACCAATACGCGCCTCCACAAAAGGTTAACAACGCCCCGGCGATGGCAAAGTTCGATCCGCGTTTCGCGGCGTGTCTCGCCGAGAACGACATCCGCCCCTCCGTCGTCGTCCGTCGTCGTCTGAGGACGGCGTCGGTTCGAGCGCGCGCGAGTCAAAAACTCTCAGAGCAAAATAATCGGACATTTGGGCATTGTATAATTAAGAGATACACAGATCTGTCAAATATAGAAAATGTATACCGAACTAAAAGTTGAGCTTTGCGAACTGCGTCTGCGGTCGAATCTGCGCCGCCCTTTCCGTCCCGACCTCAGTCGCCCTCGCGCGAACACCCCGTCGCGCGACGTCGCGCGACGACGGCCGAGGACGCGAAACGATGCGTTGAAAACCCCTCGATGGAATTCGCGCGTTTTAACCGGTCTGTGATGAGGTGCGCGTCGTCGCGAGTGTCGTAAAGTTTGCCCGTCGAATCAGTCAGTTCAGTCAGCCGCCTGGATTGAGGATGAGCGATCGAGGATCGATTCGAAACCCGCGCCCCGCCCGCCCCCGACGTCGAGCGGCGTGACGACACGCACATGCCGCCCCAGTCAGAAGGACGTTTCGGCGTCGGTGTTGATTGGTCATACATACACAGTCATGCACGCATGATCGGACCGCTCCCGCGGGGTGTTTTTTCTCTCGTTGCTCTTTTTTCTAGAGTGAACCTACTCTTTCGCGCGACGCTCCGTTCGCGTGTGAGTGATGCGCGACCGGGAGGGATGCGGATTTAGAAGAGGGGATTTGTGAATGGGAAGATGGGCGCGTCGTCCGTGTGTCGATGGTTCGCGAGGAAGATCGAACGCTTTAACCCAGCTCGCTTTGAGCCTCGGCCTTGAAGAAATATTGTTCCAAACTACACGACTTTTAGTCTGAGCGAAACGGAAATCGACACAAGAGACGGATGGATGGACGACGCGGATGGATGTATGGATGGGAAGGATAAAACGCCTTTCCTCTTTCCGAGGTACCGATGCGCGTAGAAACTGACGATAGTTGATGGTTCTCAACTTGCAGGGTTAAAAATTCGCGCGTCGTCTCGATGGTGCGTGCGCAAAGCGTCGATTTCAGCCTCTCATCTTCTTCGCCGAACGGCGAATCAAACGTAATTAATCGTTACGGAAATGAGGACTTCTCTTTCCCCAATTGATCGAAGATGAAACTATTATAGAAGGCCGGTGCCACCGGCTATACATGCCAGTATTAGCTGATCCGTTTACGATGATTACATTTGTTTGGTTCGACTGTTGTTTCTTTTCTTTGCGGTAGACGTTTGTTCTCTCTTCCGGGCGAGGACGATGACTTACGCTGGACGCGGCGGAGATGAAGAAATTGATGGTCCGTGTTTTCGAGTGCTCCGATGAGGCAAAAAACATCGGGTGTGACAACCCATTACCGATCCATCCATTGCGTTGTCGTCGTCATTGCCTTGCTGAATTGATGCATTCGTTCGCTGTGTCGTGGTTGCTTCGCTTAGTTGGGCACTTAGCTTTGTCAGTGTTTCGCCGCCCCGTTCCCTAGAAGCTACAGCGATAGGTCGGCCCGTTGAATCGAAGCTTCGGGTTCGGTCGTGCAACTGGCCTCTCGCTATGTTTACCAGCCGCTTACCGCTGGTGAATACATTGAGGCCAGACATCCACACACAGCCGAAGAGCGTTCGCCGCTCTTCTTTGTTTTCTTTTTCACTCGTTGCATGAAAGACCATTTCGCGTCGTCGCTTAGCCGCGCTTACCCGCCAGTAAGCGCGCGCGAGTGAGCCGATGTCTTTCTTGCGGGCTGTTACTTCAGGCAGCTGGGCATGGACTCCATCCATGGATCGGCGTTAATCAGTCCGTAAAAGAAAGAGCTCGCAATTCTGAGCGGTCGCGGGGATGAGACTTACTACCTTGACCCCAGTGCTGCTTGCTCGTGGAAACCGGGCTTACATATGCAAAGTCGAGTTTCTTTTCCACCGCACCATTTTTCTTTCAGCTTTTTTTTGCTTTGGTTCCAACCAAAGCGCAATCCTTCGTGTACTCACCACATTTTCCATCTCGCAGTCGTTCAGATTTGGCTCGATTCGATCGACGCATGTATCTAGATTGTTAGTTTAGGTGCGTCGCGTCGTCTACGCCTCGCGCTTTTTTTTCTCTTGTTCGGGTTCCGTCGCAGACATTCGGAGCGATTGCTATGATTACACCATCAGAGGCTGTTTGTTAGTAGGTACTTGTGCCTGTGCGCTCAACATCTGTACAAAAAACGACTTCTCCTTTCTCTGAGCAATCAAAACCAATCCAATGTCGATCGATAGCCGATGATGCAGCGATTTCGTGTGTAGCGCAGTGCGCTGTTGGGGAATCTGGATTTCCAGGCGAACCTTCCCCAGCGAGCAGCGCATGAGAACTTGTTCTCGGCTTGGCACAAAACATGCGGTTAGGCCGCTGTCTGAGGCTTGCGCGGCGACCACAAACAATACCCACAGCACGACTGTTTCGTTTTTCTTTCGCAAACGACGACGTACACTGACTTTGATCCTCGTCTCCATTTCGTTGGGTAGGCCGCTGTATTCATGAATAGGTTGATAGGTTTCCATAGTTGCTTAGACGACGTGGAGGATGCGCGTTTCGTTTCGCGCAAATCACACTCTGTGCTTACAGGAGATGACGAAATACCATTGTTTCACGACGGTCTTCTGATGCTTCGGTTTTGATGACTCGTATGGTGCTAGTACTCCGATCCTTACGCACGCGGGTGCATGAAATCGCGCAAACGAAGCAAAACGTCCTTTGTCGTCGTCGTGTTTAATATAAATTTGCGTACATTCACTCATTTACAACGCTTGCACTCACTAACACATTAAACTCATCGCTGTCGGGTTCCCAGTCTCCGGGTTCATCCCATCCGCAACTTTGCACAAAGATTGCTGCACATCCTTGCGTACGATGACGTCGCTCCAGTCGCTATCCGCAATTTTCACGTCCTCCAACTGCGCAGAGCTCACGATTGCCCCGCTCAGATTCGCCCCGGTGAGATCCGCGCCGGTGAGATTCGCCTGCCCGAGATTTGCGTTGGTTAAATTCGCATTCACAAACGTCGCCCCGGAGAGATCGGCGCCGAAAAGCGTGATACCCGTCAAGTCGGCGCCGTTAAAGTTGGCGCGTTTGAGAGACCCCTTGGTGAAGAACGCCCCGGTGCCGGCGAATTTTTTCCCCGAGTAATCGTTCCCATCGCACGAGTTCGTCGCGCACTCGGAGGTTTGTGGAATGGCGATCGCGGCGGTCGGACTGAGGGTCAGCGCGGCGGAGAGCGCGAGAGAAATCAAGAGTTTTGATGACGCAGCAGCGGTCGCGGATTGTTCAGACTCGGCGTCGTCGTGACGCGGACGCATCGCGGTCGTGGAGACTCGGTGCGCGCGGCGTTTCGTGGACATTTTCGCGTCGGTGCGCGCGACGCGAGTGGGTGCGCAGACGGCGACGTGCATGTTCGTGGGTGTCGGGCGAAGCGTCGGTGTGTGAGGTTCCGAGCTGGTCTCAACGCGAGTCGAGTCGAGTCTGGGTCGTCGTCGCGAATGAAAATGAATGGGTGTCGTGTTGACAGTGCTTCTAAAATAAATCCGACAGAGTAGAATGAATGATCGATCGATCGATCGATCGATCGATCGGTAGGATGAACGCGCGGCGTTCAGTACTTAATACTTGACGCCGTGGATGACGCGAAGGTACAAATCAAACTGAAACGCGGCGAGCGCGTCATCTGGGAAAGGGTACTCCGCGCCGCAGCGATATGCGGCAGCCAAACCTGAAATGATTGCAATCTCGTGCGTGTTCACCATGGTGTAAGATCCGGCGTACAACGTCTTGCGCTTATTTTGGACAAATCTCCAAAACGGCACCGCTTTGGTGAAATGTCTGACGGTGTGTCCAAATTGACGCCACCACTTGACGAGGAGCACGCGCTCGGGATCGATTTCGTCTCGGGTCCACCTGGATTCATCCTTACCCTTGTTCAAAAAGATTGATTGGTAGACTCGTTCGTCGTTCGCCCCGCGAGCGAACGGTTGGTATGCCGTCAGGTCGAAGCTCATCTCGCACAGAGATGGATCGTCTCGGTAAGATTTGATAAAATACATGTCCCTAACGTCCTGGGCCACCTCGTAGTGTTTCTTCATGTACTCCTCATCCGAATGCGTGATCGAGACGTCGTCGTAGTAGACTATATTCTTGAAAATTTTCTTCTCCATCATCGACGCGCCGGTTCCGGCGTCGAGCATCGACTTGGCCTGCTCTGTGTTGCACGCAAACACAACCTTGTCGCACTCTCGTATCTCGATCGATTTATCTGGCATCTCCACGTGTACCCTCACGACGCTCTTTGTTCGCTCCACCTTGATCACCCGCGCGTTCAGCGTCACCCGACCGCCGTTTTCTCGAATCGTTTCGCCCACTTTTCCGTACAAGTCTCGAAATTTTGGAAACGCAAACATCTTTGGCGCCTCGCTCATAAACCTCACCGGATCGTAATCGTACAACCTCAATCGATCATCGTTAAAAACCCTCGCCAGGACGATGCTGCTCACATCCTTGGTGCAATTACCCGTTCCAAAGAAGAGCGCCGTTGTCGCGTACACCATTCTATCTCTAAACGCCTTTGAGTGCCCGTGCCATCTCAGCGCTCTCTCCACGCTCACGAACGCGTACAACGGTTCGAATCGCTTAATCGTCCGCAGCGTCTTTTTAAACTTCGCAATGTCATCCGCGAGCTCTCGCACGAGCGCCGTCGGTTCACCGTGGTTTCTCCAGTGCGTCTCGCCCTTGCCGAAACTCACTCGCACGTCCACCCAGTGCGGTTCTCCCGCCCCGCACGCGCGCATGAGCGACATGGCGTTCCGGTACGATGTCGCTCCGCCTTGAACCCCATCATTAATCGTCGTCGTCCCGCCGTCGTCGTCGTTTCCGATGGTTTCCGTCGTCGCGACACCGCCGAGAACGTTTGCGGATTCGATGAGTTCAACGACCCGCGTCTCTTCCGCTCCCTTGGACGTCGTCGCCGCGTCCGTCGACGACGGTCTGGAGAGAGACCACGCCGCGGCGCACCCTGCGGCGCCACCACCGATGACGACGATTCGCATCGGCGCCGACGGCTCGCGTCTATCATGACGACGACCACGAGGCATCGCAAACGACGAAAAAGTGCACCGACGATGAGTGACGTCAAGCGAATTGCGCTCTCGCGCCACAGCTCGACGTCGGACGAGTGAACGAACGAAGGAACGCGCGACGGCGTTTTAAACGAAACCCACTCGAACGCTCGTTCGTTTCGAGGCGCGCGATAGAGACGGACGCGGACGCGTCGACGACGAAATCAATGTCGAGTGAAGAGCCGGCGGCGGTGCTCGTCGAGAAGGATGAACCCGCACCGGTCGTCGCGGACGACGCCGTGAAACCGACCGCGACGGAGAGTGAAACGGATAAAGTCCCGCCCGACGCGACGGCGGGCGAGGGACGAGCGACGGGGGCGACGGATGAGGAGGACCCGTCGAAACGCGCGCCGACGAATCCACACAAAAAGCGCAAAGTTGCGTTGACGTTTGCGTACGTCGGCGCGGGATACGCCGGGATGCAACGAAATCCGGGAGTTCGGACGATTGAAGGTGAATTGGAAGCGGCAATCGCGCGCGCGGGCGGGATTTCGGATGCAAACGCGGGTGATTTTTCAAAGGTGCAGTGGACGCGAGCGGCGAGGACGGACAAGGGCGTCTCCGCAGTCGGTCAAGTCATCGCGTTGAAAATGGTGCTCGAACCGCCGGGGATGCTCGAACGCATCAACGAGGCGCTTCCCGATAAATTTGAGGTTTTTGGGATCGATCGGGTGACGAATGGGTTCAACGCAAAGACGATGTGCGATAAGAGACGGTACGAGTACGTAATTCCGACGTGGGCGTTCAATCCAAACGGCTCGCCCGAAGATGGGTTTGAGTTTACAGAGGAAATTCGCCAAAAGGTGAATAGAGTTCTCGGAAATTACTGCGGAACGCACAATTTTCACAATTTCACCGTCAAGGTGCGACCGACAGACCCTCAGGCGAAGAGATACATTATTAGCTTTGATTGCTCCGAGCCGTTTGAGGTGGATGGCGAGCGATTCGTTCGTTGCGTCGTGCTCGGGCAATCCTTTATGCTTCATCAAATTCGCAAGCTCATCGGCACCATGCTGGCCGTCGTTCGCGGTGAAATATCCGAAAACGATCAAAAGTTTGCGCTGCTCACGCATCAGTTCGCGCCGACGCCCATGGCACCAGAACTCGGGTTGTTCTTGTGCGAGTGCGTGTACGGTGCGTACAATAACAGATTTGGCTCGGTGCACGAAAAGTTTGAACTCGCCAAACACGGAGACAAGAGCGAGGCGTTCAAGCGCAAACACGTCTACACGCACATTGCGAGGCAGGAGCGAGAGGAGAACACGATGCGAAACTGGATTCGTGATGTACTTCAAGGCGAACGAAGTCTTCGGAATCAGTTCGACGCGGGCATGGCGGCATCCATCGCTGCCGAGGAACAGCTGGATCCCACGCGCGTTGGACAGCGATCGAAGAAGCGCCCAGCGCCGGAATCGGACGTCAGTAGAGGCGTTCGTGACTCGTTCAATACCGCCATGTCGGAAGCGGCAGAGCGGGCAAAGGCGAAGAAGCTTAAGAGCTCATTCAACGATAGGAATTTGGAGCGAGCCGACGCTGGCCAGGTGGCTACGCAAAAACGGATGACAGAGACGCCTCAAGTCGAGGTGAAATCGCATATTCCTAGCGATGAGTTGTCCGAATAGCGCCTAGAGTTCATAAAGAGCTAGTTCTTCAAGTTTTGTTGTGCTACAGACCCGTATATCAGTAAATTACACATGTGTGCTCGCGCACGTCTATTCTAAGTAGTAAAAGTATTAAAGACGAAGCGAAATATCCGCGAACTCGGCATCTTCGCTCTCCGAAGACTCATCCGTGAGTCTACCCGTGGCGCCATCGTCGCTTCCGAGCAAAGACGACGCTCGCTCTCTGGTTCTGTCATCCTCTCTGTAATCATATAAAAAGTCGTTTCGTTGCTGCTCGTACGCTCGATATCGATAGCTCTCCCCGCCGCTGCCGCCGAACCTGTACCCGGACCCGTGCGATGGCGCTCGATCGTCGTGCGCCGAAACGTCGTCCACAGTCGTGTGCGTGTACTCGCTCCAATCCGTGTGACGAGACTCAGTCTCAGAGAGACCAGTCTCGCTCGGGGCGTACTCGCTGATGGTGCCGACGGGCGTGTTTGTCCCCGGGTTCGCGACGCGCCTTCGATTCTTAAAGGCGTAATCGTCATCGTCTGACGTCACGTACTCCAACGATGACGCCGAAGGCTGCGCTCGGTACGCCTGGAATCGGTTTCCGGTGAGGAACTCGCGAGTTTCCCGCACCACTGGCTCTGAGTCTTCCGATTCTTCGTGTTCGCTCACCTCAACCGCAACGTCGACGGGCGCTTCCTCCAACTGTTCCGCAGTCTGCTGATCGAAACCGATGACATCGTCTTTACTAACTCGCGAATCAGCATCGTCACCCGGATCTTCATCCATATCCGTGGAAGTGATGTCATCGGACGTCATGGAATCCAATTCAATCGGCGCGGAGAATTCGTTGTATGCGTGACGCTCCATGCTTGGTGACGGAGACATGGCTGTCGAGTCACTTCGCGACATCGATCCCTTGAGCCAAGCAAAGGTGGATGCCTTTTTCAGTGGCGCGTCAAGCAACGCTCCTTCGACTTGTCGCGATTGCACCACCTTGGACTTGATGGTGAGCGCTAATCTCCGCAGTTGAATCGTGTGTTTGATAATCTCAACCACTTCCTGGGCGTCGTATAATCCTTCCTCGTCGGACGACACCGTGAATCGCTCGAGAATGATGGCAACGAAAAGATTGCCGAGGAGGAAGATTGAAATGACCACAAAGGACAAAAAGTACGGAATCGCGGCCGCTCTGTGGGAGCAGTCGATTATGGATTCGGGAAGAAACGGCGGCTCTGTGCGCAAACACGCCTCTGTTTGATACATTTCCCCAAACGTTCCTACCCAGCCGCCCGTGTAGACGGCGAATAAGGAGGAACAAGCGGCGCCGAAAGTCTCAAAGTTTGAGAATTTGGACAATACACCACCCTCATACGGACCAGTGTAGTCTCCGAAGAGAGATACGCCGACTATTGCGTATGAGAAAATCGCAAGCGAAGACAAGGCGGCGACGTTTGCCACCCCCGGAAGACTCATGATAAAGGTGTTGAACAGCGATCTCAATCCACGATGCGCCTTGACGAGTTTAAGCAAACGCAACAAACGCACGAGTTGAAGGTAGTCCATGGCACCCGACGCGCCGGCACTCTGTCCGATTGCTTGTACGATGGACACGACGACGACGAACGCGTCGAGCCAGTTCCAGTAGTTCTCTCTGTATCTCTTCGGACCCTGGGCCATGAGAAGTAAAATCATCTCAACCGTGTAAATCATCGTGAATATGATCGAGAACACGAAGTGAATAGTTTGTTCCGAAGAGGTCATGTCTGCAGTTTGAGCCATCATCTCTATAGTGTTCGCGACGACGACGACCAACATGAAGTTTGCAAACTTTTCTGGCTTCGCCAACCAATGCGCCATCAAGCGCGCACGCGACCAGAGACTCTCGCCCGGAGGTGGAGTCACTTTGCGCCATCCTTCCGTGTCCCGAGTGCTCGCTCGCATAATCGCCTGCTGCCATCTTCGCTGAGCGGGCGTGACAAAAGTCATTTTATCTTGAGAAGCCATCTTGTTAAAGTTGTCGACGAGCGCGGTGACGAGCAAGTTGAGCCAAAAAAAGTTCCCAAGGGCTACAGTTATTACGAAATAAATAGCCGTGACTTGGCTATTATCCGTTTTAAGCCCGGTACCTTCGCCCGTGATGTCCATCGCGACCCACATGATTTCCTGCCAATCATCCCCGGCGTGAAGGAGAAACGTGGAAAGAAGCGCCGCGCCAAAGTTGTCGAAATGCCACTTTGAGTTGCGCCACTGTCCGCCGGCAGCCTCGCAAGTTGCTTGCGTGGTGTAATCGCTCGCATTTTCGACGACTCGACACGACCAAAACTTACCCATGAAAAGTTCCATGCCCAAAAGAGCGAAAATGGACATGGATGCCAAACCGAGGAGACACACGTAACCCACGGCTGGAACAGCCGCTATCACCGTGTTGACAACCAACTTGAGCCCGGGGAACCGACGAATCGACCGCAGCGGGCGGAGGATACGCATAATACGCAACGCCCGGACGCTAGATCCACCGCTCGACCCAATTGCGAGCGAAGCTAAAGAAGTGATCACGACGAGCCCATCAAGAATGTTAAACGCGCTACGGATGTACGCCGTCGGTTTTTCGTACAACCCGAGCGCAAAAACCTTCAAAATGAGTTCGAGCGTGAATATGCTCGTAAAGGCAATATCAATGTTGCTGTAAATCGTCTCCACGCTTGATCCTTCTTCAGGCCACGTGTGTGTCTCTGTTGCAAGCATGACGCTGCCCGTGATGATCAAGAGGAGAATAAAGTTTTCAAACATGCGATGCGAGACAAAGTTGAAGATTCTCGATTTGATTTTTTCGATCGGGATTGATTCGTCGAAAACGGGAATCAGCTCTCCGTCTTTTGTGATGATCACTCCTGATTCATTCACTTGTTGGCTCTTCCCTTTTACTAAAGATTTCCTCATCGCTTCCGCCCAAGGTCCTCCAAAGGACTCGTTGAATGACTCTTTAAAGCTACTGGTCCTCGAGGCGAATCCGCCTTTGACTTCCGTCGCAGATCCCTTGCCACCACCGGAAATACTTCGCATCGACTCGCGTAAATTCGATATGCGATGACTTTGAAATTCGACAATTTTCGGTACGAGGCGCAAGCGCGCCTCTTCGAGGGCGTGCTCGCTCACCGTAATGACGCTACCCGAGGTCGGATACTTGAAGGCAATGGAGTCCAAAAACACCCTCACAGCGGCGACATCTTCCGCCGCTTTCTTTTGCAAACGTTGGATTTTCGCGCGGGCCAACTTTCGACGCGGAGAAAGCGTGACGTGATTGTCGCGATCCTTTGCGTCGAATTCTTCAGACTCGCTCTGCTCTTCGTCTCGCTGTGGAGTCATCTTGTGTTCGTCGCGAGCGTTGAAAAGATTGAATCCGGCGAGCTCTTTCGCGTTGAATTGGTTACTCTTCACCTCTTCTGGTTTCTTCTTTAACGAGTTGAGCGCTTTAATCGCAAAAGTTGCAGTCTGCAGCTTGCGTCTGGCAATCTCCACGGCCGACTTTGGTGTCTTGTCTCCCTGTTCAAACCGCTCCAGCGCGGCGTTAATAAGCTGAATTTCAGCCTCTTTTTCAAACAGAGCCTGTTGCTCAATCTCCACGAGTGAACAAGAATCAATCAAGATGCCTAGAACGAGTGAAAGAATAACGGTCGATACGAATATCCATGCAATCGTGTACAACACAATGTACTCGTTCCCAGTTGCGTCCATCGTGCTCCACGCGACGATGAATGAATCCTCGCCAGTGGCCACGACGAATAAAGTCAGAGAGCTTCTCAAAAAGTTTCTAAACGTCAATCGTTCGTCATCCAAACCACCCATGCCGCTAAAGAGTTGAAAGCCGTAAATTCCAAAGATGACTTGAAACAAAATCCACAATACGAGAAACGGCCACATGTCATTCAAACCCAGCGCCGCGCTGGCGATGATTTTCCTAAACTCGTGATTGTTTCGAATCACCCTAAACGTTCTAAACGCCCGGAATATCCTCAAAAGACGGATAAAAGAGGCGCTCACGCCCTGACTCGCCACGGCGACACTGATGATACCGGTGAAAACGATGAACCCATCCACCATGTTTTCCTTTGATTTCCAGTAATTTCGAACGCCGTAACCGATATTCTTCACCGACATTTCAAAGGCGAAAAACGTCAAAAACATGTATTCGAGAATGTCAGACGTCATGACAAATGTATCTGACGAGCCGTAATGTTGCGTCATCATGAGCAAGGTGTTGAGCAAGATTGCGCAGATTACGGCGTTGTTGAATCCGTCGTTTTCCGAAACGCGGAAACACCATCGCCGCGCCGCGCCACTATCGCTTGGCAACTCAAACGTCTTTGCATCGCCGCCATCTGGAGCCAAATCTAATGCTATACCTCCACCATCGCTTTCTTCATCTTCATCTTCATCTTCGTCTTCGTCTTCGTCTTCGTCGCCCTTCTCCTCCTCTCCATCTCTCAATCCAATCTGCGTCAGCGTGGCGCAAATCACAGAGGTGAAGAGCTCCATCATGAAAAATCCACCCATGATGACGACAAAGGCGAACCAAATGATGGCACTCGGATACCCGACGGCGTAGGAGAGCGGGTTGAGCAACTCGTTCCAACCATCGATCGTCATTCCGTTGAGGGCGACGATGGCGCTTCGTCCTACGTTTTGAAAGCTTAAAAACCCGTCGTACGGCGTCACTCCCGAATCGCAACACCACATTTCGTCATCCACCCGCGAATCCACCGCCGAGCCTCTACACGTGCTATTGTACTCGTTCGGGTACGTCCCTTCGTCTCCGACCGATCCATCACCCAACCACTCTGCGACGAGTTGCGCGCACACCTCCTCGGCCGTGCCCGAGGGTAGAACGTAACTCGAATCGTTCTCCCGATCGGGTGGCGTCGAGTACAACCGCCCCGTCAACTGACCTCCAAACATCGTCACCCCGCTCACCGAAAACAGTATTAAAAACCAGAACAAAAACATGACGACATCTCCCAACAGTGGTAGCGCGCGCGCCACCGTCTTCATCACGAGCCTACCGCTTCTATACCTCGCAAACACCCTGAATGTGTGCAACGCCCGAAGCAACCGCACCGCGACCACCTGCGACCCGCCGATGGGTACGAATATAATCGACAAAACCACCAATAAAAAGTCCAACCGGTTCCAATTCGATTTCAAATACGTCCCTCGACCGAACGCGAACCCGCTCTGGACGATTTTCATCCACGCCTCAATCGTAAAGACGGCCGTCGTCGCGTACGTAAACGCCGTCACCCACGCCCGCTCGCCGCCTCCGTCCCGGTCGGGCTTCACCACCGCCAACAGCACGCTCGACGCGACGATGCACGCCACCACGAGCGCCTGAAACGTCCAATGACTCACGATGTCCCCGCATCGTCTACGAAACTCGCTCTTCTCGTCCCAAATCAACAACGACCGCTCGTCGTTCGCCCACTCGGCGAAGACGACTCGCGCCGTTCTTTTCAACGCCAACGCCGACGCCGACGCCGACGCCGACGCCGACGCCGACGCGTAACCGCCGTCGTCGCCGTCCCCGAAACCGCTTCGCGAACCCGCCGACGCCGACGGCGACGACGCGCGGATGCGTCCTCCTTCTCCTCCCCCCGCGCCATCGTCCCCGCTATTCGTATCGTTATCATCAGCGCCGTCGTCATCGTCGTCATCGTCGTCGAACCGCCGTAGTCGTCGACGAATCGCGTCGTCGTCCCGTCGCCCGTCGTACGCCGAATCGCTCGCCCGCGTTTCATTTCGCGTCAATCTCCGAGCGGCGTTCGCGCGCGCGTCCGCCTCTTCCTCCTCATCCATCCGTCGTCGTCCTCGTCGTCGTTCCCGCTCTCGTCGTCGTCGAGCCGTCGCGACGCTTCGCGCGTCGGCGAACCCGAAATCCATGACGTTCCGATGATGATCGACGACAATGGGACGCCGCACCGGACACGAGAAGATTAAATTAAATGACGATCACGTCGCGACGACGACGACGACGACGACGCGCTGGGTTCCCTCGCCGGACCGCCCGCGCCCTTCCTAAACCGTCGTCGCGCCCTTCCTAAACCGTCGTCGCGGTGTCCCGGTCGTCGCGCACTCCCGTCGCCGTCGGCGCGGGGGGATGTCCCGATGCGACGCGAATGCGCGCGCGAGCGGGACCCCACACGGTACTCACTACTAAAAACCCATACTAAACATACAGTACTATCGTAACACCCGCGTCCCGGTCGCGCGTGTTTGTGTTTGTT
>Ga0255757_10003280_pt1 | contig 14890 bp, 6 predicted proteins | sample 071ome_27_FD_179957 | JGI IMG/M metagenome (GOLD analysis project Ga0255757, IMG submission 179957) | Coastal salt marsh microbial communities from the Groves Creek Marsh, Skidaway Island, Georgia - 071409AT metaG (version 2) | ecosystem: Environmental > Aquatic > Marine > Intertidal zone > Salt...
CAGGAGCGTTACCGAGCATGCCTACACAGATTAATCTGAGACCATTTTGAGTTTCTGCAATTTTTATTAAATCAAATCCGCTTGTTGGTCTCATTTTGTCTAACGACACTATGCCTTGTTGCCCAAACGATAGATCTTTGGCAACACTGGGGGATAAGTTAATTTTGGAAACAAAAGCAGATGTTTTAGGAAATTCTTTATAATCATTGCAAGTGGCGTTTCCACACACATATAAAATGTTGTTGTGGGTAATAGAATTAGTAATTCTGCTTGAAACTTGACCAAATCTACTATCTGCAAAAACATAGTCAGCAGGATCTATTTGTGTTTTTAGGTTGACAACATCATCGTGATGAGACATGATGCTTACATCAGAATTTTGAGCCATGGATTGAACGTTAAGACCGTCGCCAGAATTACTAATAGTAGGAGTACGACTATACGTTGGAGTGACTGTAGGGGTCTTTGTTTGGGTGGGGGTTGGCGTAAAATAAGGAACAACCGAAGCATTACCAATATATCTAGGGCAACTTTCATCAAAATGCAAGCAAATAAAGTCTGACCTATCTTCAAAATAAACTCCCACAGCATTGTCGCAGCTATAGCTGTCGGGTACAATTTGGTTATCGGACAATATGCAGTAGATATCTATTTCTCTAGAGGCAACAGTTGATCCCAAATCATCTAGCACACTAACTGTAATTTTATTTTCTGCACATTCTGTATTATTTTTATTTAAGCTAACATAAAGATCTATAAGTTGATTATTGTTTGTTGCAACAAGCTCTGTCTCTGAGATGAATGTTTTAATATATGAATTACTACTACTAACCTGAACAGAATACTGATTATCTATATTAAGATTGACTAGTCCTATTATAATTTTATGATGTTGAGAATAAGCAGAACCGCTACAGCAATCAAAACTATAAGAAGATTTGTCTGTTCCGATACAAACCCCATAAGCTTGTGCAGAGGGTGTGATGGGTGGGGTTCCTGTTGGTGTCTGACTGTAGCTGGGTGTTGGGGTTACTTCTGGGGTGTAAGTTGGTGTAGATGTGGGAGTTTCTGCTGGTGCAGTACTTACAGATAAACAGTCAACAGTAGTAATGTCTTCAGAATATACTTCTTGATTTTTATCGTCAGATATTTTCATCTTTAAGACGAAATACCTGGCATTAAGCAAGACACCCTTGATTAAATAATTGTTGAGTTCTGTTGATTGAGCCAAAAATGTATGGGGTGCATAATAGAATTCAGCATTTCCATATTCCGAAGTCTTTTCTACAGTAATGGTATAAGTTCTACCAATAGTTAAGCCAGAAACAGTGGCATAGAGTTCAGCGCCATTACTACAATCATCTCCAGTAGAACTAACTATATTAATGGATTGGAATCTGATGCTTAGCATGTGTATCCTCGCTTTATGAGCACTCTATATTAAAATTTTCAGAATAAGTAAAATTGTTAAAGTTATCTGTGACAGAGACTGTCATGATAGTAGATTTTTTATCTCCTGAGTAAGTAACAATTGAGTTTATGTTTTGTTCTGTTCTATTCGCTAAAAACGTGCCAGACTGTGGTGTAAAAAATAAATCTTTGGCAGGTTCTTGGTAAACAAACAAATCTTTACCACCCATGTATCCATGATATATGCAATACACACTAACAGAACCATAATCTCCAGAAACTGTAATTGAAACATCTCCATAGTAAAAATCATAAACAGATCCATCGACTTCTTTTTCTCCAATTCTCTTGTCAGCATCTCCAATATAACTAATCTCTGCCACCCCATCATTTAGTATGGCTATTGGATGACTTTCAGGAACATTCAGTAAAGTATAAGTCCCATTACCCACTATATATTTTTGATTAATGTCGTATCTGATAGCATTGTTAAATGTATATTTATTACCCCTGCTATTATATACGTTAACCATACTTTGATTGTATAGTTTTGCATAATTGTATGTATCATACTCTTTGAAAGAGTAAGAATATTGTTCTCCGATAGTTAGATTTTGAACAATTGGTATTAGACTGTTTCTTTTATCTGATCCGCACTTAATCTTTAATTGATCAGAAGGTATGCCTAGTGAAACCTTTTGTAAAGAACCGCATTCAATATATACCACATCTTCCACAGAGTCTGCTGGATTATCATGATTAGTGATCTGAACTTTGATTAAATTAATTCTAGAGTCACTAAGTTCAGCGAAAACAGCGAATTCTTCTACTAGTTTATTAAAATTAAAGCTAAACGAACTAGGCTTTAATAAAGCGCTACCAGATCCAATATTAGTAATATTACAATCATATAGCTGCCCCAGGACACCATTTTCAAGTTTGAAATTAATGATCACCCCCTGCTTGCAGCAGTATCTGTTGCTATTATCTATAGTAATATTTTGATTATCGAAATTTAATACTAGATTACTCATTAGAACATTCCCTGCATTGTATTAATAAATAGTCAGAAAAATTACTATCTTCTGATGCAACATCAAGCTTTAAACAGAACACGTTGGTATCTCCAGCGAATTTAGCTATTGTTGATATGTTTTGACTAGAATTTCCCGCAATTATACTACCTGATTTGGGTTCAAAAATAATAGCGTTAGAACCATTATGTTCGCAAGAAGAAAATGTATAGGTATAGTTTTTGCCTTTAATAGCATTATTGATGAAAGCCCCGATAGGAACCTGACTATAGCACTCATCAGGATTGTTAATAATTTTAATAGGCTTGTCTTTTAATACTATATATTCACCAGTATTTCTAATACCGCTTTCTGCTTCTTCTAAGGATTCTATGTCATACAACAATGTGAATATTTCTGTCGCCCCAGAAGTAGAACTAGAAAGAGGATTAACTGTGGCTTTTAATATATACGTTCTTTTCGGAACTAAAACAGCTATTGTGGAAAATTTTTGTGCGTTGCCTGATGCAAAAAAGGTTTGAATTTTGGGTTGAAAGATTTCCTCTTCACTATTAGTTAAAAAGAATTCTAATTTATATTCAGAACCCAAGCTCAATCCAGATATCTGTACGGATAATATTAGTCTATCTCCAGATAAATCATCTCTAGTAAATGTTACAATTCCATTATCAAATTCAGGATCTGATTCAGAGCTTTTGTTGTATAAAGAAAAATCAAATGATATATTTAAGTTTGACATTTTAATTCCATAAAAGAAGTCTTTAGTTAATTAATACACTTTATTACAGATATTGTATCACCCACAAATTGTGTTTCCAAATCTTTAACCCTGCATCTAACTAGTGTCTCTGTCACAGAAGATCCTATGGCTATTGTAGTTGTAATATTGATACTTCCCTCAGAAACAAAAATTTCACCCGATTGGTTTCCAAAAGACACAAATTCAAAATTATTAAGAGCAGTAAATTCATAAGAATATCTTCTGTTTTGATTGCCTGTTAATTTAGCCGAAATTATAGAATCTGGAGAATCACAATTAATATCAATCATATGAGTTGGGAATGCAATATTGAATGTTACAAGCGAACTCGGCGTTGGTGTCGGTGGAGGGGTCTCTGCTAGTTTGGTCGGTGTTGGAGATGGTGTGACTCCTATACTTGTGCTTGGAGTTGCCGTGACAGGAATAACGTCTTTAGAACATGTACCGCACACAACTGTTGTGTAGTCTGTAAATACTTCTTTATTGTTGTCAGAAATGCTCATTTTAACCAGTGTGGTCGATCTGTCCACAGATTCGCAACCAAAAATTCTTAAAGATGTATACAAGTTAGATGAATCACTAGTAGGAACAAATGAATGAATCCTTGGTTCTATTACTGCTGTGCATCCAGGCAAAGAGCTTATAGCATCGAATACTACTGAATAATTTTTGTTTTTAGTCAAAGCAACTGAATTAAAAGGAATTATAACTCCACATTCGTTACATTCTTTACTCTGATAATTCACAATACTAGGCATGGATTATATTTCCAGTAATTTATTGATTAGTTTGATCTACACATGTTCCGCAACTAATAGTTGCAACGCCCTCTGCGACAGCAACGCCCGACTTCTTAACCGTGAACTTAACCAGCGCCACAGTTTTTTCTCCAGTTTTTTGAGCTAAAATTGTAACCGATCTTGTATCGCTATCTGATGGTGTTAGTTGTCCAGTTTTTTGATCTTCTGGATATAATACTAACCCATTATTACCCAATTCTCCAAACTCATAGGTGTATTCGCCACCGACTACCAAATTAGAAATATTCGCAGTTATACTATCATTATCGCAACAGAAGTTATCGCTGATTGTAAATGAGACCACAGGAGCGTCTCCACTAGAAACAGGAGAAGAACTAAATTTAACTAATGATCCATCTATTAGTTTAGTATATAAAATACCTGTTGTGCAATTCATTACTAATTCACCGATCTCTACTTGAGATTCGCTAGGGTGATTTTCTGTTGTAATATCTCGTTTAAGTTTAATAAAAGACATAATAATTATCCATTAAATTCTATAACTCCACCGTCTAAATATAAGTCATCTGACTGTAATTTTGTTGCATGAAGACCGCCGTTAACTGTTACTGTAGCTTCTGTGCCATCTGCCATCGTTTGAGTTTCTGTACCATTAACTATAACAGGTGAATAATCTTGTCCCGTCGATGATAATGCTTGTATATGTAAAGCAGGGTTTGTGGCTGAACCGTTGATGGTATAGTCTATATTGTATTGTTTGTTATTAAAAACTGTAGCAACGCCTTCTCGACCGCTAATAGTACTAATACTAGAATTGATATTTCCGCTATTATTTAATCCAATATTTAAATAACCACCTTTATTAATTGAATAAAAATTGCAAGTTGTAAAACTACCCTCGATAGCAGAGCCTAAACTAAATACAATGCCGTTTTGTGTAGAAATGCTACTGATAGTACTATAATAAATAGTGTCTTGATCCACTATAGCAACATCATCACCCACACTAAATTCTTCAGGTATATAGGAATCGTTCAAGATTAATTGAGATCTCGTTTCTGATACCGTGGCATTTCTAGCGTTGTATTTATTCCATTTAATATCAGTATTTTCTATAACAATATCAATCAAGTTAATATTTTGCCAGCTAGCAACACCATTTCCATTATGTGTTAATACAGCGTAATTAGAGGCTGTAGTATCTGGGTCTATAACTAATCCATTAGTAAATACTGCGTCAACATTAAATTCTACACTATCAGAACTTAGTCCAACACCAGTATATTCAGATAAGACTCCATTTTCAGAAGATAATAAACTATTGTTTTGCAGCTGAGGTAGGACAACCGTAGAGTCAAGAACCAATCCTATAGAATTAACATATAAGTCGCTAGACGCAGAAGCTTGACCATCACTGGTTTTAATTAATAACCCGTCATTATTACCGTCAAATATATTATTGATATTAGATGTACCAGTAACTAATTTATTTCCGCTAGAGTAAACTATTAAGCCATCATCAACAGTGTCACTAAACATAAAGTCTTTGGCAACAATAGACCCCATAACATTCACAGAGTCAGATGTGACAGACATCTTTGTTTGATCACCATGCTTAATTTCTATATTATCGTTTATATGAACAGAATTATTATTATTGATTAGTACTACAGAATTATCAACGTCTGTTGAAGAATTTTGACCAAAAACAACATTTCCAGATCCAGCTACGGTGTTGGTTGAACCAACTACAAAATTAGAGCTAGATACAGTATTGTCTGAACCTAAAGAAGAAGTCTCTTTAGAAATAGACAAAATATTTGATGCTACACCGTTATATTGCGCATCTACTTCAAAAGCTCCCGTTGTAACACCATTGGTAGAATTAAGTATTTTAGACTTTAGTACTGTATAGTCCGATTGAGCAGCTATGGAATCTTTACCAGATAAATTAATAATAGCATTTATGTCACCAGAGACAGGGGATGTGCTTGGCCTATGGTAAATTGTGAGTGTGGCAGGATTTGAGTTTTGTCTACTTTCAACCCTGATACTTTCTCCAGGACTACCTTGTAAAATTTGTAAAGGGGCTTGGGGGATATATCCGCTAGGCATATTTATTCCAATATTACCTGCGCTAGAGAAATATAAATTTTTAGAAGAATCATCTCCATATATAACAGTATCTACAGCCTGAAAAGTTCTGTTAATTTGATTATTACTTTGTTGACTTAATACTGTTGTGTCTCCTACGAAAAAATCTCCGTTCTCATTGGTGGATATGTTATTAGCACCAAAATTGCCACCACCAGCATTATGTTGCAATGCGTAAGTGTCTCCTCTTGGAACGCCCGTCTCAAGAGTTAAGTCTTGTTGTAGGGACTGCCAACCCGTACCTGTCGAAATATAACGCACATATGTATCGCTTGAATGTGTGTCATTTTGTAAACTATTATCAATTGTCTGTGAATTTGTAGATGTGATAGTTAATCCATTACCGCTTGTTTCTGTATTTAAGGTTTTAAAAGATAGGGTTAATCCAAGATTAAAATTATTAGATTCCGGAAGGGTGGCGGTAATATTAGAAGATGATAGGTCTACTATGTATGTGGTTTGATAATCTATAGCTGTAAAATCACTGTTTTTTTCCAGAACATTATTAAAAGCTGTCTTGGTCGAGACTTCAGAAATATCTACATAAATAGATTTTGTACCAGCAACACTAAAACTAACCTTCTCATTATTGCTAGAAGAAGCAAGGATAACACTTCTTAATATAGTAATCGTACCATTATTATCTATTATGTCTCCAAGGCCAACTTCGAACTCTAGAAATGTATCTCCAACATTTCTGGCTAGATAGGATATTCTACTTCCAACATGAGAAGAGTCAAAAGCGTTATACCCACTCAGCGCAACACCAGGTAAAAAATTTCTATCATTATCATCATCAGCAAAAGAAAATGATGCACCGATATTATCAAAAAGTTTAATTATCATTAATTTTGAGATCCTATTGGGACTTTCTTTGTTTTACCTTCACCTCCAAAGTTTTCTCCAGCAAATTCGTTAATTTGTTCTCCGGTAGCTGTTAGAATCATTTCTTTAATCTTTGGTTCCATTGTTTTCCATACTTCAAGTCCATTTAATGCAACATTAACATCAAAAGCCCCAGAAAGCTTAATTTCACTAGGAATACTAACGTTGGCTAATTGTTCGAATAATTTATTTAATTTATCGGTGAATTGTGCTAAACCATTAGTATTTACACCATCTCCAGATTTTTGTGCAGTTGCAGCTCCAGAAGAGTTTTGGACCAAGGCTTTAGTAGAATTAGCTATTTCTTTTAATAGTTGTAAGGAGGAGGAATTACTGCCTGATGCGGACGACTGAGCTGATTGTTGTGAGCCTTGAGGACTTGCTGGTGTACTTATGCCCATCGCTCCTGCCATATATCTTGCTGGAGCAGTTATAGCACTTCCTACCGCTCCACCAATTGCTCCTGCTGTAGTGGTCTGCTCAGAAGCAGGAGTGCCAGTTATACTTCCAGCAACACCTCCAGCAAATCTGGCTGGCGCTGCAGCAACCGAACCAGCAAAACCGCCTGCAGAACTGGCTATATCATCTTGAGTCATGGGTATTCCTGTAGCATTTTCAATACCTCTGTTGACTTCTATGCCCGTTGCGCTTTCAATCATGCTGCCAGCAAATCTTGTGGGAGCTGTTAAGACTGAACCAATAGCCCCCATCCATCCTTCAGGTTTAGCTTTGGGTTTCTCTGGGGGTTTGGGAGCTGCCTTTTTGTTTTGTAGAGTCTTGTCCACACCAGCAGCCATAGCTTTTGCGTCGGCTCCTATTTGAGTGCCGTCTAAAGCTTGGGCAGCACTTGTATCTATACCAGCGAGGGGGTTTTGTGCAGCAGGGGGTGTCGGTTGAGGAGCGTCTTTCGATGATACTACTGATGAATTCTTTATTGCTTCTATGGTGGCTGCTGTATTTTGTGAGATTTGTTCTAATATGGCGATTGAAACATCTCCAGTAACTGTCTGATCTGCTGCTACGCTTTGTTTAGCTTTATCGTCTCGGGAATTGGCTGAAGTATTTTTGATGTCGATGCCATCATATACCTCCAACATTGTTTTATAAGCATTATTGGTTGCCTTATCTTTTGCTGACGTTTGTCTGCCAGTCTTTCCCTTAACTTCTTCTGGAGGGACTGACCACATGCCGCCACCAGCCATTCCTGGTTTACTACCGGTGGTTTTGGCTTGCATTTTCTTCAGCTCTTCTTGTTTTCTACTTTCCAAAGTGTTTTGTTTATCCTGAAGATCCATTAATTTTTGATCATCTTCTTTTAACCCCTTTTTGTTGCCTGTTCTTCTAGCATAAGCTATTCTTCTTTGTTGTAATACATTTGCTCTGTATGCTAATTGAGGATTTTTAGCATCACGACCAGCGCTATACAACATCGCTTGCTGTTTGTTAGATTCTGATTCCTGGGAATATTTTTTGTTGATTAGGTCTCTTTGACTAGGAGCTGTCGTGGTGGCTGAGGCATTTGGGCTTGATGCGCTGCCGTATACAGCAGACGCTGAACCAGCAGGAGCATTAGCAGCAGCAACAGCAGCCGCAGAGGCTGGGGCGGGAGCACCGGGAGCAGGAGCACCGGGAGCACCGGGAGCAGGAGCACCGGGAGCACCGGGAGCAGGAGCAGCACCGCCCGGACCACCAGCGGCACCACTAGCAGCAGCAGCAGCGGCCTTTGGCGAACTAGCGGCAGGCTTAGGAGGAGCTGTCGGTCTTGGTACACCATCTTTCTCGCCTTCTTGTTGCCTGCCCTCAAAGACTGCTTGAATTTGATCTAATTTATCTACTATCATTTGATTCGCTGCTTCATGAGCCGCTGTAAGTTTGCTTTGATCTAGTGCCTTTATTACTCCCTCAACAGCTGTTTTTTGCTGTTCTAGCACTTGATACTGTTGTTTTAAAGCGGCTATTTGAGGATCTTCTCCAGGATCCTGTCTCATCATTTCAATAATCTTACCAAATGGAGTTTGGTTAATATCAATGCCTCTAGCAGCAAATTGACTTTCATAAGCATTGGCCATCATCTTGTTAGCTTCTGCTTTACCTTCTGGTCCAGCAGCAGCCAATAACGGCATCATTTCCTTAAGCATGCTTAAGCTATCGCTACTCTCTTGTGCGTATGCTTGTTGAGCAGCAGATTGGGCCTGTTTTTGACTTCCTCCTCCTTGAATAGTTTTCTGATACGCTTTCTGAGCAGCTTCAGATTGTTGAATGGTGGGGGCAAAACCCTGCGCTGCTGCACCAGCAAGATTCATAGTCTTAGAAAGTTTCATCATTTCTGATGGAGTGCTACCCAAAGCTTTCTCCATTAACCCAGCACCAGCATCAATTTGTGCAGAGCGGTGGGCCATTACACTTTCCATTTCACTCAATACTGCATCTATGCTTCCTTGCAATTGTCCTGGAAGTTTTCTTAATTCTTCTTCGGCTGTTTTTGCTTGCTGAGCGAATCTAGACATAGCTAGTTCTCCTTCGCTCTCTGCTTTTACTGCTGCAGCATTACCTCCGGATAAATCGGTTGATCTTTGAGCCCTAGAATTAGCAGCTTCTGCTTGATTAGTATTAATCATATTAACTAATTCACCTGCTGCTTGCACGGGATCGGCGCTTATATTAGCACCACCGCCAAGTCTAGCGTTTCTTTGTGCTGCACCTTTTTCGTTAATTCGGTTAAGTTTAGCTTGGATCCCCTGGCCTTTACCAAGAATAGCGTTCAATCTATCTTCATTAGCCATTCTTTGTCCTATAGAATCTGCATGAGCATCTCGCAAGCCTTGCTCTGCAGCCGCTGTTTGTTTTGCTTGGTCAGCCAAGAATTGGAAGGCGCTAGTAACACTCCTAGAATATTTCTGTAAAGCTTCTGCAGAAGCATTGGCTCCATCCATCATTGCTGATAGAGCAGGATCATTTGATATTTCTTTTTGAACGTCTAGGTTTTGTCTTTCTGCAGGAGTCATATCTGATATTCTACCAGCAAACTTTCCTGCGGCCTCAGAAGCAGATTCTTTATCTACTCCAGCAGCCATTAATTGATCCATAACTGTTTTCTGTAAATCCTTCTCTACTGCCGCAGGGTCTTGAGAATTAACAGTTCTTGCAATACTCTTACTAATAGAAGATTCTAGGTTTTTAGGCATAGCAGCCATATTGGCCATAGCCTGACCATCAGGACCAAGACCTTGAGCCATTTGAGAATAAGCTTTCTGCTGTTCTGCTCCTGTTGATGCTGGATTGGTTACTGTTTCAAGATTGGTATTTCTATAACTAACACTAGCTGTTGGGTCTGTTATAGTCGCCATTTCTTGTGCGGCATGATTAAAGCTGTTTTCTGCAGCGTCTATGGCGCCACTCAAGCTTCTTGCTGTTCTAACGAATGAAGCCGAAACCTTTGCCATTGCAGCAACTGCTTTTCTTTGTCTAGCAAGCTCAGCGTTTGTTTTAGCCATTTCTTGAACATTTTCCATGGCCTTGTCGGCTGCAGCTTTGGCAGCAGCTGAATTTTCACCGTGAGCTTTTACTGCCTTAAGATATTCGGCATCTGCATTAAGAATACTTTGTTTCAGAGCGTCGAATTCACCAGCTGGCATACTAGCTTGCATTTGACTTAAGTCTTTGCCGGTTCTACTGGCTTCAGAAGTAATAAATTGTACAGCATTTGCTGCTGCCGTAGCACCTGCCGAAGCAGCTTCATCAGCACTAGATCCTGTCTTCATTAAGTCTTTTGCTGTGTCTAGTCCCGCACCCTTATTTGCTTGTATTCTGGCTAGATATGTTTCTCTAGCAGCCTTTCTTTCAGCACCGCCTTTGCTTTGATCCGTGGCAATAGCAAGTGATTTTTTGTCTTGTTCGGCAAATTTTTGCTGTTTTTCTTTCTTTTCCTGTGCAGCAGCTTTAGCATTTTCTTTAGTCGCATTAATCAAACCCATAGTAAACCCACCAAGAGCTCCAACGGCACCTCCGATAGCAGCGCCCCATGGACCAAACATCATACCTATTTGAGCACCCATGGCTCCACCGCTTAATGCTCCGCCGAGGCTGCCCTCTATAGTTCTGCTCGCGTCTGTTGCTTTACCGTCAGGCCCTTTATAAGCATCGCTGAGTGCGGTAACTCCCATACCGGCAGCGGCAGTTAATCCGGCAGCAGCCATTCCTCTAGCAGCAACAGCTCCAGCACTATTCCCACCCATTATCTTTTGATATCCGCCCATCATCTTACCGCCAATCTTACCACCAATACCACCTATCATTTTACCGCCAGGTATTGCTGAACCAACATTTTTAAATGCTTTAACAATAAAAGAGCCTCCACTTTTAATATTATTACCAGCTCTTTGTAATGCTGCACTAGTTTTAGCCAGATTTCTATCGAAAGCTGTGGTGTGCTTCATTCCATTATCTAAAGCGGCAGCGAAAGCAGCAGCTCTATTTCCAGTGGCATTCAATTCATGTGCAAAAACTTTCATTGCTCTGGCCGTTGCCGCATCTGTTTTTTGAGTGCCAGAACCAAGCTTTTTTTGTATTTGTTCTTTGGCCACTTTTGTGTCATAACGCTTCTGGACAGCAGGATCTTTTAATGCTTTTTCTTTATATGCTAACTCATCGTCTTGCTGAGCATAACTGCCTTGATAAGCTCCTGGCACTTTACCGCCATTATACTGATCAATATTTCTTTTATCCATTCTAGCTGTACCGCCCTCAAGCTCTACTTGTCTTTGGGCTAATCTTTCCTGTCTTGATGGTCCTCTTTCGGCGCCCCCTGATCCTTTAGCTGTTTGTGTTACGGCCTTGTCTAAGGCAACACTCATATCTGCTTCGCCTTTATTTATTGATCTAGCCAAATTTTTATAAGCACTAGCCACATCTTCAACAGGCCAACCTCTGGTTAGTTTTTCTAACTCTTTAAATGCATCGACATTACTTTTCGCTGCCTGTTGTAACATAGCAGCATCTTTACGACTTAATCCAGCAGCTACATCATCAACACCACCACCAGTAGCAAACTTTTGCACAAACCCACCCTTATTATATCCTGTAATCTTGTCTGCTCTGTTCATCGTATGTAATTTAGAAGCGCCGATTCTACTAGCAGCTTTTTTATTAATTACAAACTCACCAGGAGTAAGAAGTGCGGGGACGGTATCTGATCCACTGATACCTCCTCCTGTTGCTTTTCTTTTTCTTGTTTTCTTATTTAATCCTGCTGCGTCTCTTGCTGCTTTTGCGTTAAACCTACCCTTTAATTTGAATAAATTAACGCCAGATGCGTATATATTATCAAAAGACTGTACAGATTCTGAAGGTGCTCCTCCTTCACTATCTCTTAAGGAAGCATATTTACCTGATTCTATCCTTTGCCTTAATGATTTAGCTAATAAATCGTTATAAGGAACATCTTTAGTTTGAAATTTAGCTTCTCCTGGAGTAGAACCCGTAAAATCAAGAGGAGCATTTCCTGTAGTTTTTTTTCCAGCACCGGCCACGTAATTGGCTATAAAGTTTTCAAATTCTGCACCACGAATATTTTGATTTCTATCAGACAATTTTCTGATTGTAGAACCTGCACCTATTTTACCTTTGAGTATAGCTCCTATACTTTCAGAGGTAAATTCTTTTTCGTTAATAGTTTGAGAAAATTTATCTTCAGCATTAATGAGTGCTCCTTGTTTGTATGCGTCACCTTGAGATTTAGCTAATCTTGCAGCTAAAGATTTACCTCCTTGTTTGGCTCCTGTTATGCCTTTAAAAGAAACAGGACCTCCATACGCATACTTATTCATCCTCTGCAAATTACCAACACCAATACTTTCTACCGCTTTCTTTCTAATAACAAATTCACCAGGAGTAAGCATTGCCGGAACAGTATCACCACTTCCTGTTCCAGGCACAACACCGCCAGCAGCAAATTTTTTGCCTGTTATCATTCCTAGTCCAGTCCTGGCAAGTTTGCCTCCAAGCATGATGCTAAGAGCTGGTAATGCAGGACCTATTGCCTCTGCTATTTTTAGTATTGCACTAGCTGCCTTAAGAGCTAGCGTTGCCATATTTTTAAGACCCTGATTATTAGATAGAGACGCTATAAAACTAATAAACTGCTCTCTTGTTTTTTGTATTTGTGTAGACAAAGCTTGTTGAGCAATGGTGGCGTCTTTTGTTAAGCTGTTACCACCTTTTTGAGCAGCAAAATAGGCTGCTTGAGCTGTATTAAATTGCTGTAATAATGGAATAACTTTACCTATCTGTCGGAAGCCACCAAGTTCTTCTGCGATAGCAGCAAACTTTGCACTTCTAGGATCAAGACCGCCCAAGGCAATACTTAACCTACGAACTGCCTCATAGGGACCAACGAATTTACCTTCCAAGTCTGTTAGTTCAACACCAATACCTTTAAGCTTTTCAATGGTGTCTCCTCTTTGAATTCTAGTAAAGATAGTTCTAAGACCAGTAGCAATAGTTTCTGCACCTTCACGAGTCGTAGCTCTAACACTAGTAAAGATAGCAATAAACTGATTAAGAGCGTCCGTTCCTTCTGCGATACCTTTACTAGCAGCTGCAAAAACACCACCAGCACGCTTAACAGCAGTTATAATGTCTTGAGATTCAACAGCAAATTGAGAAGCAACAGCATTGATGCTACCTAAAGCCTGCTCGAGATCTTTAGTGCTAATATTAAACTGTCTCATAAGAGCAATACTTCCTTCGACAGTTTCATTAATATCACCGAACGTAGGAGCAAGACTAGTCTTAGCTAGAGCGCTCAAGGCTTGTCTAGTTTGTTCTGCAGTAAGACCGGCCTGAGCTAATGTAGTAGAAACTTTGATTAAAGATTGCGAACTCACTCCAAGACCAGTAGCAAGACTTCTAACAGTTCTTTCCAAACCCTGTAAACCCTGCATGGATGTACCGGTCACTTGACTAACTCTGGTCAATTGTCTGTCAAACTCTATAAACTCGCTAACGGCGACATCAATAGCATTACTAACCCTATATATCACACCAGTCACAAGACTAAATGCAGCAAATTTTTTGGCAGCTAAACTTACATGCTTGCCAAATGCCTGCATAAGATTATTAGATTTTGCTAATTGCTTGTTGGCACCCTGCAAACTAGTTGCAGCATTTTTGCTAGAGCTAGCTAACTTATTCATTGATCCTGCTGCTCTAGAAACCTTGTTACTAGAAGCAGCATTATTAACCATACCCAAGCCTCTGCCAGCTTGAGACGCAGCCTGATTCAAATTTTTCAGAGAGGCATTGAGTGATGTGATATTTTTATTGATTGCGCGTAACTGAGCAGCAGTACGTTTGTCAATATTAATATCAACATTAGCTTTAATCCCTTTTAAGCCCTTTTGTATTTGTCCTACAACAGGCTTGATATTAGCAGGCCCAGCTAAATTAATTTGAGCTGTTAAATTAAATGCTGAGGCCATATTATATTACCCTACGGGGTTTCTGGATTGTCTGGTTTATTTTCTTCTGCTACGGGTTCCTGTTTGTTTTCCTCTGCTGGTTCCTCAGCCTTAACCGGTTCTTCTTCTTTAACTGCGGCAACCTCAACTGGCTTGCCATCATCGTCCAAGAATGGAGAAAATTCAACAACATAATTTCCATCGAAATCAATTCTAAATCCAAACTTATCAACATATTCACCCTTTTCATTAATAAATCTACCATTCTCATCTATTAGTCGATTTTCTTCATCAACTAATTGACCTTTATCATTAATTAATCTTAGTTTTTCGTCTATAAATTTATATTTCTTTAAGAACTTATTTTCTGCTAGATCTTGTTCGTAATCTTCGCTTAGTCCATAAAGCATATTAGCCAACACCTGTGCA
>Ga0255757_10003297_pt1 | contig 14851 bp, 14 predicted proteins | sample 071ome_27_FD_179957 | JGI IMG/M metagenome (GOLD analysis project Ga0255757, IMG submission 179957) | Coastal salt marsh microbial communities from the Groves Creek Marsh, Skidaway Island, Georgia - 071409AT metaG (version 2) | ecosystem: Environmental > Aquatic > Marine > Intertidal zone >...
CTCGACTCCGGCAACGAGATCGACTATCACCGATTTGTCCTCTACTTCGGACACGCCTTCACCGAGAATCTGAGTTTTTACAGCGAACTCGAGCTTGAGCACGCACTTGCTGGAGAGGACGCACCTGGAGAGATTGAGCTCGAGCAGGCATTCGTTCAATGGGACTTCTCACCGTCCCACAGGATTCGAGCGGGGATGATGCTGGTCCCCGTTGGCTTCCTCAACGAGACCCACGAGCCAGATACCTTCTATGGCGTCGAACGTAATTCAATTGAAAAGAATGTGATCCCCACGACATGGTGGGAAGCCGGTGCCTCTCTCTCAGGCGAGGTGACGTCAACCCTAAAATATGACTTTATGCTTCATTCAGGACTGGCTCTGGATCTCGATCATCCGTCAGCCAAGAAGCAAACCAACATTCGAAGCGCACGTCAAAAGGTCAGCGAGGCCACCGCAGAGGCCCTCGCGTATTCCGGTCGGCTCGAGTGGCAACCCAACGCGAGCCTCAAGATAGGCGGAACGGTTCAGTATCAAGCTGATCTCACTCAGGGTGCCGGCGCCGGTGGCGCGAAAGATATCGATGGGCTCTTAATTGAGTCTCACCTTGAAGCCTTCGCAGGACCTTTTTCATTGCGAGCGCTGTACGCAAGATGGGATCTTGATGATGCCATTGCTGTGATTAACGCGGGCAGTGAAAAGCAGTTGGGGTGGTATGTTGAACCTAGATATCGCATCAGCGACCGTCTGGGACTCTTCGCTCGCTACGGCGAGTTTGATCTGCAAGCCGGGCAGAATGCGATGGACAGCCAAAACGAAACCATCGACGTCGGACTCAACTACTGGATTCATGAAACCGTGGTGATTAAAGCTGACATTCAACGCTATCGGTTTGCGGGTGAAACCAATCGAGGATTTAACATTGGCGTGGGCTACTCCTTCTAATCGAGCGGGGCTGGAACCGCTTGGGGCCCAATGCGAGCGCCCCTGGCTTCGCATACCTCAGATTTCAGCACTTCTCCTAGCCCTCGCGAGTCTTTTCACGTCTTGCTTAAGTCTTGCCATCACCTATTTAGCGCCGAAAGAATTCATCAACCGGCAGTTTGATTCAGCGCCACCACCCAAATCACTTTGGCTAAATCAAGACATTCAATCCGCGGCTGGGAGGATCCTGGGGCACCCGTACCAAGGCTTGCGGATTCGATATTGGCAGGAGGGCCAGCGAACGGCTTGGATTCTCGATGAAGTCGGTAAAGAAAGACCGATCACCATCGGCGTCGTCATCGATGATCGGGAAATATCACAGGTTGAGATTCTTGAATATCGAGAAATTCGTGGCGATGAGGTTCGACACGGATATTTTACCGGCCAATTTATCGGCCTCACATTGAATGATCATGAAGAACTGAGCGGGCCTATTGATGGAATCAGCGGTGCCACATGGTCAGTGCGTGCCGTAACCAACGTTGGTCGTTTCGCCCTGTTTCTCTCGAAGCAAGTCAGCGATCAAACGTCCAATCAACTCGCGACTCGATGACTCGAGCACTGCGTTCACTCTTGCGCACGGCGCACCGTTGGCTTGGTTTGAGCCTTGCCTTCTTTGTTCTTTTCCTTTCCGTCACAGGCTTGGCTCTGAATCACGGTGAGACTTGGCAACTCGATAAGAAAACGATCCCCTCTTGGCTCGCTTCACTGTACATCGAGACCCCTGATCTGACCGGCTTCAAGGTCACTGAAGGCTTGGTTTACCAAGCGGGTCACACCCTCTACTTGAACGAGCATGCCGTGACCAGTTGCTCAGAAACTTTAATCGGAGCGGCGGAAATAAGTGGCCTTATCATCACCGCTTGTGAGGGGGAGCTCCTCGCATTTTTGGGCAGTGGTCAATTGGTCGAACGGTTGGGCGCTGCTCATGGCGTGCCATCTCCAATTACGCGCCTTGCGATGAACCCGCATATGGAGGGCGCGTTCGTCTTCGTGGGTAATGATGAGGGATGGTATCGTTACAACATGGACGAGCTATCAAACGAGAGTATCTTGGTTTCAGACGAATCCATGATGCAGGCCTCACCAGCCGAAATCCCCGCAAACCTGGCGCTGGGCGGCGCCATCACTTGGGAACGCCTTATTTTGGATCTTCACGCTGGGCGCTGGCCAGGATTTTCATCCACTTGGTTTTTGGATGCTGTCGCTGGCCTGCTCATTGTTCTCGCCCTCTCCGGAATCGGGATTTACTTCCGGCCGCAACGTTAAGAGTGGCCAGCCACTGAGTGACCGCGAGGCCAAGGATCCGGAGAGGAGCCTTGAGATCGGGACTTTTATTTACGGCGCAATCGCTTAGACTTGTTCATCGAAGATCAAATTCAGGGTTTTACCATGCGCTCATCCACTCCTCTCGTCACACTGGCCCTTTTGCTGGTGTTTGCAGCATCGTCCTCCCGAGCCGACTTCCTTGGCATTTATGTTGGGCTTGGGTACTGGAACCAAGACTTCGCAGGCGATGCGATATCTAACATCTCGATCGAGGATGAATTTGGTTTGGGCGATAACAGTGGGCTTCAGGGTTATTTTCGATTTGAACATCCATTACCGATGCTGCCTAACGTGCGTTTGGCTCGAAGTGAGGTGAAGGACTCCAGCGTTGGCCTGCTCACCAATGCTTTTGACTTCGGAGGCGATGCCTTCGTTCCAGGTCAGAGCGTATCGACCGAGGTCGATATGACCCACACAGACGTGACCCTGTACTACGAATTGATCGACATCGGGTTCGACCTCGATGTTGGACTCACCGCAAGAGTGCTAGACAGCCAACTTGCGATCGAGGGCGTCATCGAGGAGAAAAACACCGTGCTCCCCATGCTCTATGTAGCTGGCAAATTTGGATTACCTCTGTCTGGCTTGTACGTTGCCGGGGACATCAATGGCGTGGGCTTTGGCGGCGCATCGGTCATGGACTACGCCGTGAAGGTCGGATGGGAGACGGAAAATTTCATTCTTCCAGAATTTGGGATCGAAGCCGGCTTCAGGCGTTTTGCCGTCGATGCAGAAGGTGACGATCTAGACTTTATTATTGATATGGACGTGGAGGGTTTCTTCGTTAACCTCACTGGCCATTTCTAGAAGTCGCCTATCCTTCACTTTGAAGTAGTTTGAGTCCCGCATTTTGAGGCGTGAACACCTGTTGCGCCTCATTCTTCCTTAAGGGCGAGTGACTCCGATTCTTTGCTCTGAGCTGAGATGCATTCATGCCTTCGTGCAACACGAAAGCAGCAGATTCCGTCCGGACGCCAATGCGCCACTCACTGGCAATTTTTCAGCATTTCATCCCGAGTGCGTCCAATCCAAACAAAGGTTGAGACGAACCATTCACCTCAGTCTTTGCCGACTAAGGCTGAGTCACATTCTGTGTTCGAAATTCAACTTGCGCAGCAGACCTTTCGTCACACTGTGTACAGGTACAACTCATAGTCAATCTCAGGGATTGCCCGCATGACTCGGATGTATTCCGCTTCTTTTACCGCCAAAAACGTATGGTGCATCCCTGCACCCAATGCATTCTCCAGAAAAGACGATTCTTTTGCTGCCTTAATTGCAGCCGCCCAATCGTCAGGCATGAAGGGATCACTGTTCTCTGATTCGTAACCATTGCCTGTGGTTTCTGGGCCTGGATCGATGGATTCATCTAGACCTTCTCGAATTGCCGCTAAAATGACTGCAGCAACCAGATAGGGGTTCGCATCAACACCTGCCACGCGGTGCTCGATACGTCTTGCAGCGGCATCAGATTCTGGCACCCGAAGGGCCACCGAACGATTATTAATCCCCCAGGTGGGAAATATCGGTGCGTAACTTTCGCTGACGAACCGACGCCATGAATTCGCATGCGGCGCGAAAATCAACATGCTTTCAGCAATCCGTTGCCGGGCACCGCCGATTGCAAAGCGCAGGGCAGGCGTGAGTTCTTCACCCTCAGCCTCTGCGAAGACATTTTCTCCTGCCTCAGACCTTAGCGAGACGTGAAAATGCATGCCTGAGCCAGCACAGTGGCTCATGGGTTTGGCCATGAAACAAGCGGTGATGCCTTGCGCTCGGGCCTGCTGCTTCACAATCCTTTTAAGGGTCATGAGCTCTGTCGCAGCCTGCATCACGTCGTTTCGATAGTGCACGGTCAATTCATACTGACCAGGGGCATATTCAGAGATCAGATTTTCGACCGGGATTCCTGCGGCATCTGCAGCAGCATAAATTTCATTGAAGAGCGGGAGCATGCCATGCAACTTATCCATCGAGTAAACATCGGTGGCTCCGGTGTACCGACCATCGAGCAAATCACTTGCAGGCTGAACCGCCCCGTTTGCATCACGCTCATTGTCCAATAGGAAGAATTCGAGCTCGAACGCCGCGGCCGCGTGAAGGCCTCGATCAGCCAACAAATCAATTTGGCGCTGCAAAACATGCCGAGGATCACTCGGCATCGGGCTGCCATCCAGATCATATAAGGAGATGAGCATTTCAGCTCTTGCAGGCTCACTACCGTACACCGGCTTCAAGGTGTTCGGAACCGGCCAAGCGCGCATATCGCCGTCTCCCCGCTCCCAAACTAGCCCAGTCGCTTCTACATCTTCGCCGCAAATTTCTTGGCCTAGGATGCTTGCTGGCAGCGAGACCCCCTGCTCATAAACGGCAAGCAATTCCCGACGTCGCACGATCTTGCCTCGCGCAACGCCGTTTCCGTCATGAAGAATTAAATCTACCGCCTCAACGTCAGGGAACCGTTCAAGAAATGCTTCCGCTTCGCTCACACTTGCCCTCGAGGGGCTCGCGCTATCCATACCGCCTCCAACTGAACCCTAAGGTGCGCAGCGTTTTCGTCACTGGTTATTTTCCTAAGGGATTTCACGTTCTTTTCTGGGCGATCATCTTACTCTGGCGTTGATCAAGAGTCAGCGGGTATCGATCAAGATTGATGCCGCGACCAAGCAAAACAAAATTCACGGTCTGGCTTCATGTAAACGCCTTTCCCGCCGTGCTTCATACTTTTCAAGCATAGATCGCGTGTTTCGGCCACGGTACCAAAAGACATTTCGATGATCTCTGACACAATCAACGTCTCGACGCTCAATTTCGCGCGCCATGATGGTGAAATTCGTGATGAGGAGTGCCTCCGAGGCACTGGGATCAGCGAGAGGAAAATAAAAGTAGTGGCAGAGTTCGGCATCGTCTTCGCTCTCCCAATACTGACGCAGCGCCTTCTCTCGAGCCTCAGTCAATGTACGGCATGAGAGGATCAAACTCAGAATAGGTAGCCTGGAAAACGTGCATCGATCTTCGGCCAATGACGCCCGCTCTGACCCTGCCACAGGGCCGTTCGCCAGATAGAGCACAGCGCACATTAGCAAAAGTTTACTGGCACCCGAGATGTCTAATGGACCACGCAACGGCGTGAGGAATCTTAAATTCAAACAGGCTGCTTGAGGGACAGGACGGCGAAATCCGAGACCAAATCCAACCCGACACTGATTGCCAAGACCTTAATTAGGAGCTTGGTTCGCCCATCCAACTTGTTTAGCTGGGTTCGAAGCGCCTTTATCTCATGCTCGAGTGCTTCTCGTCCTTCCACTACCACCGAGCGTCCATCGGATACCGCACCTGCCAAAACGGCAGCTGAGCCGAGGCCTAAGCCACCTTGGCCTAACCGCTTCAACAAATTTCTTCGATTCTTATTCATAGGTTGATCTTGTTTCAGACAAAAAACGCAGAACTTTAAGCCTAAGCCAAACCTTCCCAACAACCAAATGCCACCCTACTGACGAAACGCTGAGCCTCCTGGCCAGAATCAGCGGGGCGCCTCGATGACTGCAACGCATACGCATGATCCGTAAGGGTTAGTCCTTGCTTGCAGACTGCTCATCATGCGGTTTTGCTGGCGTGCGATGGGTCGTCTTTCAGGAGCACGTCCGAGCGTCAGAGACCTCAACGCTAAGACGCATCCTCGGAGGATGACACTGATGGCGGAGGTACAAATCCCCGGTATATAAAGTGGCCAAACGCAACGCAAAGCAGGCCATAGGCGGCCAAGAACCCATAAGGTACGCCGAGATAGCCGAGACCAATCCCCACGATAGGTGCCATCGCAAGAAAGTGCCCCCGCACCCAACTTTTGGTCCACCAAGAGATGATCAAGGCACTGACGAACGCAATCACCATCATGATTGAGAAAGCATCCGTCGCCCAAGGGAAGACCTCGAACACCATCAATCCCCCCAGAACCAAAGACAGTACGCCTGCCGCACTGTGAATGATGACATCCCAACCCATGGCGCTGCTCACTTTTAAATTTTGATCTGGAACACACTTTAGCAGCGTGCTTGAAGTGATCAAATCTATTGGCCAAGCGTTCAGCTAGCTTCTAAAACCGACAGGTCACCCAGGCAACCCTTGGGCTTACTCACGAGCGGCCAGAGACAGCAGACGCGGCAAGGCAACGCGAGATCCTGCAGAAGATCGTCATCTAAAAGGCCGCTCAACACTTGGTCACTGCCTCTACGCGAAAGGCGCCCTAGACTTAGAAATGAGACTCGGCATCGTCAATGTAGCGAGACGATTTGTAACCCTTTGTTCAAGGCCCTATCCAAAAACCCAGCGCCACATAACCAAGCGTCGAAAGACCACCCATCAACAATGCATAGGGCAACTGGGTCTTCACGTGATCCATGTGATCAGAGGCCGCACCCGTCGACGCCAGAATCGAAGTATCCGATAGCGGAGAGCAGTGATCACCAAAAACACCGCCACCGGCGACTGCTGCAAGAGAACCCAGGACGAGTGGTGAGAGTTCGCCGTTCGTGAATCCGAAGGCCACCGGCAACGCAATAGGAATCATGATGGCGTAAGTACCCCAAGAGGTCCCAGTCGTGAAGGCGATGAGTGCGCTCATGAGAAAGACCACGGCGGGCAACAACGCTGGAGATAACCAGTCTTCAGTCAGGCTCACAACATACTTTGCGGTGTTTAAAGAAGCGGACAGATCGTTCAAAGCGTAGGCAAACCCGAGAATGATCACGGCAGGCATGATGCCCTTGATGCCAGTCACCGCGGTATGGGTGATTTCGTCCAGCGTAAAGCCCTGCATTCGCATAATGATCGCTAAGGAAAATACCGCCACCATAAATGCTTCCAGGGGCTTGGCGCTCGAGGTCAGAATCACGGCACCTATGGCGAAACCCACCACTAAGAGAACAGGTAAAACAAAATTCAACACGAGGCTCGTGCGCACATGAGAGGCCGCTTCAATACTGGTTAGATCCGTGGCCATCAGCGGCTCCGCGCCATCGGCTAAAAGCTTTCCCTCGCTCTGGGCGCGATGCTCGGCGGCTGCCATCGGACCGAAATCCGGCACCCATTGGCTCGCAATCAAACCAACAAGAAGCACTGACAGAATCGGATAAAAGTTAAAGGGAATCGCCATCACAAACGCTGACATGGCCTCCCCTGCCGAGCTAATCGATCCCATCCCGATCGTGAGCCCTGCGACAAACACCGCCCAACCCGTAATGGGGACAAGAATACTCACCGGGGCTGAGGTCGAATCACAAATATAGGCAAGCTTTTCTCGTGAGATGCGGAACCGATCAGAAAGGCTCCGCATGGTTGAACCGACGAAAAGAGGGCTGAAGTAATCACTAAAGTAGACAAACATCCCCATCAGCCACGCAGTCAACTGAACGCGCGAGCGTGACAGGCTTCGACGCGCCACAAACTGGGTGAAATGATGAATTGCACCCGTTCTTTGGAAGAACGCAATCAAAATGCCAATGAAAAACTCGAGCAAAAGAATCCAAGCAAAATCTTTATCACCCAAAGCGCCTACAAGTAATTTGGGGAACCCGAGCAACCCCTCACCCGCAATGAGAACGCCCACAAAACACGCAGAGGCCAGCGAAAATATCGTGTTCCTCGTCCAGAAAGCCAAGGCAATGGCAATGCCCGCCGGCACGAGGGAGAGCGGACCCACATAAGCTGTCACATCCATCACGAGGCCCTCACAGGGGATTGACTAGGTAACCTCACCCAAACCATTTCCGCTTTAGGTTCAGCGTTCATGTCTGCCCTGCCAGCCTTGCCAAAGTGACGTCGCGTGGAAGCCCACCAAGCGAAACGGTTCTGGGGGCATCCATGATGCCTCACCAAAGAGCGACAACACATCGGGCACCTCATAGCCAAGCGCATGCTCAGCGAGCAATTGACCCAGAAGCATACCCTTCACCGTACCGCCGCCGTTACAACCACACGATGCGTACAAAGACGGTTCAAGTTCACCCCAAACAAGACCGCCATTCAGCGTAAAGCCCACTGCACCCCCCCAAATGCTTTCGAACTCAATTTGGTTTAAATGAGGAAAGCGCCGCTGCAAGCGCAACTTCAGTGCTCGCTCAATCGAACTCGCCTCGCGCTCTTTCTCATAGTCGTGAAGCGATCGAATAAGCAATCGTCCATCATGCGTTCGACGCAATGTACTGCCGAATCGATGCGTCGGTAAGAGCCCCCATTGACTGATCGAGCCGAGACCCGATAACTCGGTTTCGGACAGCCGGCGAGTGAGCCCGGCGTAGGTGTAGACCGCGGCCATACGTGATCGCGCCACGCCGAGTTGTGTTGCGAAAGCATTATTTGCCAGCACAACCTTCTGACACATTAGCCGTCCCTTAGGGGTTTGAATTCGCCAGCCACCTGCAAAAGGCTCGACCGAAAGGGCTTGAGTGTTTTCATACACTCGCACCGTCTCAGGCAAGGTTCTCGCGAGGGCTCTAACAACTGCTGCCGGCTGAGCCAGATAGCAGTCAGGAGAATAAAGCCCGGCCTGGTAAAAATCGGTGCCAAGCTCTTGCTTCAGCTCCCTTGCGCTCAGCCGCCGATAGGTCAGCCCCGCGGCTTTAAGAAAGGCCTCGTATTTCGCAAGCGAAGACAAACCCACATCACTTGCAGCCGCTCGATAGGTCCCTGAGCGGTGCAAATCCCTTGGATCACCAAACAATTTCACCGCATCCGATATCGTCTCCATCGAGGCCCGCGTTAATCGATTGGCCTCCGCCATTATCGAGATTTTCGAGGGGTCGGCATCTTCGGCGAGCGCGATCTCTAACAGAAACCCAGAATTTCGGCCTGGGTTACCCTCACCGATTTCACTGGCATCGATCAGCACAATCTTGGCGTCGGGATCGAGCGCTTGCCAACGATTTGCGCACGCGATCCCAGTGAATCCGGCGCCAATGATGACCACGTCAACATTGAGATTCTCGCCCAGGGGAGGATGGGGTTGTCGTCTGGGCAGGCACTGATTCCAGCCACTCGCTAGTCGATAAGTTGCCAAAGCGCTCTCAGTTTCACTGCTCAGTATGAAGGCTGGTTAAACCATACCACTGGCTTGATAAAAAGGCAGACGAAAATAGTCGGAGAGCCCCCGCATCAGCAGAACGGACAACCAGAGCAGCGCCATCCAGCGCTTGAAGCCAGCCATCAAAGCGCCTCGGATCCATCGTCTATTGATCGCCTCATTCAGACCTGACACTTGGCATTCATCATTCGCTCGAGCACCAAGTTATTGCGCTTAGCTCGATAACACCAACGCAGCCGCAAAGAGAGCCAATCCCACGGCCACGGCGGGAACAAAGCGCAACGCACGCAAGGCCTTCACCGCACCTTGAATCCGCGCGGCTTCGTTCGCTCTGGGGTAAGGTTCTTCGGGGATGCCCTTGCCCAAGAACTCACAGAGCGGACCCCAACCATCGGTCGCGGCATGAACAAGCAAGCGATCCTCCGGAACCAGGGCCTTCACCGCAGCAAGACGCCGCGTCATGAAGTCGCTGGCGTAGGCTCGATCCTCAAATCGAGCTTCAAATTCGTTCTGCCAAATGGTGTGATCGACCATCTCTGTCCAGAGTCGCACCCTTGGCCAGATCAATCGCATCCAGAACGGTGTGCTGGGAACGACTCGATAGATCGTGCTCGCAACACTGTCGTACCAAGCTTCAGGATCCCGATAGGTGAATATCACTTTCGCCTCTGGAAATGCATCGATCAGCTCCCGGTAGTAGGCTGCCGCGGGCCAGTCAACGGCCGCATCAAAGCCGTCAAAGACTTCCTTCCAATTCATAGGCTTGCCCTGAGCGGCCTCGAGAAACCACTTCGATTGCTGCTTTGAACCGATACACGCTTGCATATGATGGCAAGGCCCATAACCCAGCATGTGCAGCGCAATCATCATGGACACTGTACCCGTCCTTCCGGGTCCAACACCGATCACTTTGAGTGTCATTCGTCGTTCTTCCCTCGCGCCGGTTGAGGAAAAACTCTATTGGATTCCTCTCCTTAGGTCCATGCGCGCTGCGCTGGAAGCCCTTGCTTTGGTGCCCGTTACCTGAGATTTTCAAGGCGCGACGCCATCAAATAGCCCATGCGTTGGAGCTCGCGACCCATTGGGCACCGCCGCCTCGATGATTGCTATTCAGGTCTGGAAGAGACCCATCAGAAGTGGCTTGGCCAACCGAGTCGGTAGCGTAATAATCGAGACCAAGTGCCGCCCATCAAGGCTCGGAACTTAAGAGACAGGCTGGGAAGCCCCAAGCGTGCCGGACGCCTCGCAACCGCTGGATTTGAGAGAACTGATGCCAAGCCCAAGTCAACCCATCACACCCTCGAAGTCTCAGACAGCCTCAGGGCAGGCACTAGATGGCATTCGCATTATTGATCTTTCGGGGACGGTTGCCAGCGCCTACTGCGGCAAATGTTTCGCAGATTATGGCGCCGAGGTCATCGACCTTGAACCCAGCACTGGCTTTTCGACAAGGCGGCTTCCTCCTTTTACTGACTTTGGCGATCCCCCCTTGAGTGCCATGCATGCTTACCTAAGCACTAACAAACGCAGCGTGCTGAGAGACGAATTGACTGAGGCCGCATGGGCGAATCTGGTTGATCGCGCCCACTTGGTTTTGACTCACAACCCGAACCAAGTACCTGCACACGTCTCCACCCTCAGTATCGACTGGTTTGGGTCTGGCCCATACGCAGACTACGCCGCCACCGATGCGACCCTCTTTGCGATGAACGGCATGCTGAAAAAAATTGGTCCCGCTGAAGGTCCGCCCTACGCGCCCACCGGATACCAGGCCCAATTTGTGGGGGGTGCAACTGCCTACCTGCCAGCGCTTGCGCATATTTTGGGTTGCGAAATGGGTAACGAAACACAAGGCGCACGTCTTTACACCAGTCTCTTTGAAGCCATGCTCTGTTTTACCGAACCGGCTGCGGTGGCGTTCTTCAATTCAGGCCTCGATACGGACCGCATGGGCATTAACCGTTTCCCACCCACCTACCCCCTTGGTGTCTTCCCGTGCGCCGACGGCTGGCTCGGCGTCACCGTGCTCACGCCTTCACAATGGCAAAGCTTTTGCCATCTCTTGGACATGCAGGATTGGGCGGATGTACCGCTATTTCAGACCTCGGTGGGTCGACTTGAAGCCTCTGATTTGATTGAACCGAGAATCCGCGACGCGCTGACAGCACTATCTGCCGAGGCGTTGTTTTATCGAGCGCAAGCCGCACGCGTGCCTTTGGCTCGAGTGCCCACGATGGGTGAGTTATTCGAAATTGATCAGTTCAATTCTCGATCGGCCTTCGCTGACGCAACCTTCGATCAAAGCTCGATCAAAGTACCTTCGATGCCTTTTCGCTTGCACCGAACACCCCCGCATTTTGGTGGGCCGGTCCCCAGACTGGGCGAGCACACGGAGCATTTTCAATGAGTCCGCTCTCGGGCATTCGCATTATCGATCTCAGCATGGGCTGGGCCGGGCCACTCGCTTGTCGTCATCTCGCAGACTTGGGTGCCGAGGTCATCAAGGTCGAAAGTTGTGTTCGTTTTGATTGGTGGCGCAGCTGGGAGGCTACCCCAGAGTGGATCGAACAAGACGGGGCTGAGAAATCAACCTCATTCAACATGGTCAATCGCAACAAGCGGGCGATCACCTTGGAGCTGGACCAAACGGAAGGAAAGGCTTTACTACTGCGTCTAGTTGGCCACGCAAACGCAGTAGTGGAAAATTTCTCTGGTGGCGTACTCAAGAAGTTGGGCTTGGAATACGAAACATTACGCGCGCATAACGAGCAGATCGTACTGCTTTCGATGCCACCTTTTGGCGCATCAGGGCCTTGGGCTGACTTTCGAGCTTACGGGTCAACCGTTGAGCATGCATCGGGTCTACCCCACTTGAATGGTCAACCCGAAGACCTACCGGTCATGCAACACGTGGCATTAGGAGACCCGGTTGGGGGCATCGCAGGCGCTCAGGCCTTACTCACGGCGCTCAGACACCAGCGCCGAACTGGGCAGGGGCAGCAAATCGATCTCTCACAAACAGAGGCCCTCTTTCCACTTGCAAGCCATGGCATTTTGGAATTTTCAGCGACAGGCAGGGAGCCCGCCCGTGGTAGGGATCGTCTTAATGCCTCGATCCACCAAGGCGTGTATCCGTGTCAAGGTCATGACGAGTGGCTGGTGATCGAGATCACGCGTCCCGCTGAGTGGACGGTATTTGTGGAAACCCTCAACTTACCGAGCCATCTCAGCCAGCCCGACACCGGACCGCACCATCCTGATCTGCGCACATACATTGCTGATCGAACGTCTCTCGAGGGCGCGGCGAGCCTGATGGAGACCCTTCAGCGCCAGGGAATCGCCGCCGCCCGAACCTTCTCATACAGTGATCTGCTCACTGACCCACACCTTGCCGCACGAAACTTCTGGCAATGGAAGGATCGAGCAGTCGTCGGTCGTCAACCTAATCCTTCCGCTCCATACCGGTTTGGGGCAGAGCCGATTCCAGTCAACACCCCTGCTCCAACCCTGGGTGAGCACAACGCTGAGGTCCTAGGCGGCTTGCTCGGTTTATCAGTGGATGAATTGAGCGATCTCAAGGCCCGCGGAATCATTGGCTCAAGACCGAGACTTCGATAACGTCCAACCCGTTGGTTGCACGCGCGACGAAATGCTCAGCACTCACGTGGTCGATCTTCGGCTGAAAGGCTCGGCAACCTACTCTTGCACCTGTTGAACCAGTAAGGCACCGATGCTTTAAGCGCCTAGCGCAGGCCCAATGACGCTGAGCGAACAGCCCGTTCCCCTCAGCTAGCCAGGCAAATCCCGGCAACAGCCAGTGAAAAAATATTTTCTGGGCGCTATTGAATAAAACGTTGCGGAGGCGCATATTCCGCCGCGCCCACATCGCGGCTTCTCGCTCGAGATTAGACCATGCACCCAAATGATTCGAGGAAATTCCGGTTCACGCCCATTGGGCTCTGACGCCTCATAAAGCCCTCGCCTGGCCCACTTCAACCCATCCTAATTAAAAGGTATCGCCAAAATGATGCCCCCTAACGCACCCCGAATTCACGTTCGTGCGGCCCTTACCCAAGATATTGAACACCTGGGATTTGTCGAGGCTGCTTGTTTCGAAGCAAAAAGACAAAGCTCGCGGAAGTCACTGACCCGTTCCCTTCAAAGCCCTCATCAACGCGTGGGCTTGGCCGTTCTTGTCTCAGACCAAGGTCAAGACACGGTGGCAGGTGCCGCCATCTTGTTCGTCTACCCAAAAAGTCTTCGCCTGTACTCCATCGCAACGCTACCCGCGTTCCAAGGATGCGGCGTAGGAAAAGCGCTCCTTGAATGGGCCACTGATGAGGCTCAGTCAATGGGGCGGAACAAACTCTCACTCGAGGCCGACGCAAACAATCAGGCGCTCATCGCTTGGTATAAAAAGCAGGCCTTTGCGGTCGAAACCACTTTGCCCAACTATTACGGACCGGGTGAGGATGGCGTGAGAATGGTGCGTCACTTCCACACGAATCAGACCTCTCCCAGAGTCGCGCTCATCACCGAAACCCCATCACTTTGGAGCTACCAACTGCCCAACGTGATCGCCATTACTCCGATCGATTATCTGAACGACCCCCAATGGCAGAAGAGTGAGACACTTCGCGTGATCAACATTTGTAACGATCACAGCGATCAGAGCCTGGGTTATTACGCGTCACTGCTCGCCGCCGCGAGAAATCACCGAATCATGCCGGACGTGATCGCGATCAAAGACTGGGTCTCCCATTCGACGAGAAAGCGACTTTCTGAGCGGTACACCGACGCTATCAACGAAGCGTTGGAAGCGATTGATGGTGACGAATTCGAATTACCTGTGATTTTCGAGCGGGCCACAAATCCCAAAAATGATGACCTCGCTAAAAAACTATCGAGGTCTCTGGGCTCACCGTTACTCAAAGTGCGATTTCGAAAAGATACAAGCGATTCAGCGCCCGCGACTTGGCATATTCAGAGCGTGAGGGCACTCAGCCTGCGCGAGACGGTTAAAAAATATCAGACCACGCTGGATAGAGCCGTCCCCACGTTCTTCGCAAAAAGAAGATTTCAAAATATCGAACTTCCCAGCTACCGCTATGACCTCGCCATCTTGGTGAATCCCGAAGAGGAGAACCCTCCTTCGTGTCACGAGGCACTTCAACGCTTGCAAAAAGCCGCAGAGAGGAAAGGCTTTTACGTCGAGCAGATCACCGCTAAGGATCGAAAGCGAATTAACGAATTCGATGCCTTGCTGATTCGAGAAACAACAGCCGTTAATCACCACACCTACCGTATCGCCCGAGAAGCGGTAACGGAGGGGTTGGTGGTGATCGACGATCCTTGGTCTATCTTGAGATGCGCCAATAAAATTTTCCTGTACGAACGCCTCACCCGAGCGCGCATCTTGCAGCCCAAGGCCTGGCTGTTTTATGTCAATAAAGATTGGCG
>Ga0255757_10003301_pt1 | contig 14843 bp, 19 predicted proteins | sample 071ome_27_FD_179957 | JGI IMG/M metagenome (GOLD analysis project Ga0255757, IMG submission 179957) | Coastal salt marsh microbial communities from the Groves Creek Marsh, Skidaway Island, Georgia - 071409AT metaG (version 2) | ecosystem: Environmental > Aquatic > Marine > Intertidal zone >...
TTTATGTACGAATTGTTCTTCATCTCCAATCTTGATAACAATGGGTTCTTTTGTTTCTGAGTATAGTATTTTGTCAAAAGTAGATAGGGAAGCGCATGCTAATTGAAGTTCCCTATAAAAAGATCCGCTATAGATAAAGCAACATTGTTGAGCAAATCTTAAAGTCTCACCCAAGGTCTCGAAATTTTCTATAATTGATAGTGGTTTATAAGTGTTTAAAAAGTCCACAACTTTTTCAAAAACCCTTTGGTCTAAAACCTCTTTCATTTCTAAGAAATCGCTTTCTTCCCCCGAATTCGGGTAGTTATTGCTATTAAAGTGGGAAATTATTTGCTCAGCTTGACCCCTTTCCAAAAATCCTGGGTGTGTCTTTATAAAATTTCCAGTCATTCTAAAATTCTTTTTCTATAATAAATGGGAAATTCATTCTCGTATTGCCACCAATCTTGAAAAGATTTATGCCCTCTTTTTTGAATAGATCTCCGTATTCGTGTGCACCCTCAAAGAAAACCCAACACTTAGCTCCCTTATTTTGTGCATCTCTACATTCCTGGATTAGTTTTTCTACCATTGACAAGTTTGTATTTTTTGGCGAAGGTACAAACAAAACTCTTGATCCGTGTACTAGATGATGATGTACCCCCTCAAGAGACTTACCCTCAATATCCCAGAATTCTATTTTCCAATCTCCAAGAACGTTATCGTTGGGAAATGCCCTCCATTCCAATGTCCTCAAAATGGACTCTCCGGTGAATGCTTCTCCTCGGAAAAATTTTACCAGGAATTCACCCTCTTCCATAAATACCCTTACAATACTCCTTGAAAAAGTAACGTGTGCTTTAATTTTATCAAAATCCTGTATCCTCATTTATTTCCAAAAATGTAATTGTGCCAAAGACCCCTCTCCGTGAAATAGAGTAAATATTTGGAAACCAAGATTATGAAGTCTATCAGTAAACTCCTCTCTTAGTTCATGGCCCAACCACCCTGCGTGATATTCCATGGAGATCTTTTTGATCCTTGATAAATGTTCGTCTGTTAGACTTTCTATAATCTCCTTCTCACCACCTTCGCAGTCAACTTTTAGAAAATCTATAGTCTCGGGGAGAACCCCCAGTTTCCAAAGATCCTCCAAGCTCATGGTAATGCAGGGCTCTGTGTAAATTATTTCTCTATTCTCTTTTTCCAATTCCTCTAATTTCAGTGTAGATCCTCCAAGATTATTGATCCGGAAAGATACACCCATTTTAGTCAAAGATGTCTCTTTGCTGATAGCTATATTATATGCCTCCACATCATACCCAACATTATCTACCAGACACGAGAATGCTTTGGTCATGGGCTCGAAGGTAATTACCCGGGACGCACCTCTTTCTAAAGCCCTTCTTGAAAACATACCTATATTTCCACCAATGTCGACAACAACATCACCAGGATTGATTAAACATCCATATCTTTCATAGTCGCTTCCCTGGGAATCGTATACATCAAACATTTGGAACATCTCATAATAAATGTAGTTTATATCGTCTAATCCATCCGCTCCGTTATTATAAGCCTCTAGCGAAAATCTCCCGGACTCCTTTAAAAGATCCCTTTTCATTTTCTTTCCGTCTTTCCCTATGGTCCAAAAAATTGGATTGTGTTCTCTTTGCATTCTAAACCTTTTGTATTTATAGATATCTGACCTATTAAAATTTCCAGTAAGATATATAATTGGCAAATAAAATAGGATATGGCACTCAAATCTTTTAAGGTATTTGAAGAGGATGAAAGGGATCTTTTAGGTGATCTTGATAAAATCGGGATAGAACAACATAAAGGCTGGCTTGTGTGTACATCAAGTGTTTACGATGGACATGAGTTAGGGACTAGAATTTATGCTGTCGTAGCAAAAAATCCCGGAGAAGCCTCTGCTTTAATTTTGGAGAACATGGGCATTGAAGAGGAGCAGGATTTAGAAGACGCAAGGAAGGGATCAGATTTCGAATCTGGACTCGAAGAGGTCATGAGCAACATCATGTCTTGGGAGGGACATTTTGAGATTGTAGCTATCCATGAAGATCTTAAGCCCTTTAAATATGAGGACTACTGCCTTGAAATAGATTGGACTAATCCCATTATGGCTGCTAAGGATGTTAAATATGTCTTTCCGAATGCCGATCAAATCCTAGGATCCAAAATGTCAACCCCTAGGTAAATCTTTTTGAAAGATTTTCCATTATTCACACTATAACTTTCAAATATTTTCCACTATGTCTAAAAACATACTCGTGACAGGTGGTTTGGGGTTTATTGGATCTCACACCGTAGTTGCACTCCATGAAGCTGGGTTTAATCCAGTAATCGTTGATAACCTTTCAAACTCAAAACTGGGTATACTTGATCACATCGAGCATATCACAGGGAAGAAGCATAAGTTCTATGAAGAAGATGTGATCCACAACGTAGATATGGAAATCATCCTGGAAAATGAAAACATAGATGGTGTAATCCATTTTGCAGCTTATAAATCTGTAAGTGAGAGTTTGGAAGATCCATTTTCATACTATGAAAACAATGTTGGCGGACTAATGAGCTTGATGTCAGCAATGAAATATACAGATTGCAATAAGCTCGTATTTAGTTCTAGCTGCACTGTTTACGGAGAACCTGATGTTATCCCAGTTGACGAGCAAAGTCCCGTTAAACAAGCTACAACGGCTTATGGCTCAACCAAACAGGTGTGTGAGATCATGCTCAGGGATAACACATGGCTTGATTCTATAGCACTCCGCTACTTCAATCCCGTTGGTGGTCATGAGAGTGGAATGCTAGGTGAACTTCCCCTCGGTACCCCTAACAATCTGGTTCCTTATTTAACACAGACAGCAGCAGGTATTAGAGAACAGCTTACAGTATTTGGCGATGATTATGATACAAGGGATGGGTCTTGTATTAGAGACTTTATTCATGTTATGGACCTTGCAGAAGCACACGTTAAAGCAGTGGAAAGACTATTCGATGAAGATCGTGATAGGGATAAAGAAAAGCAGGCCCCAGATACTAAAAACTTTGAGGTTTTCAATGTAGGTACAGGTAAAGGGTACACTGTCCTTGAGCTCATCAATAAATTTGAGGAGGTTAATGGAATTCGGGTAAACTACAAGATTGGTCCTAGAAGGGATGGAGACATTGTTAGAATCTGGGCAGACACCACAAAATCTTATTGGGGACTAGGATGGCAAGCTAAAAGAGGTCTAGGAGATATGATGAAAGACTCCTGGTCTTGGCAACAGAATTTGCCTGGACCTGATATATTTTCAAAATAATAGGGTTATTTATTATTCTCTTTATTCTCGGTAGCGTACTTAACACCCATAATGGTACCAACTATACTAAATGAATTTGTTAAGAGGATCCCAAATAAATTTGACCATGTTGACTCGATGATTTTTGAGTCATATCCCATATACAATACAAATGCATAAAGGGCTGATGTAGTTACACCTACCCCAACTATTACTGCTAAAGCTAATCGAACAATTATTGAAATAAGCTCAAATTGGGTTTTCCTTTGCATTACCTCAAGGTCACCTAAAGCTTCGTTTTTGGCTTCCTCGGCTACTTCTCTTGCCCTTTCAGCTTCATCTCTCAGCTCAGAAATATTCTCTAGAGATTCTTTGAGGTCTGCCATAAGCTTTATGTTTTCGTCGTTAGCTTTTGCAAGGTCCTTATTTTGCTCTTGTACTTGCTTAGTTACCTCGAGTCTTTTCCTTCTTGCTGTTGAATCCCTTTTTTTACAGTCCTCTAGATATTTTTTAAATTCTAAATCTCCCTCCTGTGCTTTTAGAATTTTAACAATATTGCCCTCCAGATAGATCTTTTTATCCTTTGCAAGCTTTAGTAATAAATCCCTGTCTGTTTTTGTGAGTTCCATTTTTTATCTATAGACTTTAAAAGGTGCTTTTTTATCTACATAGCTTTGGTAATCTTCTCTGAATTCCTCCAGTCTTGGCTCAATATCGTCGGATTTAATAATCCAAAACTGAGCTCCTACATTCTTAGCTTTCTCGATCTCCACCTCATCCTGTGATGATGATATTATTCCAACAACACAGCCATTACCATATTCATAATTGATTTTCCTTATCATCTCAATCCCATCATATGATGATCCAATAATATTCAGATCAACAAAAACACATTCGGGCCTTTCGTGGTTGGGGTCATCGGGAAACCATTCTTTAAATTTACGATCTGCCTCGTCGGAGCTATCAAGAGCTTCTATAGATAATGCAATATCTAAAAGGGAGCAAGCGTCCTCAAAAACCAAATGAAAAAGGTTTTCGTCATCGATTAGCATTAGTGTGTTAATCATAGTAGTGTTTTTATATTTCTATTTTAATTTTTGTGCCTTCCTCTGTTTTTTCTGCCACAACTTTAAAGTTGTGCTCTTTCAAAATCTCAACACAAATGTTTAGACCTAATCCAGTCCCAGTTTCTTTTTGTCCCTCTTTTCTTGCATAGGGCTCCGAAAGTTGTTTAAATTCCTCGTTTGTTAATCCCCTCCCATTGTCCTCTATAACTATAAAGCTACCGTCAGCGTAGGTTCCTTCCTGATATATTTTTACCCATTTGGTAGGTGAGTCGTTGTATTTTAATCCATTTCTAATCAGATTGTCTATCGCTGTACAAAAGAGTGGTTCGTTAACCTCCAATTCTGTTGGTAAATTAGAGTTCAAAATAACTTGACTTTTATATGCAGTAAGCTTTAAATATTCATTCAGTATTTTGTTTATGTCGCACGGTTTAGTAGACATCTGAGTGTTTGCTTTAACAAGGTTTGTAAATTCATATACACCCGAATATACTTTTTGAGCGTGATGTAATCCATCTTCTATTAATTTCAGAGGTGATACAATTTTCATCTCTTTTGCTTGCTCTTCGGTTATTCTCCTTTTCAGGGATTTAATTCCCCTTGGCAAATATGTGTTAATTCCAGAGTGCATGTCATGTCTAATTATTTTAGCAGCATGCTCAAGGTATATGTTTTTCTTTTTTAGATCTCCTCTGATCATCTCTTTGTTTATTAAGAACTCCTGAACAACTTTAAAGAATGGTGGCATGAAAAATACAACACAGCCCCAGCCAAATTTAGCTAAAGCTAGAGTTGGCTCTAAAACATGGAACACTATTAATGTTTGTACTCCAAAGAACGCAAACATAATTACTCCCGCTACTACTAAAGAAATTTTAGCATTCAGTGATATACCTTCAAGAGCACTCATACTTATAATTCGGATTTCTTAAATCCACATTTGCCAAAAAACCATTTAGAGGGGCAAAACCCTGTCCAAACACCAACATTTAGCATAAATGCAACGAAAATAACAACTCCCCAAATTTCAAATAAATATCCTGTAAGGAGGACAATGGACATAAGTAAATATACCATTCTCGTGTCTGTGATGCTGTTCAATAATTCTTTCATAGTGATGATATTGTTTGTATGAAGGCAACTTTGATCCTTATCCAAATTCTTTGCAATCTGGATAATGATTTGAACTCCTCCGTTTTGAAGATGTCCTCTAATTCACCGATTTCCTTATCTTCCTTCATTTCTTTTACCTTATATATTAAAAAACCCCCACCATTTCTGATGAGGGTTAGTTTATAATGTATTTTTATTTTAGATTTGTTCTTCAGCCGTAACAACAAGGTTTGAAAGTTTCCAACCTCCACCATCACCACATAAAGTTCCCCATCCACATTCACCACCACTGTTCTTGTACCAATTTGGGTCATTAGTACCAGGTGACCAATCATCATGGTATGATGGGGTGAACCACCAACCAACATTCATAGCATCTTTTAACTTACTCATGTCCAAATCACTTGGAGTATATGGATATTCAGGTTCGGTCATATCAAATACTTTTACACTGTTACCATCTTGAGATAAAGTGATAATCATATTCGTATAGTCTTCGTTGAAATCTACAACCATATGGAATGGTTTGTTAGGGTCAATCTTACCCACTAAACTATGTACACCAGCGTTACCTGATGCCGATTGCATTTCATCCCACTGCCAACAATCTGTGTTCGCAGCCTCAGTGTATGAAACCTCGTATCTTTGAGGTCCACCCTTACCATCAGCTAAGTGTAAAGTGTGTTGGAACATTTTCTGACCGTTAGTCTCTAAGAAATCAATCTCTTGACAAAATGGACATGGGTAACCAGGTTGACCTGCAGATGGTGTAAACTCAGCATCACAGTAATTTCCATCACCTAATGGTTGTTTGTCACTACTAACGGCATAAAACGCGGCATTCAACCAATCACCTGTAAAACCTTCTCTTTGAACCATCGGTGATAAATCAATATCCGCTTCAATCTTTGAGATGTTTTTATATCCATTCTTAGAACATGCTCTTCCCGCTCTAACGTCACCCGCAGAACCGAAGTCTACACCACCAACACTCACAATAGGATTGTTACTACATTTTTGGTAGTCAACATCAAATTCAACGGTATATGTGTTATCAGATGTTAAATCATTTTGTTGAGTACAACCCATTAAGAGTAGACCCGACATCATAGTTAATATTAGTTTTTTCATTTTTTGTTTGATTTATTTTAATTATGCTGATCGATATACCAAGAAATCCTGGGCGGCATGCTCGCTATCAGGTCTTGCAATTTTCCATAAAGTGGATGCATCATCCTTGAGGAACACAGGTCCACCCATAAACTCAATGTGACGTGTGTTTGTACCTGCCCAGCTAAAAGAAGGACATACATTCGAGCAAAAACCTTCACCAAAGGTATTAGCGATTTCGTCATCTGTCATTACGTGAAAATCGTCTCTGTCTAAATTACCTTCGTGCCACTTCTCAAAACCACCATCATTGTCGTAGAGGTCTTTCATTTCAAGCTCACCAGGGAAATCGGGTTTACTGTTGTTTGTTTTAGTCCATCCGTGGTTTTCACCATCACCTGTGGTGATACCCATAACAAAGTAATCTCCAATGGTAACGTGCCATTCGTCCCACTCTTTTGTTTCTCCAGGTTTTAATACACCGTTTTTTGTAGGTTTATTGTCCATTTTTGGGGACTCATATAGAGCATACTCAACTGGCACCTCTGTCTTATTTGTTATTTTTAATAGTACGCTCATAATCTTTTCTTTTTTTAATTTTAATTTTTATTTTATACTCAAAAAGATTACAGTTCGTAATTTCTTAAAGCGAGTTTATTTATTTTTAGTCCAAACTTTTCATTATGTTCAGTACTAAAAATTGTGATGTCATAAACATCTTCAGTATTAAGTTCAAACTTAAACACAGTCATTAATTTACCATCTTCACTGATAGGACTACAACACCCTTTATAACATTGAGTGTTTCTTGGGTCTCCGTGATTCGCACCAAAGAAACTTACTGAACCTATGTAAGATGATGATTCTACATCAAAAGATTCTCCATCAGGATGATTAATATAAATCTCATACAAACCTAATGGTTGTTCATCAAAAGTCGTTGAAATCTCTAACAATACTTTATCGTGATTATAATCTACAGGTTTTGAGATACTACCAACCATCATAGATTCGCCATCAAAAATACGGTTTGGTGATGCGAATGAAATAACTTCTTTCTCACCAATAATTGCAATACCCGATTTAAGATTCTCAACAACTTTAGTATCATCATAATCGTAATCCATATTATAGATTACCGCCATAACCTCAGCAGGTGTGTAATTTACTAATCTACCGTGTTCATCAAAAAATTCATACTTCCAAGGATTCTCTTCCAATTGTTGTAAGGTCACTTTCTGACCATTTGGTGAGTTTAACCACTGTTGGAACATTCTATCAATATTTGAGTGGTGAGCCCAAAAGATTGGGTCAAAAGCCGCAGTCGCAACATCTGACATCATACCAGTTGTTGAACTTTTTTGTGAAATAATATTGTAGTGTTCCTCTACACCCGCATTACCTGAACCAATGTAATTGTGCATACCACCATGAATTGATTGGTCTAAATTTTTATTGAACGTTTGGTAATCAGTAATATTCATTAACTTTGGATATTCACCTACTAACATCCTACGGGTTGCACCCATGATTGATAAACCGTGATTCAATGAATCTAATCTATCTGACTCATACAAACTACTTGTAGTGTCTCTCCACATTTTTGGCATTACCTTATCTGAATTATTGTAATTCGTATAACCCCAATATGGTAATGCAAAATCTTTATTACCTGAAGTTTCTCTAACAATTTTTTCTAAATGCCAAATATACATTCTGTGCCAAATCAAGAAATTGATTTCCTCAGCACCACTATGTGAGTGAGTACATTCATCCCATGCAATTTTTAACTCAGTCCAATCAGTATACGACTCACATAATTGATTATCTTTAACTCTTGTTGGAACCCAGTGAATTGCTGATTGATAATACCAACTCGTAGGGTCTTCACAACCCCTTTGTTTCATAATTCTCATTGCGTTATCTAACGCTTCAACGTCCGATTGAGCCTCAATCGAATTTGCATTTTTTCTAACATACTTAACTTCTTTTTTATTACTACAAGAAGTCATCAATAGTGTTAAGGATAGTAACCCTAAAAATAATTTTTTCACTCTTTTAATTTTTTTTGATTAAATCACTAGAAGGAATTGGAGTTCCCACTGGATATGGTGATCCTTCCTTAGCTGCTGTAACTGAAGTTTGTCCGTCTTTAGTTGAGTGTGGACGACGTAATGGAACTGCCATATGATTAAGAGGTCCATAACACCTAGATAGAATAATTCCGTTATCAAGAGTATCTATTATTTCGCAAGGCATTTGGAACATGTCACTTTCGCTAGTGCTGGGAGAACTTAGATCTATTACGAATGATCTATTTACTGGTGGCATTAATTCCCATTCTTCAGTTTCTGGATTAAATTGAGGAATTGTGTCGGATGAGGAAAAGTACCAAAATAGTGACCACACAGTAGAATCAGTACCGTCTGGGGTCTGGAAATTGTCGCTGGCATTGAAATCCCCTAAAGAACCGCTCCCGTTCATCGCCAGACTGGAGATTGATGGACCCACTAACACTGGACAGATTGAGCAACCCTCATCAAATTCTTTACCTTGTATTATTACCTTCTTCCCCGTGGGGACCGCACTCGAAGCTCCACAAAATGCAAATGCACCCTGGTGGATTCTTAATATTTTTTCTGCCTTACGATCCACTTGACAACCAAGCATTAGTATCGATATTGATAATATAAATAGTTTTTTCATTTTTTGCTTTTTTTTATGGGTGTAATGAAGAGTGCATTTGGACAATTTCCCACCTCATTTTTAAAAGATTCCTTTTAAATACCATTGAATATCTTGCTTTAACTGTGGTATCGGAGTCATCGTTTATTGAGAAATTCCAATCCCCAGCAACTGCTAATCTACCGGTTCCTAGATTTCTAGTGTTTGAAGATACTATTTCTCCAACCGGGTTTTGTGGAAGGAAAGTGTCTACAAAATATTTGGCTATATTACCCCGTCCCTCATAGATGTTGCTAGATAGGGTCGGTAGTAAAATTGCATCCTTGCTAAATAGGGATGCCATCTTGTTTTCACTTCCTTCTAATAGGCTATCCAGGAAATTCTGGACCAATTCTTCTCCTTTTCTCATTTTTTGTAATTATTTTTATCTACTATATACCAAAAACCCCTACGTTTCCGCAAGGGTTTTTATAAATGGAGTGATTGGTTTGTTTCTTAATCTTTTTTCTTCTTAAGATTAGCTTTGGCTTGCTGGTAAAGAGCTTTGTCTCCTACTTCGGTAGTTCTACCACCCACCAGGAAACTGTTGACCCTGGCCATTGCCCACTGCTGGGGCGTTGTTCCTGGAACGTGTCCGGTTTTCCAAGCTGCATAACCTCTGTCCCAAACCTTTTTGAGAATACCTAGTGGGAATCTTGACTTGTCTGACTTTTTCTTGAGTGCTTTGTAGACTGGGCTGTCCTTACTCATCTTTGAAGACTCCATTACTTCTTCTGTTGGAATCTCTTCTTCAAGGATGATTTCTTCAAACAGATCTACTACCTGTCTGTATTCTTCGTAAGTCATGACTAGATCTAAATCGACCTCCTCAGACTCTCCGAACATTTCTTTATACTTCTTGGTGTATTTGCTAGGCTTAGTTTTTACTGGCTTTCCTTTGCCAGCTTTTCTAGACTTATAATCAGCATCCCACGGGCCGTAAGCTGAAGAATCATCATCAGCCTTGTCCTTATGCTTTTTGATCTCTCTCTTCATAACACGAGGGTTTTTGCTTAGATATTTCTTTGGAAGCTTCATACTTCCTATATATCAATTTATTTTAGGGTAACTATATGAACAGGCTTAAGATCTCTAAGAACAATGTCTCCCATGCAGGAATCCAAGCAAATGGTTTTTCCCTGGTAGCTTAAAGCAGAAATAGTAATTGAATCTTTATCAGTTTCAATGTGGAAGAACCCATTGATGTCGGTATATGTTTTAGCATCTCCTGATGCTATCTCGGCGAAAGATATTGCATCTCCGTTTTGATCAACGACTCTTGATGTCACTTGGTTGCTGAAAGTGACAAACATTGAAATAATTGTTGGAAAAATTATGGATAACATCCTTTGGGTTTTTTCTTTGATATATCAAAGATTACTACCCAAATACCCGGATGTTTTTGTACCCTGACGATTTAATAATATCTTCTTTCTTGTGCCATGAGAAGATTGTTGTTCTTAAATCTTTGTTTTAGAACTAGTCTTCCTTTTTTGTCGTAGAATTTCCAAGTACCGTCCTTTAGGCCAAAGGAAAAATGAAGCCTTTTCTGAACTGACCCATCAGCCCAATATCTAACCCATTCCCCGTGTTTTAGACTATCTACAAAAACACCCTCCTCTATGGTAATATTGGTTGTAGTATCGATCTTTTCGTAATAAATAGTACTTGGATCTATTTCATAGTTCCAGTATTTTTCGACGTGTTGTGAGAATACCTGTGTAGAAATGAGCATTCCCAATATTGCTAGAATGTGCTTCATATCGGGTAATATTTTTTGGTTAACGTAAATATAACGTTAATCTATATATTCCTAACGATGCACATTGTTCCGGCTTTCAACGTTAAGTTTTTACATCCTCTGTGGAATTGTCTGGGGTTTCCTCCTCTTTATCTTGGCTTGCAAGGAGAATTTTGTAAAGGTTTTCAATTTCTTCGAATGTTAGATTGCTTTTCTTTGAATTGATATCAACCGTACATGCAACCACATTACCTTCGACATAACCTAGATCTGAATCAACCCGATCAAAGCTTCTTGCATAAACTCCATTTTCCTCAAACTTCTTTCCAGTGTAATAGCACTTAGGCTCCTGGAGTAGTTTTTTAACTGTAGTAAAGGATAAGTCGAATTCCAGCTTGCGATCTACTGCGCTCTGAAATATTTTGATCATCTTTTTTGCAACCTCAAGGTCGCTTAGTGTGTTTCTTTTGGTCCTTCGACCACTAGTTTTTCTTTTTCCTCTCATATAAATGTTTTTCAAACTTTACATCCCACAACTGCTTCAGTAAATTTCTGCCATGCTTCTTGGAGATCTGACTCTGATTGTGGGTTTGTAATGAAAAGCATTAAATTTCCTTCTTCTAATATTTGAGAACAATTGGTTTTGTTTTCCCTAACTGCATTTACTATTTTGCCACTTGGATCATAAACCCCTATTGTGCCAATATGACCATGTCCCAATCCCCTTTCAATAAAGGCCTTTTCGTTCCAAGGAATCATATATTTTGGATCTCTTACTATGATAGACTCATCGGATTCTGGATCAATAAGCTCTAACCCAGAATCCCTAATTTCTTGGCATTCCTTAATTAGATCTTGGTAAACACCGCTATAGTAGTTCTCATCATAAAAATGTCCACTACAACTAGGAGTTGTTGCAATACCCTTTTCATGAAGAGCTCTAACAGATTCTTTTAGCTCCTCGTCCAAGGATTCCATAAACCTGTCACTTGAGGGCAACTGGTAAAAGCCATTTGATTCTTTGGCGTAGTACCATTTGCTCTTTTTACCCTTTGGCAAAAGCCATTTGTATTTGTAGAAATCTTCGTGCGGAACAAAGTCTGGTGAGACACCACTGTCTTTTAAGAATACCCCGAGGTCTGCTGACGTCTCTGGAGTTGACTCAAATAAAGAAAATGATTTAATGAATTTCATTATCTTATATATTCTCTATTTTTAGCCACAAAAAACCCCAGAAGTTTCGGGGGCTCTTATTTTACTTAAGTAAAGACCAATATTTCTTGAACTTGGAAAGTCTATCTTCCAGTCCGTGATATCCTCCATTTACTCTTCTAGTTACCCTTTTCACAACATCATCTGAATCACCAGCATCACATGTATACCAAAGGTTATTGCTATCGAAGAAGAATGCAGCTGACATAAGTGGGTATTTCTCAGCCACTAAATCCGGATTTCCTACAATATCATCATCAACAAATGAATCGAACTTTGTATAGTTGTTTTTACCTGTTAATTGGATATAACCTCTCCCCCTAAATTTCCAACCCTCTCCGGTTGACTCTTCTCCGTTACCCATTCTGCCACCATAGACTCTAGCAGCAATTTTTTCTGGTTGCCTTGCATAAGATTCATTAAGGTTACCTGGAAAGTACTTACCAAAAATTGATTTGAGTGCTTTTGAGGAGTAATTTAAATTCTCTGAAACCGCTCTCCAGTTTCCTGACTCGTGACCACATTGTGCAAGAAAGTGAGCTAATCTAAGTGGAGTTGTTATGTTAAATTTCTTTGCAGTATCTGGAATCTGAGCTAGAACATCATCTGGGATTAGTCCAACTAATTTTTCTAAAGCAAAGTTTGACTCTGGCAAATCAACTGGCTCCGGTGGGAACATAGCGCTCCAAGTTCCTCTACCAACTAAACCATCAGCCAATAGTCCGTTAGCTCTTTGCCACTCTTTTACTTTGGCCTCTGTACCTGGCCCGAAAATGCCATCCGCTGTTATTCCAAGCTTTAATTGTATTTTCTTGACTTTTGGACCTCTGGATCCTTTCTTTATGATCATGTTAGCATTTTTACTTTATATATTTTTCTGGTTTTCTTTTTGTCTTCTTTTACAGTAAATCTAAAATATATAGACTATAAAATAAGTAAACTACAATGGCAAGACCTTTCGCTTACAACTCCGGTTCTCAATTATCTGGAACCGCAAAATATGGAAACCTCACAGTAGCTACATCCTCACAAAACTTTAGCGGTGGCTATGGTGGTGTTAAATGGTTTAATGGACCAGATGAATCCATAGGGTGGGTTCTTGGGTTTGCTCGGGAGGATAACCAAGAGCCAGGTTTTATTCGTACCGACAATAAAACCGATGCTGAATTTCTTTCGATGGTAAACAATCTTCCCGAAAGAAGATCACAATCTGCATTTACAGATGGTGCTTCAGCAAAAACGTGGCTTAATACAAACGGCTATTGGACTTCTTGGACAAGTTCAGGTCCTTTATTACTAGCAGATCTAAACGCTTCCGATCCCGCTTCTTACGGAGGATCTGGAAGTACCTGGATTGATCTGACTTCCAATAACAATGATGGTACTCTAAGCTCAGGTTCAGGATCCCTTACATTCGGTACTATCTTCGGAGGTGAATTTGATCTAAATGGTGGCTCCGGCACGAGAATTGAGTTTGCTAACAATTCATATACCCAATTAAGCACCTCATCAACTAAAGCATATTCAATATGGTTTAAAGCAGATGCTGTTGGATTCATGAGTTTTTCCAGAACTCTTATGTGTAAACTTCAGGGTCTTGGCGGATCATCCACATCGGATGGTTTCTGGATGGCTATAAATTCATCAAATCAACTTATAGCCAAGGTAGTTTCAGATAACGGGGCAACCACGAGAAATATTGCTGGTATTGGAGCCACAATAAATACGGGTACTTGGTATATGGCTACACTTGTTGCTAAAGTGTCAACGAACCCTGATACTTTCAAGCTATATATTAACACTACTGAAGTTGGAAGCACCACCGGCGGCGGTACTTCTCTTTCAAGTGACAACCGGAATTTGATACTAGGTAACTATGACAGCGGTGTACAAAATGCCCAGCCATTCGATGGAATGATCGGTAACTTCTACGTCTACGAAGGAGACTTCGACGCAACTCAGGTCCAGTCTCTCTTTGACCGAACAAAGCTAAGGTTCGGATACTAAAGAATAAGAGGAAGATGATTTGAGTAGTAGTTACTATACTAGACTAATCACATTCCGATATATACAAAAAATAATCTCATAGAGTGGCCTACAGGATTGTACTTAGGCAGGATACTGCTGCTAACTGGACTAAATATAACCCCCTCCTACTAAATGGTGAATTTGGATTCGAGGAGGATACTGATAAATTAAAATTAGGCGACGGAGTTCATAAATGGAGAGATCTTCCATATTGGATTCCCGGGCCAACAGGACCTCGTGGGATAACTGGTCCAATCGGACCAACCGGTGCTGATTCAAACATTCCTGGTCCAACAGGAGCTGATGGAGCAACCGGAGCTGATGGAGCAACCGGACCTGCTGGAGCAACTGGACCTGCTGGACCACAAGGAGCAACTGGACCCGCTGGAGGTCCACAAGGGCCTACTGGTGCAACTGGACCTCAAGGTGCTACTGGACCTGCTGGATCTGGAGCCACTGGTGCTACGGGAGCTGATGGAGCAACTGGACCTGCTGGAGCTGATGGTGCAACTGGACCTCAAGGTGCTACTGGACCTGCTGGATCTGGAGCCACTG
>Ga0255757_10003304_pt1 | contig 14838 bp, 12 predicted proteins | sample 071ome_27_FD_179957 | JGI IMG/M metagenome (GOLD analysis project Ga0255757, IMG submission 179957) | Coastal salt marsh microbial communities from the Groves Creek Marsh, Skidaway Island, Georgia - 071409AT metaG (version 2) | ecosystem: Environmental > Aquatic > Marine > Intertidal zone >...
ATGTACTCGATACGTCAATATGTGCCGTATGTCCGATACCATTATTTATACGACGCGCTATCCAGATTCAATGTCGCGACGCGCGGCGCGTCATACGACGCCGCGACGAACGAAGATGACGACGACGACGTCGTCATCCGTGGTCACCGCGCTCGCCGCCCGATGGGAATCCGTCGTGGAGTCGGCGAGCGCCGCGATCGGTGCCCCGAGAGGTTCAACCATGTTCCTCCTCGGACTCGCCTTAGGGCCTCTGATCGGCGTTGGATTTCCCGCGATCGATTTCGCGCTGGAACGCGTCGTCGGCGCGTCCAAACGAACCAAGGCTTTCGTGAAGAGCGCGTACGGTTTGGTGTTCGGGGTGTTGCTGTCGTTGGCGAGTTTTGGAAGGGCGACGATCGTGTGCGCGCACTTTGGGGCGTGCTCGTACGCGACGATGGTTTTCGCGCGCAGACGGTGCGGCGGGTTGGTGTTCGTCGGATCGTTCGCGTATCTCATTTGGTATCACATGAAGGCGGACACGGCGAACACGTGGAAACGCGGAGAGGTGGATATTAGCGGATTACTCATGGTGTTGGTGCTCAAGGTGACGGCGTGCGCGGTCAACTATCAAGACGCGGCGACGACGCCGGCGAACGAGATGAGCGAATTTCAAAATCGGAGACATCTCAAGACGCTGCCAAACGTGCTAGATTACGCGAGTTGGTTGATGTTTCCGTGTACCTTAGTCAGCGGTCCGGCGGTGGAGTTCCGAGACTACTCTGATTGGTTGCACGACAGAGGAGTGTGGGGAGGCGACAAGAGACCGAGCGCGTTTGTTCCGGCGATGAAAAAATTCCTCGGCAGCGTCGTTTGCCTCGCGTTGCACAAGGGAGTGACGGCGTATTACACCATAGAAAACACATATCTCTCATGGAAGTGGTCTCAGTACTCATTCTTCGAGAAGGTTTGGCACCAGTACATGTACGGACAAGGAAACCGATTCAAGTACTACTTTGTTTGGATGTTTGCCGATTTCGCAGCTACGGTGTCGGGTCTTGGCTTTAGCGGTTACGACGCCAAGGGCAACGGCCGGTGGGAGACGACTTGCAACATCCATCCAATCGGATGCGAAACCGCCATCACGATGAACACGATTCCGATTCATTGGAACGTGCAAACCGGCATGTGGTTGCGCCACTACGTCTACGATCGCGTGACGCCAAAGGGGAAGAAGCCCGGATTGCTCCAGCTTCTCATCACGCAAACCGTCTCCGGCGTCTGGCACGGCCTCTACGCTGGCTACTGGCTATTCTTCGTTTCCACCGCGTTCGCCGTGAACGCCGCCCGTTTGATTTACCGCTGGCAACAGGGCCGCGTGCCGAAAAAGTACCATCGTCTCGTCGAAATCCCGCATTGGTTCTTCACCCAGTTTGGCCTCAACTACCTCTGCTCCGCCTTCATCCTCGTCGATCTCCGTCAGTGTATCAACGATTGGGCATCCGTCCACTACTGGGGTCACGTCGTCATCGCCATCATGCTCGTATTCGGTACCGTTTTCGCCCCTCCGAGCAAATCCAAATCCAAAGCCGCGTAGGAAGGAAAAGACGCGAGCGAACGCGCCGACGCGAGCGAACGCGCGTCGACATTAGACCATGAAATCAACAATTTTACATTCACTTCACGCGCGCACAATCCAATCCACCCGTCGTCTTTCCACGCATCCATTCGTTCGTTTACATTTGACTTTTGACTTTGACGACGACGCGATCCAAAAAACCCTCCCCCTCCAGGCTGTGAGCGTCGAGATCGCCGCACTTCCACGCCCGCGCGCGCGTCCGAACCGACGACCGATCCGTCGCGCGCGACGTAAGGCACGCGCCTCGCTCGTTTGCAAGTCACGCGATGTCCGCCGCGTCCTCGTCCTCGTCGCTCCTCGCGCGCATCGGACGCATGAAACTCAAAGACTTTCCAGAGTTTGTGCGCAAGAGCGCGACCGAGTACGACTACAAAGGCCGCGCGACGCAATTCGCGGAGGAGTACAAGCGGAAACACATCGACACCGGGAGCGTGACGCCGTTGTGGCATTTCATGGGTGGGGTGTTCGGGATCGCGTACGTGACGGTGTGGCCGACGGAGTACAGGCACATGATGGCGGAGAGACGCGGCGGGCATCACTAGACGGACGGAGCGAAGCGAAGCGAAGCGAAAAGAATTGTTTGTAATATGATGACGATGATGAGATCGAAGTGGTTACGAAAGATGTATCTATTAACAAACTGAAGAGTCTACTGAAGGTCTAGTGGGGGAGTTGATTGATTCGCGCATCCCGATCGCGTTCTTTGACGGCTCGCTCACGCGACGCCAAAGTTTGGATTTCTCCAATCCTTGCGTAAATCGTCAAAGTGATCGTCAAAATCACACACCTCGATCGCTCGAGCGTCCGACAACGGTAAGAGCGATCGAGCGACGAGTTTTCTCGTCTCTTCCTCCGATCCACGCTCGACGCGCGCGGTCGTGGATGGGCGCCAATCGCCGACGGCGTCGTCGTACGCAAACGCGGGAAACGTCGCCGACGACGACGATCCATCCTCGTTCGATCGTGCGAACGCCTCCAACGCGCTCGATGTGAAATCGACGCAAAACGCCATCGACGCACTTCCACGCGAGCGTCGAATCACCTCGAGCGCGCCCGCTACGACGGTTTCTAACGCGTTTGTCTGTTTGTTCGAGACGTTTCGCTCGCTCGCTCGCCACGCCCCGATCATCACCAACCCACGCTCCGCCGCGTGTGTCGCGATCTGTTCCATCGCCATCTCCGCGTACGGCGTCGTCGTGAGATCGCCGTGGAAGAGCGGAATCGCAGCCGTCGCCCTCACGACGCTCGTCATCGAACCGGCGACGTGAGAAGCTGATGCTGATGACGATGCCTCTGTCGCTGGACCGAGAAAAACACCGACGCACGCGCGCGAAGGATGCGCCACGCAGTGCGCCATCGCCATCGCCGCCGCCGTTTTCGTCATCTCAATCGTCGACATCGCCCACTTCGTCCAATCCGCCGTGAAACGCGTCGGTCTGTGACGCTGATGTTTCTGAAATTTCAGATGACATTTTTCAGTCAAAAAACATGAAATCGCTTCCGCCAAACCGCGCCGGACGACCGACGGCGATGACGGCGGTCGACGCCTCGATCGCATCCTCGCGCGAACACGATGCGGAACTCCTCGCCCGCATCGTCGAGCTCTTCGTCGCGTCTGGGTACTACCGCGCGCGGTTCGCGGGCGTGAGTGATTTCGACAAGGTGTTGGGCGCGCTCAGTTGGGGCGTTCGTTCGTGCCGGTCCGAGCTCGATTTCGGCGACGGCGACGTCGATTCGGTGATGCACGACGTCGAGGCAAAAATGGGGGCCAAGATTGCGCTGTGTGAGGCGCTGGAAAAGGCGTTATCAAAGATGGGGTGTCCGTTTGCGTTGCGCGCGCACCAAGTGCGAGGATTGGATTACGAAGCGTTGTTTCCGGTGACGCAGTGGTTGGTGAAGCGCGTCATCGCGACGCGAGAAGAGTTTGGGGACTCGACGAGGGCGTATTCGAGGTTTATGTACGCGCGGGCGCACGGGAGGCTGCGGTTGGATGGGGATGGGACGGCGGAGGCGGTACGGCGACGGGCGGAGAGCGGACGGGCGTTGAGAGACGCGTACGGACCGAAGAGAGTGTTCAGACGGGCGAAAGGGACGGAACCGCCGAGGGCGAACGCGTCGAGGTGGGCGAAATCTGTGATGATGGAATATGGTCATAAATTGGCTGGGTTGGAGGCGTTTGCGAGCGCGGCGACGGCGGTGTTGGCGGCGAGTAGGTGGAAGAGGAAGACCAAGGCGTCGAAAGCCGCTGGAACGCTTCGAGCGCCGACGGCGAAAGGGAGCGCTGGTGGAGGCGCCGCGGAAGGTGGTATGTCTGCGCTCATCGCAAAAGTTGGTGCGCTTGGTGTCGCCGAGAACAATGACGACGTAAAAGATGATTTCGATGACGAGGAGGCGGTGAGCGAGTTGAACGCGTTGCGAGATTTGGAATCAACGCTCGCGGTGGACGACGGATCGAGCACGCTCTCGAACGCAGTCGCGCGAGCGATTTTAGGATCTAGCGGGAAAGAAGTCTTAGCGGCGGCGGAGAAGTTTGGAGGGGACATCGAATTCGGCGGGACTGTGGGGAAAATGTTAGCCGTAGAACGCAAGATTGTCGCCATGGAGCGCAAGCTCGCGGCGGAGACGGCGCTCGTGGACGAGGCGAGAGAACGCGCCAAGACGGCGCAGGTAGAGGTTGCTTCGGCGCTCGAGGAGCTCGATAAGGTTGTGTCATACAACGACAAGTGTTCTGATGAGACGCAAAAACTCAAAGACGCCGTCTCAGATCCCAAACAGCGCGAGGCGATGGAGCGCATCATGGAGCTCATCCAACGCGCGTCTCAAACCAAAATGGATGAAAAGGCGTTCAAGTCTGAGTGTAAAAAGCGCATGGCGGAGCTCAAGGAGGAGATTGAAAATGGTGGGGAACACACGCTCACATCGGAAGAGCGCGCGCAGATTGAAGAGGTGGAGGCTACGTACCAACGGGAAAAGGAAAAGTATGAATCGGAGCGTTTAATGCTCAACAAGCGCACTCGAGCCGTCGCCCTCCTGAGCCGAAAACTCGAGGACATCCCGACGAGACCCGAGCTGATTCAATACGAGCGTCGGTTTGAAGAACTCTACGAAACGGTGCAGTCGAAGCTCAAGGAGACGCGTAAATACTTTGCGCAGTACAACGTCCTCGCGGATACCAAAAAGTACCTCGTCAAGGAAATTTCGCTTCTCAACTCTCTCCAATCCCAAGTCCACGCCGCCGTCGAGACGGTTTCCGGGAAATCATCCCTCGTCACCGCCCTCGCGAGCATCCAAGACGGCGTCCAGGCGAACATCAAGCTCGTCGAGGCCAAGCTCGCAAACGAACAAAACGCTTTAGAGGACGTTCGGGATTCGTACGACGAAGCCGTTCGGCGACATCGTCGATACCTCGCTCTCGTCAAAGAGCTTCGCGACGCGTGCGCCGAGGAAGCAGAGCTTCGATCGCGAATCAGTAATCCGTGACGACATTTATATAAATAATTTGTACGCGTACCCGTCGCGCGATATCTAGCCTTTGCGACGGGGTAAAATTGTATCATCATCCATCCATCATTCCATCCGCGCGCTTTGGAGTCCAAACCCTCACTCACCCTTATCCCTCACAAACCAACGCTCGTCATGCTCGCCATCACCCCGACGCGATGCGCGAGATCCGTCTCGGTCGTCCGAACGATGACGACGACGCGCGCGCGCGCGCCGATGACGCGATCCGTGACGATCGTGCGCGCGGCGGCGAACGATAAGAATGATGAATCCATCGAAGCGCTCGAAGCTCGACTGAAATCCAAACGAAACCAGTCTTCGTCGTCTTCGTCTTCGTCGTCGTCGTCGTCGTCGTCGTCGAGCGCGAACAGACCGACGAACGCGAGCGGGAACCCGGCGTTTGGGTACCTAGACACGGCGGCGAAACGAAACCGTGTGCGCGCCGGGGCGAATGGGTCGTTGGCTGCGTGGGAACAGGACCCGGCGGCGTGGGAAGAGACGCCGGCGATGGAACGCGCATGGATCGTGTGGACCGGGGAGAAGGGATGGATGTACTGGATGAACCAGGCGTCGCTGTATGGTGCCGGGGCGTTGGCGTTCTTTTGGGTGTTGTTTAGGTTCATCGGACCGGCGATTGGTTTGTATACGCTCAACTGAGACGGGCGCGTGGGGCTCGGGGGCGCTTTGCGCATAGGATTGTATTGCTTACAACAACAACATGATTTTACATGGATGACGGAACGACGTCTGTTTGTCCCGTCACGTTTTCTGCGTGCGCGTGCGTCCTATTTCTATAGCGTAACCGCGTCAACGCGGGTTCACATCAGACGAGGCAGATTCGTAAAGCCACGGTTCGAGGTCCCCGTCTCGCAGAGCGCCAACGACGTTCCCAGGACACGCGACAGGCGCCCCGAAAGCGTCGGGATCGCGCTCGAATACCGCATTGTGTACGTTCAACTCTTCTGGTGTCACCTGGAACACGCGTCTCGGATCCCAGAACACGGCTTCGTGTGCCGCGTTGGCAAGTTTCGAGTGCCGAAACATCTTTGAAGTGCTCGCGATAGTTTGCAAGGCGTACACGTACGTCGCCGACATGCCTTGCGAATGGATGGATGAACACGCCGAGAAGAGCGTCCTGAACTCTGCCCTGTTGCGTTTGCCTCGCATGTAATCGCTCAGCGCCACTGTGAATAATCCTCTCGCCCGCGCCCTCGCGAGGGCGTCTGACAAACGCTCATCGCACGTACAAACCATTATTGAATAATCATTCGTTTGACCCGCATCGACGGCATCTCGCGCGAGTACGTACGCATCCGACAGTATCGCTTCATCCGCCGCCTCTGGCGCGTTGCTCACCTCCACCAGCGTCACCCCAGATCTTCTAAAACACGCGCGGCGCTCATCCTTACCGAGTGTGTTTTCGTTCGCATACACCCGAGTCTCCACTCGGCCGTTCGGTACGAATCGTTTCGCCGCCGCCTCTATGCGAGCCAACCACAGAGCCTACGAGAATCGAGCGATACCCAACCCTTGGCGTCAGTCTCGATGTCGACAAAGCCGATGAGGACGGATGGATTTTCTAAAAGGAGAAAAAGCGCAAACAAAGCGCAACGCGTCGAATAAAACAAACAAATAAATGTCGCAACCTCATGAACTCATCCACCCACGGAGTGTTTGAAGGATTGGAGGAGCTTCTGTGGTTGACGTTTTTGTAGCCCGGCCGTTTAACTCGCGGTCCACGTTGAATATCGGACGTAGAGCTGGTAAGCCGGGCAAAGAGAGTTTGACTCGAGTCAAAGCAGAGAAAACTTTCAATCGCGCGTCGCCGTCGCCGGCGTCGTCGTCGTCGTCGTACCTCGCACCCACTCGGTGGACGGATATTATCCAAATCCCAGTACACCACCATCGTGTGCGTCGACCTCGGCGCGTCGACGTCGCGACCGCTCGCTCTACAGACACTGGCGGCGGCGGCGCGACGCGTGCGGTTGATGGATCGGTGCGCGTGACGGCGCGACGCTTTCCCATCGCCGCCGCCGCCGCATCGCGTCGATGCCGACGCGCGCGTCGTAAAGACGCTCGACGTGCGCATCGCGCGGACGCCGTGAAGCGCTCGACGCGACGCGATGCGTGGTGATCTGTCGGGTGAGTGGTGAGTTTTGTGAATTTTGAGCGCGACGACGCGAGGCTCAAACGAACGAATCAGTCTTGGAAAACGAAATCGGTTCGGGTGGGTAAAGCGGTGGTTTAATCAGTGAGTTGACGAATGATTAACAATTCAACGCGCTACTACGACGACGAGGGTTTTTCCCACTGCGAGACGCCAGTGAGGGTGTTGTACCAGTAGACATTTCCTTTACCGTCGTCAATGGCGCGCCACACCGGCGTCGCGGCGGGAGCTCCGGCTCCGGCGGAAGCAACCGACGCGTTGGGCGGCGGCGCCCCGGTCGCCACCGCGGTCGCCGTCGCGGCGACGTGTGCGCCGTATTGTTGCGCTGCGTACATTTGGGCGTACATCGCTTGTTGCTGCGCGTACGCCGCCGGATCGTACGACGCCGAATCGTACGACGCTTGTCCGCCCCATCCAGTCGCCACCATCGGTTGACCGCCGTACCCTTGCCCACCGAACCCTTGCCCACCGCGTGCGATTTCGTTAAATACCGCCGTCGACCCTCCTTCGATGATCTCTTGCACCACTTGTAGGCACGCCTCCACGCACGCGTCGGTGCCCGCCATGACCACCTGACACGGCTGACGCGTCTGATCAATCTGCATTCTCGCCCCGGTCGCCATCTGAATCCCCCGTATCGTCTCCCCGCCGCGCCCGATGAGTTTTCCCACGCTCTCCTTCGGGCACTCCACGCTCTTGGACGTCTGCCCCGGGGTGACTAACAGCGATCCCGCCGCTCCGGTGCCGAGCAACAAACTTTCAACCAATCGCGACGCGCACTCCACGCACGAAATCGACCCCGAAATGTTAATCTTCCTCGGTTCCCCATCGGGGACGTTCTGATCGATCGCGACGTGCGCGCCAGAGGACGCCTGCAAACCCTTGATCGTCTCCCCACCGCGTCCGATGATTCGTCCAACCATGGTCGCCGGACAGTCGATGACGCGCGTCGTCACGGCGTTGGCTCGCTCCTCCTCCGCCCGACGTTCCTCCTCTGCTCTCCGTCGCGCCTCGAGTTCTTCCTCCGTCGGCCCGCGCGCCGCGGTGTTTCTCGCAGCCGTCACCGCCGGGTCTTCGCCGTAGTAGGGCGTCTCGTCGTCATCCGTCGTCGGTTCTTTCACCGGTTCGGTCAACGTCTTCGGCTCGCGCGCGTTGTTAAACCCGCGCGCGGCGTCATCATCCTTGGCGTCCGTTTCTTTGTCTTCGACCGCGCCCGGTGGTGGCGACGGCGGCGACGGCACTGAAACTTTACCGTCGTCTTCATCGTCGTCTTCGCGCGCCGTCGTCTTGGCGCGTTTCGACGCGGCGGCGGAGTCATCGTTTTCCTGCTGCTTTTGCTTTTTCACATCATCATCATCATCACCTTCGTCTTCGTTCGTTTCACCCGTCGAACGTTTCCGTCCCTCGACGACGGGTGTCGTCGTCGCCGTCGCCTTTACCTCGGCTTCGTCCTCGTCCGGTTTCTCTTCCGCCGACATCGCGCGATGCGATGCGAGTCGCGTTTTAAAGATGAAGAGCGCGTCTTCGAATCCAAAACCGAATGAATCAAATCCACACAGACACGCGCGCGCGGCGCGTCGCGTTCGTCATGTCCGCGCGAGACGCGCGCCGACGTCGTCGACGAGCGAGCCCGTTCTCGCACCGCGACCTCGCCGCGGTGATCACCGCGTGCGCGTGCGCGTGGATCGCGGGTAAATCTGGTGGACACGTTCGGTTCCAACCGTACGCGAGACTCGACGCGCTCGTCCACGCGCACCCTCCGTGCGCGTACGCGACGACGAGGGACACCGCGGGTCGGTCGGGGATGGTGTTCACGCGGGCGTACTGCGCGAGAGGAGTGGCGGGGACGGAGATTCGACGGTGTTTCGTGGGGGCGAGACGGGCGACGACGCGCGGAGGACGAACCGACGCGGACGCGCGGACGCGACGAGCGGAGCGGGAAATGCGACGGAAAGCGCGCGCGATGGCGGCGGTGGCGAACGGGCGGGATGGAGGTGAGGATATTGATGAGGCGTACGAGGCAGAGGTGCACGCGATGCGGGATTGGGCGATCGGGGAAGAGATGGATGGGTTCGCGGAGTGCGGAGCGGCGGATGCGCGAGCCGACACGCGGAGCGGCGCGAGAGAGGGCGAACGCGATATCGGGGTGGCGGTGATTGAGACTGGGAGAGTCACGTGGAGAAGGCGTAGCGGGGGTGACGATGAGGGTGACGATGGCGATGGTGTTCGTCGGAAAAATACCGTCGATGGGACAAAGGGGAAGCTCGGAACGGCGGTGGTGGTCGTGACGCGGGATTTGAGAGCGTTTTGTTTCGACGGATCGCTTCGGGAGCTCTGGCGGGTCGATCTGTTAAACGGGGACGAGAAACGGGACCGTCTGAAGCATTCGTTTCGTACCGTCGAGGTGTCGGTGTTGATTAGTGACGTCGGGGCGAGAGACGATGACGCGGGATTGGTCGTCGTCGGCGTGCGATCGGAACGCCGAGCCAAGGACGCTTCGACGACGAAAGAGGAGGACGACGACGATCCGTTACAACGGATGACCATGGGTGCGCGTCGCGGACGAATGCCGAACTTTGGTCGAAATGGAAACGAAGAGTGGCAGACGGAGGCGGATCTCGACGAGGATGAGGATGACGGAGATTTCAGATACTTTGCGTTTGAGGCGGAGACTGGACAGCCGAGATGGAACGATGCCGAGAACGACTACGACGAGCATCGCAAGCACGAACACGGACGGTTGAGTCTGGTGAACATTGACGATGACGAGATTGCGGACGCGTCTTCCAAGGCGTGCAGTGATTTCAGAGAGAGCATCGTGCACGATGGGCTACCGCACCAATGGAGAGGCGCTGACGACACACGCATGCGAACGGCGCACTTCAAACGTCACAAATCTCGCGCTATGGAGATGGAGCGCGCGAAGAAGAAGAGAAGTAGAGGGAATAAGACACCATCTCTGCCGAGAGTGCACACGAATGGCGTGACGCGCGCGCTCGGACGCGTCGTGGGAAGATTACAGGGAAGTCCGACGCACGCCGGAGTGCCGATGGCGCACACGGCGCATCGACACGTGAAACAGTCTGAACACCCCAACGTCGTCTTGTCCCACCACTCTGAGGGCATCGACGTCTTACATCTCTACTCAGGAGCGAGAGTGTGCGGTATGACGTTGCAAAGCCCGGGTTTGCACGTCGACCTCGATGGGGATGGGGTGATTGACCACGTGGAAGCGCACGACTCGCAAACGCGGCGCGCAAGCATCCCGCGCTGTTGGGCGACGGTGCACTCTGGGATCGATTCCTCCGAACGAGTTCTGAGCGCGAGCATATGCAAAGGTGGTAGCGGTTTAGCTGGGCACCGAGCGGCGGCTTCTGCGGGTCATCACGATATCCAAACGGTTGCCGTTACGCCGCCTGTTTCGCTTCGCCGACTTCCCGAAACCGCGAACGAGTTATCCAAACCTCTCGATCGCATGGGTCGCGACGCCATCTTTCTCAATAGCCGCGGTGAGATGACGTGTTACAACATGCGCGACGGTGGACAGCGACGCTGGCAGGTGCGCACCGAGGCGAACTGGGTTGACGACGGCGTCGTGACGCCGTCGCTCACATCCTTTTCCATGTACGTTGGCGGCTACCTCGACATCGCCATCGCCACTGGGAAGAGCGCCATCGTCGCCATGAACGCCAAGGGATATCGTGCCGCTTCCTTGATCGAGATCACGACGCCTCCGGTGCGCCCACTCGAGGTTACCGACGTCGATGGCGACGGATTGAACGACATCGTCCTTCACACGCAGTTTAGCACCTACATCTGGGTGCAGCGCCCGCGACTCGGAAACCTCCCCTTTACGTTTCTCGTCGGTTGTCTCGCCCTTACCATGGCTGCGGCGTTCATCTACCAACTCGCCGACGCGAGAGAAAACGCGTTCGCGACTGGGGGTAAGGTACGAATCGTTCGTAGCACCATGCTCGACGGCGACGTTGATTATTCATCCGACGACGATGACGATGACGACGACGACGACGAGTCGGCTTCCGCTTCGGATTGATTAGGTTGTTAGATTCACTCGCATTGCGCGATACGGTGCGGTGCGGTGCATACATGTGGTGATAGAATGTAATATTACTCGCCGCGTTGATGGGCGACGTCGGCTCGCGCGAGCCGCTCGCCGCGCATCTTGATTTAATTCAAAACTTCAATCTTCGCTCATCCCGACGAAGCCCCAACCCCCGGTGATCACTCCCCCGCCGTTCTCAAACCTTGTTTCCGCAACTGCCGTTTCTTTTGTTTCGCCCCGAGCGGTTTACGCACCTTGCGCGGCGCGAGTTTTTGTGCTTGGTAATACAGGTGCAAATTGAATCCAAAAAACGCAATCACGACGACGACGATGATCATCACCACCGTGATCGCCGGATTGGACGACGGCGCCGACGTGGGATCCGTCATGGAACGCTCGTCGACGTGTTCGAGTCGCCGCGGTGCGCACCCGCGACCGGGATGGCGTCGACGAATGATGTTGGATTGGAATTTTGGATCGAACTTTGATCGCGTCATAACGAACCGCGTCGAAACTCTGTTCGCACCGTCCCACGGATCGTTCGCGATAGGGCGGAAAGGGCGACGGATCGAGAAGTAGGACGGAACACGCTCTCTCTTCCCGCCCGTCGCGAGCCGTTCGCGTGGACCTCAACCGCGAAAAGAGCGGTTGAAATCTTCGTCGTCGAAATCCAAAGCAGTTTTTCGATTCATTCATGACGGCGAGCGATGCACCGCCGGCGTCGTCGCGATCCTTCACGGATAAAGCGTCCAACATGCTCAAACCCGGGATGAAGATCGGCGCGAACGACCGGTTCACGGTGACGACGTCGCCGAGACTCGGACGCGGACAGTTTGCCGAGGTGTACTCGGCGACGGATGCCGCGTCGTCGTCCTCGGCGCTCGTGGCGTTGAAAATCGAAAGCGAACCGAGAACGGCGACGCGAGAGGCGCGGGTCATGCGCGCGCTCCAAGGGAAAGAACACTTTGTAAAGCTCTTGGACGAGGGCACGCACGAGGGGATGCCGTACTTGGCGATGGAACTGGTGGGGGAAAACTTGGCGGATTTGCGCGGCAAGGCGCGCGAGGGTCGGTTTGGCGCTCGAACGACGAGCGCCGTCGCCGTGGCGATGCTCGAAGCGTTGGAGACGATGCACGACGCCGGGTACGTGCACAGGGATATTAAACCCGGGAACTTGTGCGTCGGGAACGGGAAGGATGGGATGAAGAAGTTTTATCTTATAGATTTTGGGTTGACGCGCAAGTTTACGGATGACGAAGGCGTCGTCCTTCCGGAACGCGATGACGCGACGTTCAGAGGCACGACGACGTACGCGAGCGTGTACGCGCACGAGAATAAAGAACAAAGCGCGAGGGACGATTTGTACAGCGCGCTGTACATTCTCGCCGAGGCGCACGAGGGGGTTTTACCTTGGAAAGCTAAAGGGAAATCACTCGGCAAAAAGGAAATCGAAGACGCCAAGCGCGCGTGCGTTCGAGAGCCGCGAAATTTGTGTCCGACGCGCGGGTGCCCTTGGCCGATCGAGCAGTTTGCGCGCGCGATTGAAAAACTCGGGTACGGGGAAAAGCCAGATTACGCCGCGCTCAAGGCGCCGTTCATGGATGTGATGCGAGACGCGGGCGACGCGCCGCTCGATTGGGAACCGGCGGCGAAGAGGAGCAGAGACGCGTCGGCGTCGGCGCCTCCTCCTCCTCCACCGTTCCCGTCGGGAGGCGTCGCTTCGTACGCCGCCGCCGTCGTCGCGAACGGCGATGGTAACATTACCGGAAACAAACGCGAGAGAGACGACGAACGCGTACCTGAACCACCATCCGAGTCTCGCCAACGTCGAAACGAAACGCTCGTCGTCGTCGCTCGTCATCGACCGTCCGAGCTCCCACCGGCGATGTACGACACCGTTCGAGACCTCGTGCACAGGCACCCAACCGAAGAAGTTCTCGGTATCGCCTCTGGGCTCGTCTCTTACCTTCTCGATAACGCTTTACGGGGAGACGCGAACGCGCCGCGCACGCTCGTGGAGAAGTGTTTGTTGGATTTACGCGACGTGTGTTACGACGGCGTCGGCGAACTCAAACGTCAAGGATCGGGCGGCGGCGGCGGCGGCGGCGGTGGACCCGGAAATCGCGGAGGTGGGGGCAGAGGTGGTGACCGAAGCGGTGGCGGCGGCGGCGGTGGACGCAATCGCCCGCCGAAAGCGATGAATGATCGCCGACGATGATGAGATTAGAGAACTGGAACAGAACACTGAACGCAAACCCGAACGCCGCTCGCTCTTCACTCTTCGACGATGCCGATCATCACCGCGCGGATCCCACCTCGCACGACTGGTGGGCATCCAACGCCCAGCATCTCTCTCCGTCGACGCCGCGCGCGGTCTCATCGCGTCACCGCGAGTGCGAGAGACGCCGGCGGCGAGGACGCGTCGACGCGCGAGCTCTTGGAGGAAACCCACCCGACGGACCCAGCGAACCTGTGGGACGCGAAACCGCCCTGGTGTCAACCCTGGAGCATCGTCACCACGGGCGCGTGTCTCGTCGCCGCGCCGACGCAGGTTTTCCACGCCACCGGCGCGTTCGGGATCGTCGCCACGGGGGCGTGCGCGGCGGGCGTGAGCGCGTGGTGGTGGGTGTTTCTAGTCGTCGCGCCGAGGGCGTACGCGGAGGACGTGGCGAGGATTAGACGAAGCGTGAGAGAGGTAGAGAGAGGTAGAGTAGATGATTTGTAGTAAATTGTAGCTTAGAGAGGAATATTTTACTCGGTACACGTCGTCGTTATCGTTACACATTTTCTCTATACATCAGTCGTCCGCGTCCGCGTCTCCGCCCCGCTCGCCCGATCGATCAATCAACCCTCTAAAATAAACTGAATAAACTCATCGTACGAAACCTCACCATCCCCTGTGGTATCCGCGAGCTTTATCGCGTCCTCGATCTCCTGATCCGTCAGTTTCTCCCCAATCACCCGCATCACGTTTCGCAACTCTTCGGCGGAAATCGTCCCGCTCTGGTCTTTATCAAACACCATGAACACGTCCCGCAATTCCTTCTCCGGATCCCCCTCGTTCATCTTTCTCAGCATCATCGTTAAAAACTCGGGAAAATCAATCGCCCCGTCCCCGTCGGCGTCGATCTCGTTCACCATCGCCTCCAACTGCGCGCGCGTGGGTTTCTGCCCGAGCGACCGCATGACGTCGCCCAGCTCCTCCGCCGTGATCGTCCCCCCGCCGTCGACGTCAAAGATATCGAACGCCTCTTTAAACTCTTGCACCTGCGCCCGGGTGAGATACGGCCACGACGTCGCGAGCTCTTCGTCCGTCAGGTGTTTCCGGCTCATCTGTCCTTCCTTCCGTGGTCGCGCGCGCGATCGACGACGGGAACGACCGAACGCGACCGAATGGAATGGAAATCGAACGCGCGGTCGGGTCTCGAACCGAAATGAAATTCAGTTCCCGCCAAACGTCGCCGCTCCACCGCGCGCGCGCGCCGCCGAACG
>Ga0255757_10003308_pt1 | contig 14833 bp, 9 predicted proteins | sample 071ome_27_FD_179957 | JGI IMG/M metagenome (GOLD analysis project Ga0255757, IMG submission 179957) | Coastal salt marsh microbial communities from the Groves Creek Marsh, Skidaway Island, Georgia - 071409AT metaG (version 2) | ecosystem: Environmental > Aquatic > Marine > Intertidal zone > Salt...
CATCGCCATCGTTGGCGTCGATGGGTACCTCGGGCAGTTTGTGCTCGACTGGTGGCTAAAACGGTGTGCGGGTGAAGACGAGTACGAGGACGGCGACGGCGACGTGAACGCAACGGCAGCGTTCGAGTTCCCGACGGTTGCGTTCGCGTGCGGTAGGCGAGGGCAACCTTCAACGTCGGCGTCATCTTCATCGACGCCGACGACGCGTTGGATAAATCTCAACCTCGCGGATGAGGCATCGTGCGAAAAGGCGATGAAGGAAATGATTGAATCGAGCGATGTTGTCTTATCACACGTCGTGAATTGCGCGGCGATGAGCTCGCCGGGCGCGTGCGAAAAGGATCCGGCGACGGCACTCGCGGTGAATGCGCCTCGAGCGCTATGGAGAGCGGCGAAACAGTATAGCGAGGCTTTGGGCGAGCGTCCGCCGCTTTGGATTCAGCTGTCGAGCGACCACGTGTACGAGGGCACTCGCGCGCTGAGCACGGAGCGAGACGACTGCAAACCGGTGAATGCGTACGGAAAGACAAAGGTGGAATGTGAACGGGCGCTATGCGAAGAGTACGGCAATCGAAGCGTCGCACTACGTAGTTCAATAATCACCGGCCCCAAGCCTCCGTTGCGGCAGGTCGATCGCACGCTGTTCCTACACTTTGTAGCTTCGAGCTTTGGCAAGGAACAGGCGACTTCTTTTTACAGCGACGAGTTTCGAAATCCAATTTCAGCCTTTGACGTCGTTCGCGTCATTCGAGAGCTCATCTTTGCCGAAGCGCCACCCCCTCAGCGCGTGTACAACATGGGCGGACCGGACAGAGTGAACCGAGTCGACATGGCGAACGCCGTCGCTCGTCATCTCGCCGCTGGTGACGCCGACAAGGAGGCGCTATTTAAGATGAAAATTCAATCGGCGTCGTGCATTTCCGCGCAAAAAGCGCGGGGCGTCGCGGCGCCGCCCGACATTTCCATGGATTCGAGCGCCCTCGCGCGAGACGTGCTGCGCAATCGGTGGTCGCCGAGATCCTTCAAAGCGCAGGTTGTCGACGCATTCAAGGGCTAACGAAACCGTCGCTATTTTCTAATTAAACCAACCTATTCCATATTTGCCGCTAAACTCACATCGTCAACGTCGACGTCGAGCTACCGACGTCGCGTTGATGTCCGTCAAGCGTGCCGTGCAGAACGCGTCGCTCGGGGCAAACCTTTGCGGACGCGGTTCGAGATTTGGATAAATCAAGAGCGAAAAGTGATACATGTACATCTCGAAAGGTAGCTTCGTACTGTAATCGAACAGCTTTAAGTTTCGCAACACTGCTTTGCGTCTCTTCGCGTATCCTCGCTCGTCTTGCACAATCGCTCGCAAACTCCGAACGAGCGTTTTTCGATCCGCCTTTATGTCGGCGAAATACGACAGCTTGCGCCAATCGATGAACGACGGCAACACGCCGTACTGCTTTTCGTGGGTGAATATCGGCACCGTTCCAGACAGAATCGTGTCCATCAACCGATTCGAACCGGGTGTGTCCCCACGAACGTGAAATCCGAATTTCGCTTGCGCCAGCGCCGGGCATTGCTTCCCTGGGCCGCAGGCGTCCACCCGAAACGACGTATCGTTTCGCTTCAACACGTCGCACAATTTTATCCTCTCGCCTATTTTTTGGTTCCAGGTCTCAAAAGACGCAATCAACGCAAAGTCATTCGAAACCGGTCCTTGGCGCACCGAGCATCGTCTTCCTACGTAAAAGGACGGAAGCGCGAATCGTTCCGGCAGCTTCAACTCACCATTTTGTGGGACGCGCATCACCCTGTTTTCCCATGTGATGTGATTGCATCTAAGCATGCTCATCGGCGCGTAATCGGCGAAATCGAAATCGTGACTACTCGTCGTTATTCCAGGCGCCGCGCCGAGACGGCTCTGGAACACATTTGTGTTGTACTCGTCCAAGTGTACCTCTTTTCTCTTCAAGTAATCGTGTATGTAACTCGACATGACGACGACGTGATCGCGACCGAGACTTTTCTGGTACCACTTGGATTCTCTGAGCGCCTTTCCGTCTCTCTTTAATATTTCACGGCCACACAAAGTCTCACCGTCTTTCGTGTGATGGCAGAGACGCTGCCCAAACATTGATACCGCGTTCAACGGCGTCGGCACGTAGAACAGCGCGGCTTCGCTAGCGTTGTCCGTTCGCATCGGGTGACGCACGGCTTGCCGCGCCAACAGCACGTCGTCCAGGTGCTTGACGAGCGACGGACTGACGGTGTGCGTCGGTCTTTGCGGGTCGAGCGTCTCCAGTCGAACAGGCAGAGGCTTACCGTCCAGCGTCAACCTCGATGGGACCGCAAAGTCGTCGTAAACGTAAAACTTAACGCCGAGCAGCGAGTCGCCGCTTACGGCGGGCGTCGCGTACGGCGACCAAGCTGTCGCGTCGTCGGTAAACTCAGCAGAGTCTCCCAACGACGCAAACTTCTGCGCCCGATGCGACGCGACGACGAGACTGGCCAAACCGACGCACGCCGCGATCGCGCTCGCGCTCCGCACCACCCTGTTCCACGTTGACGAAGACGACGACGACGATGATGCTGCTGACGAGCTCAGCGCGCGTTCTCCATCGGCGCGCGCCGCACCGCCGTACTCTGCCGGCAGCGACGACGTCGTGGACAACGCCGTGGAATCGACATCACACAGCGGTGTCTTCGCGTTCACGGCGCCGACTCGCATCGTCACGTCTCGGACTGAAGCGCCACTTCGTGAGCCGAGACGCCAACACCCATTCCGTCACTCGTCAGCGCGTCCATCGTCGTCAACCAGTCATGGCTGACGAACGCGAACCACTGCTCGCGGACGACGTCGAGGGAGGCGCTGTGACGACGACGACGAAGACGACGACGAAACAGTCGTCACGAACGTCGAGGCCGGCGCTCGCAATCGCTGCGAGCGTGTGCCTCGTCGCGGGTTTGGGCTTCGCGTCGTACATCGAGCACCAACGACAGGCGATACCCACGACGCAAGGCGTGTGGTCCGGGTCGTTGTCTAGGGTGAGTTGGAACGCAGCGAGCGGGTTTTCGTTCAAGTACGAGTCCTACATCGATGCTTACTTGAAGCGCGCCCAACCGGCTGGGCGAGTCATCGAAGACTCGATTCGAAAGTATTATCCGCAGAGAATTACGCCGACGAGCGCGCCGTTTGACATCTTCTATACCATTCGCGACGAACCTGTGACCAAGTGTTTTGAAAAAAACTATAACGCCAAGTATTGTCGGTCTGAGTCACTATCGCCGGTTTTTGCGTTTGGAAGCTCGCCGAAGAACGCGAGCCGCATACCGTTTTTATATTCAGCGACGCTGTCCGTGCTCGCCCAGTGCTTGGACGAAGACGGGGTGCTGGGCGACAGCGAAGCTGTCATTACGGAAACGACGCGCTTTGAAAAGTGCGAATTACTTTCGATGGACGGCAGCGGCATGTTTAGAAAGGAAAATATGCCCGATCAATCAGACTACGAATGGTCCGCTTTGGACGACAAGGCTATTTGGAGAGGGAGTGACTATCCGTACCTCGCCCCGGCAGTTTCATCGACGGCGGCTACGGCTAGCGACCCATTCGTGCACTCGATCGAGTTAGCGGGCGACAAATCGGCAAAGATAAAGGAAATACTCGCCGGTGACGCAGTTGGTCCACGGTTCCGCGCCGTTTTGATGAGTTTTTTGCACCCGAACGTTATTGATGCAAAGTTCTTCAATCATTACCCCAGCGGTGGGACGCACGAGCAGACGAGACATAGAATGGGATTCTCTGCAAGCAACATGATGAATTTAGAGACTTTAGGACGATACAGGTATCAGTTGGATATCGGCGGCGCGGGTGGAACGACGTGGCGCGGCATCTTGCCGAAACTCGCGATGCCAGGAATTTTATTGCATCACGAGACACCGATGCGCGACAGTTTTTACGATAAGATTGAGCCGTGGAAGCACTACTTGCCGCTCGACGAGGATCTGGGCAACTTTTTCAAACTGGTTGACTGGGTGAAGGGTCATCCGGACGAGGCTCGAAAAATCTCCGCGACGGCGACACAGTGGGTTGAAGATTTTACAACCGTCGCGAGTCAGCTGCGACACAACTACGAAAAACTCGTCGTACCGCTCGGGAAGGCGCTCGCAGACGCTAAGGGTGCTCCGATCTCGCCCGTGCCTTTCACAGAGGCGCATCCAGGCCTGAAGGGCGTTTGAGAGACGTCCGATTTTATGCTGTACCGGACGATAGAGAGCACAGTATTGATGAATGGCAATCGCTTCTCTGGCGGCGACTGAGTGTAACGCGAATCACAAAGGAAGAAATGTACGGTACCGGTACCTACGTAGGTAGTGATTTTAAGTCGTTTGTAAGCTTTCGTTACAACCGATATTAGATTTTATCTGTTTGCTTCTTCTTAAAGCTCATCCTTCGGCGTTGCCTCTTCCTTTTCTTCAGCCTCCTCTTTCGCTTCATCTTCGGCGACGTGGAAGTGAGTTTCATCCAAGAGTTCGGCATCCTTCTCGACGCCCATGTTTGCGCCGAGCATGTCAAACACGCGTCCGGCGTAATCTCCGGGCTTTTCAAAGCTGAAACCAGACTCGAGCATGGCGGTTTCAAACATCAATCGAGCCAAGTTTTCAGTCTCGGTCGAGTCGGGTTCGGCGTCTGAGCGCTCTTTAAGGGCGGCAATCATCGGATGGCGCGGGTTGATTTCGAGCGTCTTCTTGCCTCGCATGTACTCGTGACGAGAGTCGTCGCCCATCGCTTGGGCCTTCATGATGCGCTCCATGTTCGCAGACCAGCCATACTTGGAAGAGACGACGACGCACGGGGTGGTGGAGAGACGGTTGGAAACCTTGACAGCTTCCACGACAGATTCGGGAAGCTTGCTCTTCCACCAGGCGGTGAACGGCTTGAACGCTTCCTTGGTCTTCTTAAATCTCGCCTTTTCGTCTTCATCAGCGTCGCCAAACTTGAGGTCTTCCTTGCTCGCGTTGGAGAACTTAAAGTCGTCGAACTCGGTGAGGTTTTGCATCGTGTACTCGTCAATCGGATCGGTGAAGAAGATGACTTCGAAATCCTTGGCGATGAGCTTTTCGAGAAACGGCGAATCCTTGAGCGCCGCGACAGACTCGCCGGTGATGTAGTAAATTGATTTTTGGCCCTCCTTCATGCGCTCAACGTACTGCTCGAGGGAAACGAGCTTGCCGTCCGACTTGGAAGTTTCGAAGCGCAACAATTTAGCAAGGCGCATTCTGTTGCTCGCATCCTCGATGATGCCGAGCTTGATCGCCTTGCCGAACGACTTCCAAAACTTGTCATACTTGGTCTCTTCATCTTGCTTCTTGTCTTCGACATCCGCGTCTTCCGGCTTCGAGTCATCGTCTTCAGCATCCTTACCTTCTTCCGCGAGCTTGCGGATCATATCGAGAGCCTTGCGAACGAGCTTCTTCTTGATGGTTTTCAAACTCGTGTGTTGTTGAAGCGTTTCGCGCGAAACGTTGAGCGGCAACGTGTCAGAGTCGACGATACCCTTAATGAATCCGAGATACTTCGGGAGAAGCTCATCGAATTCATCGGAAATGAAGACTCTGCGCACGTAAAGCTTGAGCGCCGACGCGCGGCTGTAGTAGTTGTCAAAGTAATCGTGCGGGGGACGTTCCGGAATGTACAGAATCGCCTTGAATTCGACGTCGCCCTCCGCCTTGAAGTGCGAGTAAGACAACGGCTCGCTCGAGTCCTTGGAGAGCGCTTGGAAGAACTTGACGTACTCGTCCTCTTCCACTTCAGAGGTGGATCGGAGCCAGATAGCCTTGACGTCGTTAAGACGTTCCCAATCCCAAACCGTCTTGGTCACCGTCTTCGTCTTTGGCTCGTCGTCGTCTTCTTCATCCTCGTCGCCCTCTTCATCCTCGCCGTCTTCTTCATCCTCGTCGTCACCGGCGACGTCGGCGTCTTCGGAGTCTTCCTCGCCGTCGTCTTCGGCATCCTCAACCGGAACTTCCTCGGAAACTTCCTTGGAGTTGTACAGGTAAATGGGAAAGTTGATAAACTCAGAGTAGCGTTGGACGAGTTGTTGGAGCTTGACCTCATCGAGGTACTCTTGCGCCTCCTCCTTGAGGTGAATGTTAATCTCAACGCCGCGTCCGAGAGACTCGCCCTCGTCTTCAGAGATGGCAAAGTTTCCGTCAGCCTTGGATTGCCAGACCCATTGCTTGGCGTCGTCGTTGTGCTTGGAGCGAACTTCGACGAAGTCCGCGACGAGATACACAGAGTAAAAGCCAACGCCAAACTGACCGATGAGAGACATGTCGCCACCCTTGGACATTTGATCCAAGAATGCAGACGTACCAGATTTGGCAATCGTACCGAGGTTGTTCTTGAGCTCTTCCTTGGTCATGCCGATGCCCTTGTCGCGAATCGTCAACACCTTGCGATCCTTGTCCACCTTGATCCGAATGTCGAGGTCAGCCACATCGCCCTCGCCGAGCTGCTCCTTGTCAGTCAAGGACATGAAGCGAATCTTATCCAACGAATCGCTTCCGTTGGAGATGAGTTCGCGAAGAAAAATGTCCTTGTTCGAGTACAGCGAGTTGATGATGATGTCCATCAGTCGAGACACCTCGGCTTGGAACTCAAAGGTTTCGGCCCCGGCGTGAAACTCCGGGACGGCACCGCCGCCGGTCTCGACAGCCTCCGCGTCGCTCTCGGCGTACGCTGCGCGCACGACGAAGATAAACGAGGCGTTCGCGCGTCAGTCTCGGCGAACGCGACGATCGAGCGATAATCGAAGATTTAAGAAAAGATGGCGCGTCGCGTCGCGTCGTACCCTTTGTCACGCCGTAGTTGGCGCTCGCGAAGAGCGCGCCGATGGCGAAGACGGCGACGCACTTGGTCCATCCCCGGCTCCCTCGTCGTCGCGCGGCGGCAAACATCTCCACCCGGTCGCTCGTTCGGTCGTTCGTTCGGTCGCGCGGGGAGTGAGTGAGTGACGCATCCATCGTCGGGACTGTTCGACACCATCGTGTGCCTCATCCTCGTCCGTGACGTAAATTTCCACTCGAAACGAAAATTGATTGGACGAGAGCACACGAACGCGTCTGGATGGGTCGATGTCAGTCGATGCGTCGATGGGTGATATCACGTTCGTGTACGAGCGTGATGGATGTATCGCATCTACATTTTAATCCGTGTGTGCGTCAGGCGTCAGGCGTCAGGCGTAGTGTTTTACATATGTAGTATATATATAGGTCTAATGTGTTTATAATACGTGTAATCGCATACGCGCCAGCTGGCTCGTTTCGCTTCGTTTCGCTCCTCCTCACTTGAGCACGGGGATGAGGACGGAACAGAGGATGATCATGAGGATGACCATGATGAGACAGGTCCACTTTCGCGTATTTTTCTGGTATTCCCTCGCGCGTTTGAGCTCGACGTGGCCTTGTTGAACGTACGTGACCGATTTGGCGACGTGACTCTCGACGTTGTCGATCATCTCCCCTTGCGCCTCGACGAGGACGCTCATGTCTAAAAAGACTTGGTTGAGCTCGAGAAGCTTGCGCTCGAGCTCGCGAATGGCGTGGTGGCGATCCTGGATCTCGTTCACCGTGTCGAGAATTTGCCCGCGGCCTTTTTCGAGGAGGGCGGTTTGGAAAATGGTTTCGCTTTCGCCCGTTTCAATCAAACGCTCCACCTCTCGCTCGTCGCACTCGGTTCCAGTCACCGCAAAGTACCGCCGCTCGACGATTTCCTTGTAATCCTCCCGTAAACGTTCGCGAAGGTTTTGAAATTCCCCCATCTGTTCCTTTAGCTTCGTCTTCATCGAGCTCGTGAGCGCCGAACGCGTCCTGTGTTCGCTCGACCCGACGTCCACTTTACCGCTCGACACGGCGCGTTCGTTATCCTGGTCGAGGTTTTCTAAGCGCAGTTTCGTTTCGCGCGCAATCTTTGACACGCGCTCTATCGTGGCGTTCATCCTCTCCTGGCGTTCCCGCATCTCCTCTCCTCGCGTCGATTGTTTCGACGCCTCGTGTTCTCGTTCCAGCTCGCGCAACGCCGACCGAATCGCCGTCATGTTTGACTTTATCACTTGCACGTCGGAAAAGAATGCGCTCATGACATTGTCGGCGGCTCCGGCATCGTCGCCGTCGCCGTCGGCATCACCGAAACCACTGGAAGACGCCGTCGGAACCGTCGAACCCATCTCAACGTCCCTCCGCCCTTCTCGGGGTCCCGGCGCGACGCCGTCGCCGTCGTACACGTTCGACGCGCCCACCGCGGCGAGAAGGTCATTCATGTCGATTTATACCCTATCTATCGCGTCCCCAGTTCGCCCGTTCGCGCGTCGTTCGCGCGTCGGAGTCGGTTCGGTTCGTCCCACCGAAGACCGAGGACCGGGCACTGAGGAGTGCACGACGCGCGAACGGACAGACGTGTCAACACCCCGTCGTGGACCGTCCGCGGTGCTCAGAGAAGGTCGCGTGAAAACACGCCGACACGGCGCGGGGTGTGAAATCATGATGGCGTTCAGGGGGGAAGGACGACCGCTGTTGACGCCGCCTTCGACGACGGCGACGACGACGACGACGAATGCGACGACGAATGCGAGCGAGCGTCAACACCATCGTCATCGTCCTCGAGTGTTGAGCGCGGTGGGCGTCTTGGGATTGATTGGGTGCGTCGCGACGGCGGCGTCGGCGGTGATGCGGGATGATTCCTTCGGGTCGTGGGGTTCTTCGTCCCCGTGGGGCGACGACGGAGGGAGACTAGGGATCGTGGAGAGGATCGTCGCGCGCGTGGGCGCGGCGAACACGTTGGAGCGAGAGTGGACGAACAGTCTCAACCGGGCGGATTGGAGACCCGACGGGGAAGGGTTTCGCATAGGTAAAGGGGAAGACAGCAATCCTCGCGTGCGAGCGGCGTACGCGTTTTTAAAACTCAACATACAGAGGTACTACCCGTCGCGAATCGCCCCGGGAAGCAAACCGTTTTCGGTGTATTTCAGCGTGGAAGACATGCCGAGAACGCAGTGTCTGAGTAGAAGCCGGCGCAAAAAAACGGGCCACTCGCACTGTCACTTTGACCACTGGCCGCTAGTGTTCAACTTTGGAAGTTCGCCGAAGGATCCGACTTTAATTCCAAAGATCGTCAGGGCAACCCCAATCACGATGACTGGTTGCGTGATGGATGCCATCGCGGGCAACGAGACGACGCTCACCGAGGAAACGAGCGTGACGTGCCCGTGGCTCACGTATCACAGCACAAAGTCTCTCGATACATTTTGCGACAAGGATGACGAAGGACACCAGTCGTTCGATTGCAAGTACTTAGGTTTATTTGACAAGCGTTACATGCCAAATCCAAAGGCGTACGAGTGGAACGCTTTGATTTCAAAAGCGTTTTGGAGAGGTAGCGATTATCCTTTCCTGCAGCCGTCGCTCGTCGGGGCTGCCGCAAAGCCGAGAAGCAGCGCCTTCTACAGACAGCTCAGCTCACCGCACAAAGTCGGCGCCGTCCGTGGGCTGTTGGCAGGCGACAAGATTGGCCCTCGACTCCGCGCCGTACTCATGTCCTTTGTACATCCTGAGTTGATTGACGCCAAGTTTTTCAACTGGAATCCAAAGGCTCAAGCGGGAAGGCCATTGCACGACATGGGAGTCGTCACGGATGATCACGTCGGTCTCGAAACGTTTGGAAGGTATAGGTATCAACTCGATCTCGGCGGAGGAGGAGGCACCACGTGGAGCGGCGTCATTCCAAAGCTTTCGCTTCCGGGAGTGCTCCTTCACCACGAAACGATGATGATTGATTCATACTTTCCGTTGTTGAAACCTTGGGAGCACTACTTACCGCTCGAGTCGGATTTGAGCAATTTGCGAGAACTCATCCAGTGGGTGGAGCAACACCCCAAGCAGGCTCAGATCATTTCTGACAAGGCGAGCGCTTGGGTGCGAGGCTTTACAAAGATGGGCCAGCAACTGCGATTCAACTATAAGAATGTCGTCATGCCGCTCGCCCGGGTGCTCGATCCGACGGGCCAGCTTAAACCAGTGCCGTTTACGACGGCGCACCCGACGCTGCACGACGTGACGTGGTGAGCGGGGGACCAAAGATTTGTATATCCTTCGGGATGAATGTGTAATAATGCAACTCTACAAGATGGCTAGCTATTCGCGAGCGCTCCTCACATCAAATTCGTCGCTTTCCTTTTCGCCTTAACGTAGCCCCTTAGAGCGTTTCACTTCCATGATGTACTCGTCGAGCGACTTTTGCGCTTCAAACCCGAGCACGCGCTTTGCGAGACACGTGCTCGCCAACGTGCCCTTAAGATCTTTTTCACGCATCGCAACGTTTTGTTGACTGGATGAAATCATATCCGCGAGCTCGCCGACGGTAGTGCTCGTACCAGAGCCAATATTAAAGGTGCGACCGACGGCTGTCGAGGTGAACGCGGCGAGGAGCATGCCTCTCGCCGCATCCTCCACGTAGACAAAATCTCTAAACTGCGTCCCGTCGCCCTCAACCTCCAGAGGCTGACCCGCGAGAGCAGAGGCGAAAAATCTCCCCGTGACGACGGCTTGGTCCCCTTCATCCGGTTCATTCTCACCGTAAACCATGAATAATCTAACCACAACGGCTTCGACGCCGTACATGGCGTAATAAAGCCGAGCCAAATCTTCACCCTGCGCCTTGGTCGTCGCGTAGGGCGTCGTCGTCGTTCTCAGATGCGTGTGCTCCTCGTCAAACGGCGTCGGTTGGTTTCCGTAATACGTAGACGACCCAGCGTACACGACACGCACGCGGTAATTCTTACCCTCCCGTTGAAGCTCCGTATCGCGAAGCCTGACGGCTCGCAACACATTTTCGGTACCCTTGACATTCGTTTCGACGCATGCGTAAACAATGTCATCCTTGCTCGAATCGAGTGTCGGTTTTACTTTGCTCACCGCCGCGAGGTGAAACACGTACGACACCTCCTTAACCGCGGCTGAAACGTCTTCGTACTTTTTCACATCCCCCTTGACGAATTCAAATCTCCCCTCCGTTTGCGCCTCTTGTGCGAATTTCAAACGTGATTCTGCGCCGGTGGATAAGTCGTCCAACACGCGCACGCGCAGACCGGCGTCGAGGAGCTGACGCGTCACCGCGCTTCCGATAAACCCAGCCCCTCCCGTCACCAGCGCCCAGTCGTCGCCGTCACCATTATCATCTTCCGACGCCGCCGCCGCCGCCGACGACGACGACGACGACGACGACAACGATCGCCTCGAACGCGCCGTCTTGTACGCCCCCGTCGCGTCTCCTCTCCCGCGAACCCGCACCTCTCGACAGGGGTCGCGTCTATCCAACCCGACGGCTTTGTTCCACGCCTCTTGCGTCACCCCGCAGTCTCGACGAGGCGCGCTCCCATCCAACACCACCGCCTCCCCGCCTTCGTAATCTTCATCAAAGAAGCCGCTCGCTAATGACGCTCGCAGCGCTTCAATCTTCCCGCTCGTCGACGCCGTCGTGATGAGCGCCAGCAGCGTCACGACGAGAGCGACCAAACACGCCTTGACCGTTCTAGGCGTCGGACCGCTGTAATTGTGCGAGTGCGGTCTCGGCATCCATCGCGGTTTCCTTCCCGGCGGTGTATCCGCGTCCGCTTTCGTCGTCATCGGATTCGTCGCGCATCCGTCCATCATCAGCGACGCTCCCGAAGCTCCCGACGAAGAGGTTTCGCCCGTCGTCATCATCGTGTTGTTGGTGTCATCCGTCGACGATACCCCGGTGATTCTCTGCGACAGCGACTCGGTGGAGAAGAATCCTTGGTGTTGCGCCATGATCGCGCGCGCCGCACCGCGAGCGAGCGATGTTTCGGGCGTCTCGACGAACGAACGAACGAACGAACGAACGAACGAACGAACGAACAAACAGTGCGTGAGTGAGGTTTTGGAGTGAGACGCGATGAACCGCTTTGACGATTTGACTCGATTTGATTAAATGTCCTCGAGCGCTAATTAAATGTCATCGAGTTGGGTGAAATCAGCGGGAACGATGCGATGAGATTGCCAACAGTTGACGTATTTACCGAACGTGCGCTTCACCATGATGAAGATCCAATCGGACGTCGCGCCCACCTTGTCGGAGACTTGGACGTCGACGCGGGTTCGGCCGTCTGGCATGACGGAGACGCTCTTGATGACGTGACCAGTGTTGCGAACAAAGGCGTCGTAGCGGGTCAAACACTTGCCGAGAAAGTGGTCAAAGTGGTACATGTCGCTGGAATACCCAAAGTACCGCGAACGCTCCATGTTTCCGTGCTCGACGGCGTACTCCCACATCACTTGAACGCCGTGTTGCAGCCGAGGAACGTCAATGTCGCGCATCGAAAAGAGTTGTAAATCCACCGCATCTGTGACCGTTTGCATCTCGTGCGGCTGGAATATCGGACCCGGGACGTTTTGTGGGTTTCGACACACCCCGACGCACTTGGATCCGTTCTCTTTGACTGGCGAATTCCTACAAAACGGGCACTCTTCGCTCGTAGGCTTAAAGGCGCGTCGATCGATGACTTGCATCAGCACCTCCTCCGCCGACGCCATGGTTCCGGGCAAGTACCCCGATCCCGATATGTTTCTCTCCGTCGGCTCATCCGTGGACGACGACGAAGCTCGCAGCAGCGCCGGCATCGTCCTTCGCGCCGCGCTTCTTCTCGCCGATGTGCTTCTCTGTCGCTGTGACGTGGATGATGATGATGATGATGATGATGTCGAAGTTGCTCCCACAGACCTGGACGTCGCCACCGACGCGGCCGCCATCATGATCACGCGCGCGAACGTCGGTTCGTTTCTCGTCGCGTTACGCGAACGCCACTCGCGTGATGAAACCGACCGCACCGGCGCTCGTCGCGCACTGCTGTCGACAACCGAGTCAGACGTGTGCGTGCGTGCGTTTGTGCGTGTGCGTCGCAGATGAGCATAAACCCTCGTAAGTACGAGGATACTCCAAACCCTAACCCTCTACGCCTAAACCCTCGATTCCTTCATCGTTCGCCTTGACTGCTTGACAACGCGACGACGACGCGCGTCGTCGAGCATGCGAGGATTACGAACGGGTGGTGGTCGCGCGATCGAGGCGACGACGATGACGAGGAGGAGTGCGCGCGCTCGACGCGACGCGCCGTCGGGACGCGCGGTTGATTTCGGATTTCGCACCACGCGACGCACCGCTGGAGTGCAGCGCAACCAACGATGCGCAGCGGCAGCGGAATCTTGTTCGGGTGACGACGACGACGACGCGCGCGAAGAATTGGCGGTGGAACGGAAAACGAACTCGAAGGATGTGCGTCGAGCGAGTCGAGCGCTTTCGGGATGCGAATACGAGGTGATTCGAGTGCGCGGGAACGGAGCTTGTCGGCTTTCGGACGACGCCGCGTTGACTTCGGACTCGACGGCGCCGCGCTCGACTATGAAAGTGTTCGTGATTCCGGGGAACCCTGGGGTTCCCGCGTATTACGAGCATTTCGCGATGCGTTTGTGTCAAAGGTTGACGGCGAATGCGGGCGCCGAAAGGGATGTGGAGGTGGAGATTGTCGGGTATCTGGGACACACGGTGAAGGAGCGATTCGGTCGCAACGAATGGTTTACGTTACAAGAGCAAAAGGAACACGTTCGAGCGCACGTGCGACAGAGTTTAGCGGCGGAAGGTGGAAAAACTGTCGAAGCAATGGTGGTTGGGCACTCCATCGGCGCGCATCTAGCTCTCGACGCGATGAAGGCGCTCGATTCAGATTCTATTCGGAGCGTCGTCGGGTTGATGCCGTTTTTGCACGTAAACACGCAAAGTCCGACGCAAAAAATACTGGGCTTTGTCACCAGACTGTCGCTACTCGTACACGCCATTGGTAAAACGTTAGATTTCATCGGGGCAGAATTGAAGAGGAAATTGCTCGCGAACACGGTTGCAAAGGAGATGGATGCTAGAGCGGCGAATATCACGTCGTCGTGGCTGCGATGGCAGAGCTTAATCAACATGGTCTTCATGGGCCGAACAGAGTTTGAGCACTTGCTCACGCCCATCGATGATTGTGATTTGGTACGAAACGCTTGCGAAAAGAAGTCTCTATGTTTGGTCTACTGTCAAGGTGACCACTGGGCGCCACTGCATCAGCGAGACGTCGCGACTAACATGAACGTGCCAGTGCAAAGTATTGAAGACGTATCGGTGCGACACGACTTTGTCGTCAAGGATGATTCGAGCACATCTGTCGCGGATATCACGGCAGCGCTGCTGTCCGGTTGGCTTGTCGGTGAACCACTCTAGAGTAGTTTCATAAGTGAGGTCATAAAACCATCATTTGTATCACATGGTTCTACTACCGGTGGATGAAAAGTAGTGAGTTAACGTTAGGTAGTATTATTTATTAGCCGTCGCCGGGTTCCATTATTGGTAACGAGATCGTAGAAAATATCGGCCGCGGTTTGTCAACAATCATTTGTTGCAGTCGCGTTGAGCCTGGCGTCGAACCAATCTGCGCGCCTCGGCCGATTGTTCTCGCTTTTTCATCCTCTCTTTTTGCCTCTTCTCTTTCTTCCACCTCTCTTTTTGCCTCCTGTCTTTTTGCCTCCTGTCTTTTTGCCTCCTGTCTTTCTTCCACCTCTCTTTTGCTGTTTCGCCGCCGTCCTACGTCGTGCTCGTCGCGTTTTGACAGTGAGCGGGCCAGTTGGAGGACTTCCAGACGTACTCGGTGGCGATGAAGCAGCGACGACGAGGTTGTCTGGTGGTGGCGGTGATGGTTCGGGTGGTGGTGGCGGTGATGGTTCGGGTGGCGGCGGAGAT
>Ga0255757_10003316_pt1 | contig 14820 bp, 7 predicted proteins | sample 071ome_27_FD_179957 | JGI IMG/M metagenome (GOLD analysis project Ga0255757, IMG submission 179957) | Coastal salt marsh microbial communities from the Groves Creek Marsh, Skidaway Island, Georgia - 071409AT metaG (version 2) | ecosystem: Environmental > Aquatic > Marine > Intertidal zone > Salt...
GCTGATACTGATTGGCAAGACGAAATGTTCCAAACTGGTATGGCTACTCAGCACAACTTGAGCTTGAACGGTGGTACTGAAGCTGGTTCTTACCGTTTGTCTATGGGTTACTTAGACCAAGACGGTATTGTAATCAACTCAGGTACTGAGCGTTTCACAAGCCGCTTGAGCATGAACCAAAAAACGTTAAACGACAAATTGACTTTGTCAGCTAACGTAAACGTTTCTCAGCAGGACGATAACTTGACTCCTTACCAGCAAGTTGGTGGATACACTGGTGGTATCTTCACTAACATGTTGAAAATGAACCCTACGCTTCCAGTTAAGGACGCAAACGGTAACTACACATTCGTTTCTAACGCAATCCGCAACCCGGTTGAAGCGGCAATGGAAATTGACGATGTTGCTCGTACAGTAGGTGTAACTATGAACGGTACTGCACGTTTGGACCTCGGCGATGTTGTTGAAGGTTTGAGTGCTACTGCAAACGCTGGTTACGATCAATACGGAACTATCCGTAAAACTTACTTGCCAAAATCTACTCCTTACGGTGTAGCTGATAACGGTATTGCTGCTCAGAAATACGGTCAAGTATCTTCTAAAGTATTAGAGACTTACTTGAACTACGATAACGAAGTAGCAGGTAACATGATGAACCTTACTGCTGGTTACTCATGGCAAGAAAACAACTACGAAGGCTTTGGTGCACGCGCTAAGCAGTTCGTAACTGATAACTACAGCTTCAACAACCTCGATGGTGGTGGTTTGGCTGAACTAGGTGATAAGTACTCTTACCGCGGTCAGTCTCGCTTGATCTCTTTCTTCGGTCGTGCGAACTATGACATCGCTGGAAAGTACTTGGTGACTGCTACAGTACGTCAGGATGGTTCTTCTAAGTTTGGTGCTGATAACAAGTGGGGGGTATTCCCATCTGCTGCTGTTGCATGGCGTTTGAGCGAAGAAGCTTTCGTTCCTGAAATGTTCACTGACTTAAAGCTACGTGCTGGTTGGGGTGTTGTAGGTAACGAAGCTATTGGTGAGTACCAAAGTATCGCTCGTATCGGTACAGGTTCTGCTGCTGTTATCGGCGGTTCTTCAACTTCTGGTACTGGTTACTTGAACCCTGCTAACTCAGGTCTGCGTTGGGAAAGTACTGCTTCAACTAACATTGGTTTGGATTGGGAATTGGACGGTGGTAAGTTCTACGGATCTTTCGACGTGTTCCAGAAAAACACTTCTGACCTATTGTTGACTGTACCTGCTCCTGCTCCATCTGTTGCTCCAACATTGTTGGCAAACGTAGGTGCTACTTCTAATAACGGTTTTGACTTGATGTTGAACTACAGCTTGGTAAGCACTTCTGACTTCGGTTGGGACATTGGTGTAAACCTATCTCGTTCACGTTTGATGGTTGAGGACCTAGGTACTAACGAGCAGATCTTAACTGGTCCTATCGGTGGTGCTGGTCAATCAGGTGCATACTCTCAGAAACTTGTTGTTGGTCAAGCTTACGGTACATTCTACGGTTTGGTATACAACAGTGCAGACGGCTCTTACAGCAGCGAAGCAGATATCATCGGTATCGCTCAGCCTGATTTCACTTACGGTATCTTGAACACATTCCACTTCGGTAAAATCAACGCTAGCTTGTTCTTGCGTGGTCAGCAAGGTGGTGATGTATTCAACAACACTGCAATGGAGTACACTACTCTTGATAACTTGAACACCAACATTAACTTGATGAAGCCAGCTCTTGACTTCGACGATGCAATGTTGACTTCAACACCAACTTATTCTTCTCAGTGGATCGAAGACGCATCATTCTTGCGTATCGATAACTTGAACATCTCTTACGATTTAGACGTTCAAGGAGTAGATTGGTTGAACTCAGCTGTAGTAGGTCTAAGCGGACAGAACTTGTTCTTGTTCACTGGCTACTCAGGTTACGACCCAGAGGTTAACACGGATGCAGCTGCAAACGGTGCACCTTCTTTGGGTGTTGACTACATGAACTACCCACGTGCGCGCACCATCGCGTTGAACGTGAAATTCAACTTGAAATAATTTAAACAGATCAAACAATGAAGAGATTTTCGAAAATCGCATTGATTGCAGCCGCCGCCGTATCAACGCTTACGTTCCAGAGCTGTACTGATCTTGAAGAAACTATCTACGAGGACATCACCTCTGATAACTTCTTCTCAAGCGAAGGCGATTACTACTCTGTACTCGTAAACGCTTACGGTAACCTTCGTCCATTCTTGTGGAACTACTTCAATATTTCACAAGTAACTTCTGACGAAACTATTGTTCCTACCCGTGGTGGTGACTGGGGTGATGGTGGTGTATGGCGCGAATTGCACCAGCACAACTGGACACCTACAAACGGTCACGTAGTAGGTATGTGGAATGATATCAACAAAGGTTTGGCTCAGACCAACCAATTCATCTATGATTTGCAAGCTGCTGATCAATCGCTGTTCAGCCAATACAACTATGCAGAAATCATGGCAGAAGCGCGTACACTACGTGCGTACTACTACTTCATGTTGATGGATTTCTGGGGCGATTGTGTAATCTTAGATGCGGCATCTATTGATCCATCTAACTTACCTTCTCGTTCGCCTCGTGCAGATGTATTTGCGTACATCGAAAGCGAATTGAACGCTGCTATTCCAAATTTGGCTGCATCTCATACTTCTGATCAATACGGTCGTTTGACTAAGTGGTCAGCATACGGTATCCTTACTCGTATGTACATGAATGCAGAAGAATTTACAGGAACTGCACGTTGGGCTGATGCAGAAGCAGCTGCAGACGCTATCATCAACAGTGGTAACTTCTCTCTAGAGGCAGACTTCCATGACAACTTCGTGGTAGAAAACCAAGGTTCTTCAGAGACTGTATTCGCTATTCCTAACATCCAAGCAGGTGGTATGGGCTGGACGCTAAACATGCGTACACTTCACTACAACCAAATTCCTGCATCTCCTTGGAACGGGTTCTGTACACTAGCTGATTTCTACAACACCTTTGATACTGCGAACGATGTTCGTTCAGAAATCTTCTTGGTGGGTCAGCAATACGACTTCGTAACGGGTGATCCTTTGACCGACCGTCAAGGAAATCCTCTCGACTTTACAGCAGACCTACCTGGCATCACAGGTGCTTCTGAAACAAACGGTATCCGCGTGTTGAAGTGGGAGGTTGATCAGGCTAATGCTGGTGGTGAAGCTGGTAATGACTACGCTGTAATTCGCTACGCTGATATCTTGTTGCACAAAGCTGAGGCTTCGTTGCGTCAAGGTGATGATGCTACTGCGCTATCCATTGTTAACGATATCCGCGCACGTGCTGGAGCAACTGCCTTGACTGCAATTACTCTGGACAACATCCTTGATGAGCGTGGATTTGAATTGGCTTGGGAAGCTGTTCGCCGTTTGGATTTGATTCGTTTCGGCAAGTTTACTGATGCTTGGGAATTGAAAGATGCCCAGCAAGATCACGTGAAGCTACTTCCTATTCCAACTGAGGCTTTGGGTGCAAATCCAAACCTTACTCAGAACCCAGGTTACTAATAGATAACCTGTCACTCTGAAACTATGTTTTGCAGGAAAGCCCGCACGTTGTGCGGGCTTTCTTCATTATATTGAACACTCGTTCTACTCCGCAATGCCATGAGAAAAATCGCACTTTTTGCGTTGCTCGGTTTAACCGCAGCGCAGTGTACTTACGACCCAAATATTGAATCGTTGTTCACTCAAATGGAGCCCACCAAAATTGGAATCGGCTTTCAAAATGACCTGAGTTACGATAAAGACTTCAATGTATTCAATTACCGCAATTTTTATAATGGCGGTGGCGTTGCCGTTGGGGACATTAATAATGATGGTTACGTGGATTTGTATTTTACTGCTAACCAAACTTCCAACAAACTTTACCTCAACAACGGTGATTGGACGTTCACAGACATCACAGATGCCTCTGGAACTAATGGACAACAAGCTTGGTCTACGGGTGCTGCAATGGCCGATGTGAATGGTGATGGTTGGTTGGACATATATGTGGCCAATTCTGGGGATATAAGAGGGGATAGCCGTGCCAACGAGCTCTTCTTGAACAATGGAGATAACACGTTTACAGAAGCAGCTGAAGCTTGGGGTGTAGCGGACCAAGGGTTGAGTACTCACGGGGTATTCTTTGATTACGACCGCGATGGCGATTTGGATTTGTATGTATTGAACAACAGCTATCGAGCGATCGGCAGCTTTAACCTGCAAAAAAGCTCGAGAGAAATCAGAGATCCTGAAGGTGGAGATAAGCTTTACAGAAACGAGGGAGATCACTTTACAGATGTAAGTGAGGCCGCCGGTATTATGGGTAGCGAAATAGGCTTTGGCCTTGGAACAACCGTTGGGGATGTGAATGGCGACGGATGGCTCGACATTTATATATCCAACGACTTTTTTGAAAAAGACTACCTGTACATTAATCAAGGAAATGGAACATTCAGCGAAGAATTGGAGCAGCATATGCGGCACACTTCCTTTGCTTCCATGGGTGCAGATATGGCCGACATCAACAACGATGGAGCACCGGATCTATTTGTAACTGATATGCTTCCTCAAGGGGTGCGCAGGTTAAACCAAACAACGACGTTTGAGAATTGGGACGTCTACCAAGGCAAATTGGATTGGGGCTATTACCACCAATTCAACCGAAACATGTTGCACTTGAATACCGAAGATGGTGATTTCATTGAAATAGGCCAGCTTTCGGGCGTTGAGGCGACCGATTGGTCTTGGGGTGCGCTAATCGCGGATCTCGATAACGATGGATGGCGCGATTTATACATCTCAAATGGCATTGCACATGATCTAACGGATCAAGATTACATCAACTACATCAGCAACGAGGAGGTGATGCGAAGCATTGTAACCGAAGAGGGCGTGAACTATAAGGAACTTATCGACCTGATGCCGACCACGCGCATACCTAACTACGCATACAAAAACGTCGCAGGCGGCTACAAGTTTGTGGACCAAGCCAAAGAATGGGGCCTCAGCGTTCCCAGCCATAGCAATGGTTCTGTATATGCAGACCTCGATAACGATGGCGATTTGGATTTGGTCGTGAACAACGTCAACCAAGCGCCTTTTATTTGGCGTAATAATGCAGAAACGATTCACCCAGAAAACCACAGTATTCAAATCGAACTTCGCGAAGGCGGGAAAATGAGTATTGGCGCCAAGGTGTATGCGTACGCTGAAGGCAACCGTTTCTATGCGGAAAATGTGCCAATGAAAGGTTTTCAGAGTTCTGTGGATCCCCGAATTCATATTGGACTGGGGGCTCACGCAACGCTAGATAGTCTCATCGTTGTTTGGGGCAATGAAGACCGTACGGTTCGCACTAATGTTCCCGCTGACCAATTATATACGATCGTTCGAGATGAATTGGCCGCTGGCATGGGCTTAAAGAAGGATCACAAAGCGGGTTATTTAACCATGAATTCAACTTATGGTGGTCGCACGGAGACTCCTTTCAGCCAATTCAACGAGGAACGATTAATCCCTCAAATGACCACAACCGAAGGCGCGCGTTTAGCTATGGCCGACGTGAACGGCGATGGGTATATGGACTTCTTTCAATGTGGATCGACAGACCAACCGGGCCAGCTGTTTTTCGGCAGCGATTGGTACGGCTTTGAAGAAAGCATCAGAACGCCATTCATCCAACACGCTGCATGCGAGGATACCGATGCCCAATTCTTTGATTATGATGGGGATGGGGATCTCGATTTGTACGTTGCCAGCGGGGCAATGGAAGCGGAAAATGGAAGCGACGCCTTAGTAGATCGCATCTATAAAAACGACGGAAGGGGGCACTTTACTTATGATGCCAACGCACTTCCCGCTTTGCCACTTAGAACTTCTTCTATTGCCATTGCTGATTTTGATGGTGATGGACTCGAGGATGTATTCGTTGCTGTTCGTGGAGTTAAAGGACGATATGGAATGCCCGGAAATTCCCTTTTTTACAAAAACTACGGGAATGGCGTGCTAAGAAATGAGCGCCTTACTTCACGTGGGTTCGAACGCATCGGAATGATGACAGATTGCGAAGCCGGAGATATTGACGGGGATGGCGATCCTGATTTAGTTGCTGTAGGCGACTGGCAAGGCATTCGCATTTGGATAAATGATGGTGGCCGATTCGCTGAGCGCACCCTCGAAGCCGGATTTAATTACAGCCAAGGGCTTTGGAACACAGTGCGCTTAGAAGACCTAGATGGTGATGGTGCGCTAGACATCGTCGCGGGAAACTTGGGTGAAAATTGTAGGCTTGAAGCCACACCGGACAAGCCTATGGTCCTCTTTGTAAACGACTTTGATGCAAACAGTTATTCAGATCCTATCCTATGTTCTTATTGGGGAGATACGCTGTTCCCTCGAGTATTGCGTCACAACCTAATAAGCCAATTGCCCTATCTGAAAAAGGAAAACCTAAAATATGCAGACTATGCAGGCAAGAGTGTCTTTGAGGTGTTCGACACAACGCAGCTTGAACGATCTGCCTTATTACAGGTACAAACCTTGCGAACGACTTGTTTCTACAACAACGGAAACGGTGTTTTTACGCATGCACCACTGCCTATTCAAGCTCAGATTGCCCCCGTTTATGGCATAGATGTCTTGGATGTAAACGGAGATGGCTTAAAGGACCTAGTGCTCGGTGGTAACCTGCACGAAGTGCAGCCAGAGTGGGGCCGTTACGACGGTTCTCGCGGATCGGTGCTGATCAATGAAGGGAATCGAACATGGCGTCCCCTCACCCCATCACAAAGCGGGCTCAACATCGACGGCCAAGTACGTGATATCGTTCACTACAAAAGAGACGGTGAGACCTTTATCCTCTTCAGTAAGGTGGACGGACCTTTAGAGGAATACAAGCTTTCTAACTAATGAAGCGCTGGCTCTTACTCATAGCGTTAGCAGGAGTCGCGTGTACCGCACCTGAAGAACCCACGTTGTTTAAAGAACGTGCGGCCGCTTCAGGTATAGCCTTCCGCAACGACCTGCCTGAGAACGAGGAGCAAAACATCGTGGACTACCTCTACTTCTACAATGGTGCTGGTGTGGCTGTGGCAGATTTTGACCAAGACGGACTGGAGGACATTTACTTTGTTCGCAACCAAGGTCCCAATGAGCTTTATTGGAATAAGGGCGATTGGCAGTTTGAAGAAGGCGCAGCAGCCGCAGGCGTTCAGGGTGAGTCCGATTTCCAGACCGGCGTGTCCATTACCGACATCAACGCAGATGGGTTTCCCGACCTCAGCATCAGCGCGGTCGAATACTTGCACTGGAAGGGCAAAAATGAATTTTACCTAAACAACGGCGACGGAACCTTCGCGCAAATTCGTCTGGTCGACGGCATGGACATCGTGGGATATGGTCAACAAACCCTATTTTTTGATGCGGACAACGACGGAGACCAGGACCTCTATGTGTTGCGCCATAGCGTACACCCATCTGGAGCTTTTAACAATGCTTCGCAGCGCGGAGTCCGCGACCCAAAAGCGGGTGATCTGTTCTTCCTAAACACCGGCGATGCAGAACATCCTGATTTTGAAGACCGCTCCGAAGAATGGGGCATATTAGGCTCGCAAATAGGCTATGGATTGAGCATCGTGGCTGAAGATTTCAATGCTGACGGCTACCTCGATCTGTTCATAGGAAACGATTTTCATGAAAACGACTACCTGTATTTGAACGAAGGTGGGAAGCGATTTGAATTGGCCACCGATCAGAGCTTTAGGGCCAACAGCAAGTTCACCATGGGAGCTGATGCCGCAGATTTAGACGGCAATGGATTGCCTGACCTGTTCACGTTGGACATGAAACCTTGGGACGAAGTGGAGCGTAAAAACGCATTGGGCGCAGAGCCTTTCCACATCCACAAATACAAGCGAGGCCAAGGCTATGTGGAGCAATTCCCAAAAAACAGCATGCACCTAAACGCAGGGACCTTACCTGCAAAGACGGCCGATGTGCCTGTTTTTGAAGATGCAGCTGCGTACCACGGTGTGGAAAGTACGGATTGGAGTTGGGGCGTGTTGCTCGAGGATTTTGACGGCAATGGCACTAAGGACATCTACATCACCAATGGAATCAAACGACGCCCTAATGATTTGGACTACATTCAGTTCCTAAGCAACGGCGGTGGTGGTGCCGCGCTCGACGAGCAGATCTACAGTAAAATGCCTCCGGGCGAGGTGGAGAATAGGGCCTTCATGAATTTGCCGGCGTATATCGAAGATCGTGCCTTCGTTGAAACGACAGAAAGATGGGGATTAGATTACACAGGCACCAGCAACGGAAGTGCCTACGGGGACTTTAACAATGACGGGAAATGGGATTTGGTCGTGAATAATTTGGACGGACCTGCCTTGCTCTATGAAAACGTATTGGGCGGCCCTTCAACCATGGTGGACTTCGGTGGATATAGCGTGTCGTACAAAAAGCGCAGTGGCGCCTTGCCGCATTGGAACATTGGAACTCGAGGTTGGCTTAGCAATAGTTCAGGACGTCGCATCGCTGATGACTTTGGCGGCTCTTTGCTCGTCCAATGGCCGACAGGGGTGCAAGAAGCCTTTATATTACTGCCAGGTGAGTTAAACTACTTGCGTCCTGGTGAGGGCACTGCTATGGGCGTGAAAGATTCGCCTATCCCAGCAAAATACCGCGTTGCTCTTCCAGATACGTTGCCTTTCGAACATGAGGAAGATGCCTACACCTCCTTCGTTCAAACGCCTCTTTTGCTCGAGGGTGTGGACGAGATGGGGCCGGCGGGAGCGGTTTGGGGTGACCATGTATACATTGGTGCGAGTTTTAGAAAAACTCCGTTCTGGGCCAGTGAAAACCAAGGATCTTGGGACACGGTTCAGATTTCAGGTGATTTAGAGTACGAGGATACAGATGCCGCATTGATTACCCTTGGCAATGGGGATCAGGCGTTGATTGTAGTGAGCGGAAGCAGCCAATTGCCCAACAGCAACGAACGCCAGCAAGACCGTCTCTACTCTGCTCCGGGAACTAGGAATACGGGCGAGGTCATCGAAGGCCCTGGAACAAACGCCTCCACCGTGGCCGTGCTGGATATAGATGGTGACGGAATTGAAGACGCCTTTGTTGGTGAGCGCAGCGTTTGGAACGACTACGGTGCTCTACCAGAACATGCCGTGTATTTCGGAACGGCTGAGGGGACACTGGAATGGCGCGCTCAAAATTGGACCAGAGGCCTTGGAATGATTACCGATGCTATCGCCGCAGATTTGAATGGTGATGGAAGGAATGAATTGGTCGTAGCAACCGATTGGGGCACCGTACAACAAATAGATTTCTCATCGGAGAAGCCTGTTATTAGAAAACTCACTGAAAACAATCTTTGGCGCCACCTCGATGCGGCAGATATCGATGGCGATGGAGATTTAGACTTGCTCGCCGGAGCGGTGGGCAATAACCATGGCATACATCTGAATCCTTCCGAGCCTCTAGAACTTTGGATCAAGGATTTGGACAATAATGGCGACCGCGACTTTCTCTACAGCTATGTAAACCAAGGCAAACGATACCCGCTTTTTGGACGAGACGAGCTCATCAAGGAGAGTGTGCAGTACCGCAAATTCTATTTAAAAAACCGTGATTTCTCCGGAAAGGCTTTTGATAAACTCTTTGAGAAGGAACTTGAAGACGCACAACATTTTAGCGTTGGAATGACCCAGAGCGAGCTTTTGATCAACAACAATGGCGAGTTTAGGCCATATAGTTTGCCGGCTCGCGCGAATTGGGCACCGCTCACCGCGAGTTGGTTTGATGGAGAGACCTGGTGGATTGGCGGAGGTTCGGACGCCTTCCATACGAGTATTGGAACGGTGGAAAATATGTGTGGAATGGGCCTAGGTATGGGTGAAACAACCCCAGAATCTAGACCCTCTAAATACCTGCTTCGTGGAAGTGTACGCAAATTCCTGCCCTATAAAAATGGCACTCTAGTCTTGCTTAACGACGGACCGGTCTTATTGCTCAAATAGTTACCACATACGCATCGGTTTTGTAACTTACAGCCCTATGCACAATACACTTCTGAAATCTATAGCCATCGTAGGAATCGGGCTGCTTTTACCGCAATGTACCCTTGATCCAGAATGCAGCTGGGAAGACCTTTATCCGGAATACGAGACCTACACACATTACAATGATGTTGAAGGCACAAACCTCGTCCTAATGGGTCCTGAATTTGATCCTAGCATCAACGTGTTTACCGGATATGTCATTCGTACAGATTCCGCCTATCAAGACTTGATCAGCTTCTCCCAAGATGAGGGCTGCCCGGATTGCAACTATCCCACCATTGATTTCGCGGAGTGGACGTTGGTAGGCTACCCTATGGAGATTTCTTGTTTAGCGACCAATTATCTTAAGATGTCCTCCACTCCCGACGGTTGGCGCTTCGCAGTCAAGACTGTGGACGAGACCAAGTGCAACAGCTTGTTGTGCAACAATTTTAGTTTTAATTGGATTTTACTCCCAAAATCCGCCGACACGACCACCATTAACTTTGAAGCCGGAATCGCACGGTACTTCTGCGATTGCTAAATCCCGCCATGAAAACACTTCTGAAAACACTCCCAATTTTCTTTGCCGCAATACTGTTGGTGCAGTGCGGACCTAAAGAGCCTTATACCGAGCACTCACGTGATCTCCAGGAGGAGTTTCAAGCCATCACAGAGATTTTGGTGCATGATATTTTCTCACCACCTGTAGCCGCACGCGTCTACGCCTACACGGCGACTGCAGCCTATGAGGTCGTGGCACAAAGCCGTTCGGACTACCGCTCCTTAGCGGGGCAGTTCCATGATTTTCCAGCCATGCCTTCGGCGCCGACTGAGGAAGGTTATGTCCCTGAGATCGCGGCATTGCATGCTGCCGGTATTGTTGGAAAAGCATTGGTCTTTTCGGAGGACCGCATGGAAGCACACATGGAGGGGTTGATGGCAAAATTGGCCGAACACCACGGCCAAGCGTCGATGGCTATTTCTCAAGAATATGGCGCTACCATTGCCGCGGTAGTATTGGAGTGGGCAAAGGGCGACAACTACAACCAAAGCCGAACGTTTACAAAGTACGCCATCAACGACGATCCGATGCGTTGGAAGCCGACGCCACCGGACTACATGGACGGTATCGAGCCACACTGGCGCAACATTCGTACGCTCGTGATGGACAGTGCTCAGATGTTCAAGCCGGTGCCTCCACCGACCCCGAGTTTAGATACGGCGTCTAAATTCTACAAAGACCTTATGCAGGTATATGAGGTGCGCAATAATCTCACCGACGAACAGATTGCCATCGCACAGTTTTGGGATTGTAATCCGTACGTGAGCGTACACCGTGGACACGTGATGTTGGCGACTAAAAAGATTACTCCAGGCGGGCACTGGATCGGGATTACCGGGATTGCTTGTCGTAAGGCGAATGCAGATTTCGCACAAACGGCCAATGCGTATTTGCGCGCTTCTGTTGGTTTGTTTGACGGGTTTATTTCTTGTTGGGACGAGAAATACAGATCGGAATTGGTCCGCCCTGAGACCTTGATTAACGAGCATTTTGATGAGAATTGGACTCCGCTACTTCAAACGCCTCCGTTCCCTGAATATACCTCTGGACACAGTGTGATTTCGGGTGCTGCAGGGGTTATGCTTTCGGGCGTTTTTGGACAAACTTTCGCTTTTCAGGACTCTACCGAACGTCCATACGGCCTACCGGATCGCTCCTACCCAAGCTTTACGGCGGCATCTGATGAGGCTGCTATTTCGCGCCTCTATGGAGGGATTCACTACATGCCCGCTATTGAAATAGGTGTAAGCCAAGGCCGGTCTTTAGGTGCACACATTGATACGACACTTATTACCTACGTTGGCCATGAATAAACCGTTTAAATGGGCATTGCACATCAACTTCTTTGTCTTTGCCATCCTTCTGAATAGCGTTGGGATTGTCATCCTGAAAAGCATCAATAATTATGGCATTACAGAGGTGCATGCGAGCACGCTCGAGCTCTTCAAGGACATGCCCATTGCGATCATCAGCTTCGCCTTTGCGAGTTTTATTCCGCGCATGGGCTACAAAAAAGTCATGCTCATTGCACTCAGTATAGTATCTCTGGGCTTGTTGCAGATGTACCTAGGCAACAGCTTCGTCTCTGCGCAGATTCTCTTCGCTATTGTGGGGTGTACGTTCGCTTTGATCAAGGTAAGTGTCTATGGCGCTATTGGCCTCGTAACCTCAGGAGAACAAGAACACAACTCGCTGATGAGTACCATTGAGGGAACGTTCATGTTTGGGGTGGCCCTCGCGTATTTCTTGTTCCCGGCCTTCAACAGCCCGGAGGATCCTAACGCATGGCTGAACGTGTACCTGGTCTTGTTAGGGTTGGTTTTGCTCGCAGGTGCGTTCATGGTACGTATTCCAGAACTTCCCAAAGTAGCCTCAGAAAACACTTTGGCTCAAGAATTTCAGGCCATGCTAGGGCTCATTGTTAAAATGCTCGTGATTGTTTTTGTGATCTCTGCCTTCTTGTATGTGATGGCGGAACAGGGCATCATGACTTGGCTCCCTACGTTCAATGAAAAGGTGTTGAACCTCAGCGAAGACAACAGTATTCGCATGGCCAGCATTTTGGCCATTACCCTTGGCGTGGGACGCATTATTGGCGGGAAGCTCACCGAACGTTTCCATTGGAGCGCGGTCTTGTCTGTTGCCATTGTTGGCGCGATGTTACTCGTGGCATTTGTACTGCCCCAAGCGCTTGATGCTGAAGTAGCGGCTGGAGGTGCACGCATCCTAGGTCTACCTGTGATCGCTTTCATCTTCCCGTTAGTTGGGTTGTTTATCGCGCCCATTTATCCGCTTTTAAACAGTGTCGTGCTCAGTGCGCTTCCCAAGGCATTACACAGCCCAATGACGGGATTGATTGTATTGTTCTCGGCTACGGGTGGTACTTTGGGTTCACGCATTACCGCGTACTTCTTCGAACACCTCGGAGGTGGCGCTTTCTATTTCACTTTGGTGCCAATGACCTTGTTGTTGGTCGCAGTATTCTTGCTCAAACGATTGACAGCGAAAGAGCATGCATAGAATCGACCGTGACCTGAAAGAACTCTTTGTCGCGCTTCATACCTCTGGAATTTGGGAGGATGAAAAGGCCATCTCAGATGCTGTTCTAAAGGTTTCCCCTAAAGAAATCCTTGCGGCTTATGATGCTGAAAAGGATGCTTCAGATTTTGATTTGGAGCAGTTCTTCCACGCGCATTTTGATTTTGCAGAGGATGCGGCCGTTGGTTTTAAAGGAGATTCATCAAGATCGCCGGAAGCGCATATAGAGGCGCTGTGGCCTTATCTGCATAAAAACGCAGATGTGCCTGAACGATCCTCCAAAATCCCTTTACCGCACAGCTATGTGGTTCCTGGGGGTCGGTTTCAAGAAGTCTACTATTGGGACAGCTATTTTACGCAGATTGGGCTCATTGTTTCGGGTAAAATGGAATGGGTGGCCGATCTCGTGGCGAACTTTGATTACCTCATTCAAACACTCGGCCATGTGCCGAACGGAAACCGCACCTATTACGAAAGCCGCAGTCAACCGCCGTTTTTTGCTTTAATGGTAGATGGACTGGCTCAGGCTTCGGATGATCCGGAGGCGGTTTATGCCAAACACTTGGACGCCTTAAAGAAGGAATACCTGTTTTGGAGTGCGCCGGAGCGTACGCGCGATGGGTTGACCCGCTATTACGATGAGGAGAATGGGCCGCGTGTGGAGATGTTTGGGACGGACTTGGAATGGTTGTCACACGCGGAACAACGCCCTGAGTTTTTCCGTCACTTGAGGGCCGCCTGTGAGAGCGGTTGGGATTTTTCTTCAAGGTGGTTTGACCAAGGCAAAGGGTTGGAGAGTATAGAAACGCTGGATTTGTGTCCAGTGGATTTGAATTGCCTGTTGTTCTTTATGGAAGCATTATTGGGCCGAATCACGGGAGATCGAGATTATGCAGAAGCCGCCCAACGCCGAAAATCAGCCATTCAACAAAAAATGTTTGACCCTGAAAAAGGATTCTTTGATTGGCAGTGGAAAGAGCGCCGATTGCGCACGGAGCACCCTTCCGCGGCCATGATGTACCCGTTGTTTTTGGGGGTCGCCAGCGAGGCGCAAGCCGAGATTGTGGTGGCACAGATGAAGAAGCATTTGTTGCAAAAAGGCGGGATTACAACCACGCCGGTGTTTTCGGGACAGCAATGGGATGCCCCAAACGGTTGGGGCCCGCTGCAGTGGGTCGCTTTTGAGGGTCTTAGAAAATACGGTTTTGAGCAGGAGGCGCGCGACCTAGCGAAGCGTTGGTTACGTACTTGTGACGTAGTATATGAGGCCCAAGGCAAGTTTGTGGAGAAGTACAATGTGTACGAACCTGAGAACCTCAGCGCCGGCGGAGAGTATGACCTGCAAGATGGGTTTGGGTGGAGCAATGGCGTATACCTGGCCATGAAGGCCGCGCTCAAATAATAAGCCCCGGGCGAACCCAGGGCTTATCGGCTTTACATACAGCTTCTGTGATAAAGCTACTATTCTGTTATGGAGTGTAGTATGGCACCGAAGCCACCGCCAGAGGCTAATCGGACCTTTAATTCTTCTGAGCTCGAGAGCGTGATGGTTTCGATGGTCACTGCGTACGGATTGGTTTCCCAATCGGCATCGTCGGCATCT
>Ga0255757_10003321_pt1 | contig 14793 bp, 15 predicted proteins | sample 071ome_27_FD_179957 | JGI IMG/M metagenome (GOLD analysis project Ga0255757, IMG submission 179957) | Coastal salt marsh microbial communities from the Groves Creek Marsh, Skidaway Island, Georgia - 071409AT metaG (version 2) | ecosystem: Environmental > Aquatic > Marine > Intertidal zone >...
CATGCCCTTAACCGTGCCATAAGTGCCAACGGGCATAAACGCGGGAGTCTGAATATGCCCCCGGGGTAACTCAATCTCGCCCCTCCGCGCCAGACCGTCGCGCTGTGACACTGCGAACTTCACGACTGTGCCTCGCTTTTGGTCAAGAACATGGCGTCACCATAACTGAAAAACCGATAGCGATTTTCGATAGCCGATGCATAGGCCCTGCGAATCGTCTCAACACCGGAAAAAGCCGAAACCAACATTAATAGGGTGGACTCGGGGAGATGAAAATTGGTGATCATGGCGTCGACTATGTGGAAGCGGCAGCCGGGGTATAAAAAGATATCCGTGTCTCCTTGGAACGGCGTCAGTAACCTTTCTGCGTTTTGCCGCGCCGCACTCTCTAGAGAACGCACTGCGGTCGTACCCACCGCAATAACGCGCCCGCCTCTCTCCCGGCAGGCATTAACCGCGTCACAGCACCCTTGATCAACCTCCACATATTCCCTGTGCATCACGTGGTCTTTAATGTCTTCAACCCGCACCGGCTGAAAAGTCCCCGCACCCACATGCAGGGTTACTTCCGTCCGCTGTATCCCCACCGCCTCCAGCGCATCAAGTAACGGTCGATCAAAGTGCAGGCCCGCGGTTGGCGCGGCCACCGCGCCCTCACGTCGGGCGTAAACCGTTTGATAGCGATCGCGATCTTCCTGCGTATCCTGTCTATCAATGTAAGGGGGCAGCGGCATATGACCAAAGCGGCGCATCATCTCTTTCAGCGACCCCGATTCGGGAGAGAGCGCATATAAGGCGCCTTCTCGACCCGTGACCCGCAGCGTTAACTCGGAGACATCGCTGTCGTCATCCGGGGTAACCAGCAGCAAGGCACCCGCCTTGGGGCTTTTGCTGGCCCTGACATGGGCCAAAGCTGAGCCATCACCGAGGAGTCGCTCAAACAGTATCTCGACCTTGCCACCGGTTTGCTTTTGAGCAAACAGGCGAGCCGGCAGGACCCGGGTATTGTTAAACACCAACAGGTCATTGGGCGACAGCAGCGACGGCAGGTCTCTGAAGGACCTGTGGGCAATAGTGCTCCGTGCGGCGTCAACTTCCAGTAGCCGCGAAGCCGACCTCTCCGAGAGCGGTTCCTGCGCAATCAGCTCTGCTGGCAAATCGAAAGCAAATTCGGCTCGTTTCATGGGCTAAAAAGCCGCTGAGGACACTGATCTTCCGGGGCGAGTACAAGTGCGGCCCACGCCATAAAAAAGCCGGCACAAGCCGGCTTTTCGGATTCTTGCTCCATGGACAGGGCCTACTTTGCCTCTTCCTCTTCCTCACCTTCGGCGGGGGCATCCTCAGCCGCTGTCTCAGGCTCAGCTTCTGGAGCAGGGTCTGCCTCGGGCTCCGGCTCGGCTTCCGCTTCGGCTGGCTCTTCCTGCGGCTCTTCTGCTTCCACGTCGGTGGCGTCCGCACTCACCTCGGACTCACCTTCCTCAACATCTGCTGCTGGCTCTGGCTTGGGATCAGGGATAGCCACGGTAATCAGCTCTTCCGCCAGCAGAATACGGACCTTTTCTTCGCCATTCACGGGCTTGCCGTTGGCATCTTGCACCGCGTAACGATCGTCGCCGCGGACGTAGATCTTGTAATCGGGGGTCTTCTTGATGAGCTTCATCGCCATATCTTTTCTCCCTAAAGATACTCAGATTCACCGGACCGACCGGGTGTGGCTCGGCTGAATCGCGCCAGAGTATACAGCAAGCCCCTAAAAATCCCAGCCTCCCATTGCCGGCCGAGCCGGAATTGGTATACTCCGCGGCCTCGTCTACGTGCCGGAGTGGTGGAATTGGTAGACACGACGGATTCAAAATCCGTTGCCCTTAAAAGCGTGCCGGTTCAAGTCCGGCCTCCGGTACCACTTTTAGAAGTTCAGTAGTTACAACCTCCTGAAAGACCTCTGAAATCTCAGATGACTTATGAATTTCAGGACGGTTGATGCACAAACAGTCGCACCAAAATACTCATCCGACTTTTACGTAGCTTAAGGGCCGTATTTTTTATTTCAGACGAAGTCCCAGCCAACTCCGTTGTCACTGCAAGCGACCTGTATTTGTTTAGTCGAGGCGATTTGAATACAAAACCCCACTGGGTGAGTTACGAACCGTCGACGCACGTCGCGCTGAACTCTTCGATCTGCTGCGACAATATTGAATTCTCCACACCAGACACATGACTCTCAGCCATCAGAGTAGAAATACCAGCGCCGGGCGAAAGCCTACAGATAAAGGCATAAGAGTTGAAAAAATCGCGAGGTTGCGCGTCGCAGAATCCAATAATCTTCTGTTGCCCAGCCTCCAGTGACAGACTTTGGCTCCTCGCCTTTACAATTCCAGCAGCCGAGATCTCCACGAGGTAACAGGTTGCCTGTGCCTCCCGCCCATCTTGTGTTCCTCGGTGGAACAACGACAGCGCAGAGGTAAAATGTCGGGGAGATGCCGGGAGTCCCTGAACACGGTCCAGAGGGCACGAAACCCACATATCCTTGGTCTGCTCCGAGTTAACGATTCCATATTGTCGCCACTCAGCGCGCGACTTATGGAGTTCCGTTACTCCATTGCATTCCACGCCTGAAGAGACAATAACCTCAGCCGAGACAAGCCCAGATAGCGCCGTGGAGACACAGACGACCAGCAGAGCCACGCCAATACGAGGCAGTCGTTCATTCATAATTGAGAAACCCTCATTAAACTAATCACGAAACGTCATCCCCGCGATTCTGACACCCGCCTGAAGGCTACACTCCAAAACAAAGCTGCCTACCTTCTGGCTCTCATCGGAAAAATCAACAGCATAGGTCAGAGGGCCGCTTGCTAACGCTACCGTCGGCACGCGGAAATATTCCAACTCCTGCGTCGAATCCAGCATCAAGTCATCAGCGGGAGCGTTGTCAAATAGCCTGCAAACCCCGTCGGGTGCGTCCTGAACGCTTTCCTCCGTGGCAAAAATTAACTCCAATCGGGACGACTCGGAAGTCCTAGGCAGCCAAAGTGAATCGTTCAGCTCAAGAAACTCTTGAGACCTTAAAAATTCTTCTAGCACCACCTCACGGCTTCGCGTCGCCAGCTCGTTTGTCCAGTACTCGATTCCTGCGTCTTTGCCTTCTCGATTAAACAAGGCGGCGAAGAGACCAGCAACGAATTGCGAGTCAGTATCTCTCTCGGCCCGATAATGCACTTCAGCGTAAAGTTCTCGGACGATATCCGTTGCCTCTTTATCCATCGCTAAATAGTCCTCTTCAAGCCTATCCATGAACGCATCGGGCATTTCATGCAGAACGGTGGCATACAGCCGCTTTAAAAGTGCTCTGATTCCTAGCTCGAACTTCCGACTAATCGGACAAAGGATGTCAATGGGTTCGTTACCTGTATTGGAAATCCCGGACTTACCATGAGCAAGGTTCACAGCGGGGACAGCAGATGTCTTTTCGCGACAAATAGAAGAATGAAAATTAATGTTACTGCCAGAGCGAGGTGCCTCAGAATCGAACGAAATGAGGATATAGCAGTCATCTCGCATACTTGAGATAACCCAGCGCTCGCCACCAAAGTATTGGACACCACCGTAGCAATTGCTCTCAATCGGCCTCCCGTCAAAACCCTGATCTGGCAATCCCTCTATTTCCAACGCATAGCCACTGGGGATGGGCACTGACCCCCAATAAGCCACCTCGGCCTCATCAGCCTCTGATTGTGGATCTGTAATGCCGACGCCCGTAGATAACCCAGCACTACTCATAACGAAGTTAGATGAAAGCTCATCCAGTGAAACCCTGCCACCTGGCAGGACGGCAATTTTTAGTTCGTGACGGTGGTAGTTTCTATATTTGATGACCTCTGCAGTGCTGTTACAGCCAACGAAGTTGTCACGCAGTATTATGTTTTCAGGCTTGTCACCAACATCCGGCCACGCGCAATCAGACAAGAGGGGGTTTTCACGAACAACGAAGTCCCAATAACCATCGTAAGCTGTGAACTCCCCTATTGGGTACAAAGATTTCAGAGCCGTCCGCTCGACTGCGACACCAAGCGCGCCGTGCCCCAAATCCGACAATCCAGAGAGCCCCGACAATGACTCAATACTTCGTAACTGCGGGGCATCTCTAATGATGATCGACTGTGTTTCACCTCTTAAATTTTCCAGCCCGCTCAAATTGATCAAGCCAGGCACGTTCTGAAGCTTGAGCGCACCGATTTCTTGGAGCCATGTAAGTGGCGATAAGTCAGTAATCGGGGACAAGTTGGGGCTGAGAGGTTGTCCTGCCTCGAGTCCGATCTGCAAGATACCGTCCAGGATGGAGCAAGATCCGCCCACGACATCGGCAAAGCCGTCTACGTCCTCTTGCGACGATATCCGGTAAACGGGAACTTCTGTGCCGGGAACGTATTCGAAGATTGGGCAGACGGCAGGATCACCGAAATTTAATTCATGCGCCGAAACCCTGAGGGAGGAAAGACCCGATCCAGTTAGCAGCGCTAACGCCCACAGGCATAAGGTTTTTGCACGCAGCAAATCAATCACCACAACTTAATGGGCCCACACTGGCGACAGCACCGAGGTTACATCCTCAAGCAAAAAATACAATAGATGCGACAGTACGGCCGCCGTTGGATAAACTGTAGACAATTACACCGAGGCGTCGATTCTTGACGGCGACCGGTAATCAGAGCCCTGCGGGGTGGTTGCTCGCGGGTCGGCATAAGCACCAAAATAAATAAGGTAAATATTAAGTCTAGCGGTCGACACTTACCTATATTCCTGATCTGAGCGTTAAATCTAGGGACCTTATGGCTTAACGATGAAAAAACTCGACGTATGTGTGCTCTTCATCAAGCATTCATACCTAAGCTACCACCAGCAAATGACCTTCTATTAAACTTTTTAAGCTTGCAACAACGCTAAAGCAGAGCCGGACGGAGAAAAATAAAAAATATGGACACCGTACTTTCGCTTCTCGACACAATTTTGGACATCACCAATATGGTCTTTGCCGTAGCCATTTTGGGGGGCCTATTCACAATATTGCTGCTCTACATCGTCGATATCAATCAGACCTCTCAAGCAATTCGAAGAAACTATCCCGTCATAGGACGGCTTCGTTATTTCTTTGAACACATGGGGGTCTTTTTCAGACAGTACTTTTTTGCCATGGACCGGGAGGAACTGCCGTTCAATAGGGCACAAAGGTCTTGGATTGCAAAAGCTGCAAAGGGACTCGATGGCACACTGGCCTTCGGCTCGACACGGCCGCTGGATAAACCCGGTGATATATTTTTTCTAAATGCCGGCTTCCCACCAACTGATGAGGAAATCGCAGCGCACGAGAAGGCACTCGTGACATACGGAGAGGGTTACGCCGAACAGCCCTACACCAGTCAATCTTTTTTCAACATCTCTGCCATGTCTTTTGGGGCGCTATCAGAGCCTGCGATAAAAGCCCTGTCGATGGGCGCCCATAAAGCCGGTATTTGGTTGAACACTGGAGAAGGCGGTATGGCGCCTCACCACGAAGCGGCACCTTGCGATGTGGTTTTTCAAATTGGAACAGCGAAATATGGCGTTAGGGACTCGAACGGCAACCTCAGTGAAGAGCGGCTAAGGATCTTGGGAGAAAACCCCCAGGTCAAAATGTTCGAAATCAAACTTTCCCAAGGCGCTAAGCCCGGCAAGGGAGGCATTCTCCCCGGGGAAAAGGTCACTCAGATTATTGCCACCACTCGGGGGATACCGATTGGCGAGGATTCAATCAGCCCCAATCGACACCCGGACATTCGCTGTAGTGATGACCTTTTGGATTTTATCGCTAAAGTCCGCGGGACCACTGGGAAACCTACCGGCATCAAATTTGTCCTAGGCCAAACTGATTGGCTGGACGATTTACTCAGCAAAATCCATTCGAGGGGAATTGCCAGCGCGCCCGACTTTATCACTTTGGATAGCGCCGACGGCGGCACCGGCGCCGCCCCCCAAAGTCTCATGGACAATCTAGGTTTAACCGTCTGGGAGTCTGTCCCGATCGTCGATAAAAAATTGCGCGACGCAGGGCTGCGCGACCGCATCAAGCTGATCGCCTCTGGAAAGATGGTGAATCCGTCTGGCGTAGCTGCCGCACTATGCCTGGGCGCAGACAGCGTCAATACGGCCCGTGGCTTTATGTTTGCACTAGGTTGTATTCAAGCCCTGCAGTGCAACCAAAACACTTGCCCCACAGGGATCACCACTCATAATCCAAAGCTGCAGCGAGGCCTAGACCCGCAGAACAAGGCCGAGAGAGTGGCGAGTTACGCGCGCTCTTTAAGAAAAGAGGTTGAGCTTATTGCACATAGCGCCGGGGTCATGGACCCTCACAATCTCGGGCCGGAGCACGCGTTTGTCATCAACGCCAAAGGACGACCACAGTCATTGCTTAAGGGATAAGCCGCTTCGCTCTCTTACAACGCCCTCAATCGAACTGGAGAGTGAGCACCGTGCGCCCTTGGGAAGGGGCGTTGAAAAAATCAACCTCTTGTACGGGAGCTAAAAACCAAAGCGGCCCCCATAGCCAGTGGGCACTATCAGGTAGTGCCAGACTCGGCCTCCGCCAGCTTCGCCTTCTGCACAATCGCCAATTGCTGCCCAAAGAGCTTCTCGAGTTTTTCGACACCGGTCTGATGAAGAGCACCCTGATTACCCGCCACCGCATAGGTCGAATACACCGCACAGGCCCTCATCAACGCTGTCGAGATCAGTTCAATCGAAGCCCCCTCATTTTTCATTTCGTTAGCTAAATCGATAAACGCCTGAATGGCATCTTGCTGTGATGCTGGAGCCGACATGAGAAAGTCCTAAAAGAGCAAAAAGCGACGTGCAAGTATAAATTACCGTACCACCAGCTCAACAACATCCAATTACAAACTTATACTGCGCGCTCACTCTCGTCTTTAAGTCAGCCCTCTGAATAAACGCCTCAACATCACCAGCTTGATTTTGCTGCTATTCGCTTGCATGCCTCTGCAGAGTTTTGCGGGTATCGAGCTTGCATTAGACCTTTCCGCCGCTTACTCGTGGGACGATAACGTGGGTCTTGATGAGCTTGAGCGTGCCACCGGAGAATCCGACGAAGTCACCAGTTTGGAAGCTCAAGGGTCAGCGCTGATCACGCTTTTTGACCGCACCACACTGAGGGTTTCGGCAGGCATCGTAGACGACGCCTACAAGAAATTTTCTGTGGTAGATCGACGGACCGAATCATGGGGGATCAATCTCGAGGGCCAGTTTGGCAACACTACCCTCGGTGTTAACTGGTTCGACGTGTCAGCGGATTTAAACAAGGCGCAATTTCTCACCTACTCCCGCATCTCACCCTATGTGGCGAGATTCCTGAGTAAGCAATGGTTTCTTCGCGGTGAGTACGTCTACGGTGAAAAGGAAATTGAGCGACGGCCGGGGCGGGGCGCGGACAGCCACTCCGTCTCACTGGATAGTTACTACTTCATTCGTGGCCTCAAACGCTACGCCTTGCTTGGGTATACCTATCGTGTCGACGATGCGAATGCTAACCGGTACGACTATGAATCCCACGCAGTCAAGCTGCGCTACGTTCATCGAGCCTCGCTGGGATCCGTGCCCGTCGAATTTGAATTGGAAACCAAGGTAGAGGACCGTCAGTACAAAGCGCCCGACCCGGCAATCGATACAGAGCGCGAAGACACTCGGGTACGCTTCTCTGGAGAAATCAGACTCTTACTCACCGAATATGTCTCGGTGGCACTACACCTCAAAAATTCAGATTACGATTCCAACCTCGAGACCGCCGCATACAACGACCTCGTTGTGGGGACAGAATTCAGACTGTCCTTCTAGAGCCACCAAAACCTAGAAGCGCAACTGGCCATAACCGTAGATTTGATCTCTTCCCGGCGCACCGACATCGAGAGCGCTGGCATATAACCGATCTAGCATCGCTGCGGGTTCAGACGCGGACTGCATGAGCCTCGCAGCCGCAACCGTAACAAAAGGCACCGCATAGGAAGTGCCCGAAGACGCAATAAAGCCCCCGCCCGCGCGGGCATGGCGAATGTTGACGCCGGGCGCCGCGATATCGACATATTCGCCACGGTTGGCCAGCCGAAATGCTCTGCCGCGTTCATCAGTAGCGGTAACAGCAACCACCTCAGGGTATGCGGCGGGATACATGGGTTGTGCCATGGGACCGCCATTCCCTGCCGCCGCCACGGCAAGAATGCCTTTATGTCTCACCCGATGTAGCGCCGTCTCGAGCAACCGATTGGGAGGACCAGCTAAACTGATGTTGATCACCGATACCTTTGCCGTCACCAGCCAATTCAGCGCTTTGATCAAGCTCACTGTGCTGGCAAATTCACCCTGCTCCTCATTTTGATCAAAAACCTCCGCAGCGAAGATCTCCGCTCTGGGGGCGAGCCCCAAGGCTAGAGGATCCGCGCCGACAATAATAGAAACGATAGCCGTGCCATGCTGGTTGGGAGGCTTCTCATTATCGACGAACCGCTTTGTGGTGATAGATGCGCTGGCGAAGGTGCTGTGAGTTCGATCAACGCTACTGTCAATGATGCCAATGCGTAAATTAAGGTCTGACAAATCAGGGGGAGTCGACATTAACTCCCGCGGGGCCACGCCAACAAGATCAGCCGGCTCCTCCATGGCATTGGGGATACCGGCTGTATAGAGATGGTTTAAGTCAATGTCGGCGCTTTTTCCACCGATCACGTCATAAATCCCTTCCCGAGTAGCAGAAAGGTCAAAGCTTGCCGGAGCCGCCACCTCCGCCAATAAAAACCCAAGGCCCTCAAGCTCGCTGACCGTCTCGAAGAGATACCCCTCCTCTTCCAATTCGGCAAACACATCGGCCTCGGCCATCACCAACCAATGGTCTGTCTGAATTCGCAAGGAATCCTCGGTGATGCGAGACTCAATGTCTGCCAGCAAATCCTCCATGACTTGCTCGATGCGCTCTTCCGTAAGGTCTGACACGATCTCTGACACCTGATCTTCCACCTCTTGAGCGGACAGATGCGGCGAATAAATGCAAACTCCGACCATAAACCACGCGCGTAAAAGCACAAAAACCCGCCGCTTTATGCGGAAATAATTGGCTTGTAGTGGCGGTTTTAGGCTGGTCATCATGGGAGTCTAACCGGTTTGCATCGATTTAAGGCAGGCTGAATCAGTGCAAATACCTCGCGATATGGGGGAATAACCCCCCCTCTGAAACGTCAGTAGGGTAATAGGGTAAATATGTCGAGTCTTACAGCGCAACAGCGGCAGGAACTTATCGACGAATTACCGCGGCTTAAGCGGTTTTGTCTGTCGTTAACGTCGGATCCCTCAGACGCTGACGACCTTCTCCAAGTCACTGTGGAGAGGTTGTTGGAGAAGGGAATGCCGGCGGATGCTCATGTTGCGAAGTGGTCTCACCGGGTTTGCCGAAACCTTTGGATTGACGAAATTCGCTCGAGAGATGTGCGAAATCGTTACGCGCAAGCAGAAGGAGCGGTTGAGGGCGCTGGCACCACCGCAGAGAACTCCGAAGAGTCAGTGCAACTCGACCGGGTCTCGGCGGTAATGGAGCGCCTACCTCCGGAGCAGCGAGCGGCGTTGGTCCAGGTAGCGGTAGAAGGCTGTTCCTACGCGGAAGCAGCCACGATTTTAGAAGTACCTATTGGCACGATCATGAGTCGTGTCGCGCGGGCCCGAAAGGCCCTGACTGAAGATTTGGAGTGGAAAACAGAGAGAGAGGCCTAAGCCTCCCATGTGCAACCCGACCTACTTGGGACAGGTCGACCGGCACAGGAAGAGACAGATGAAAGACGATAGTAAAAACGTAGTTGATATGGACGGTATGCGGGTCGATGATGATCATCTGCTGTCTATGTACATCGATGGCGAGCTGGACGCAGAGCGCACCATCTCGCTTGTAGGGCGTCTCAAGCGAGAGACCGCCTTACGAGCGCGATTGTCCGCGATGGAGAACAGCGATCGGCTGGTTAAAAAACTCTACGCCAGCCACAGCGCTGATGCAGGGCAAGCGCTGACCGCGCTGATCCAGTCAAAGAATGTTGCCATCCTCAAGCCCACTGCCCGTTGGAGAGAGTGGGCGACCGGCGCAATTGCCGCTTCGGTCATGGCGGTGGTGGCGCTCTCGTTGATCACTGAGCAATCTACCTTCAATCCCATGACCATGGATGAGCATCTCGCACAAGCACTCGAGCACTCCCCGTCTCGCGCCTCTGGCTGGGAGCAATTAGATGGCGCACGCGATTTCAGGTCGGTACTCACCTTCCCTGCAGCTGATGGGCGCTGGTGCCGGGAGTTTATGTTGGCGCATAACGAGTCACATTGGCGCGGTGTAGCCTGCCGCGACGAAGGAACGTGGGTCAATCAAGTTGTTGGCAGTGAAGTGTTTCTTGAGCGGGAAACACAATATCGTCCCGCTGGCGCAGGGGATACGGAAAAAGTCGCTCGTTTCATTGATGAGACTGCCGCAGACGTGGCGCTGGGACCTCAGCAAGAAGCTGCGCTGATCGCATCTGGCTGGTAAAACACGCCACAAAAATAGCCATTAAAAATGACCTCTGGCGCCCGGCAAGGCGCCAGTTTTCTCAGCGCCTTCCCCCTCGATAACAACCTGGTCTCTGGACTATAATCCGCGCCCCTCAACGCCCCATAACGGTATAAGGCAACGCTGAGTATGAGTGCGATAGAACTGTTGGAAACCTATATCACGCCACTGCTGGGCGGGCTGACGCTCGGTGTTGCAGCCATGTGGCTTCTGTTCTCATTGGGCCGAGTGGCCGGCATCAGCGGCATCGTCTGGGGCGTCATGGCTGGGCCTGACCGGCAGTGGCGCGGTTTTTTTGTGGCGGGGCTCCTCGTTGGCGGACTCATCGTTCACACCGTGATGGGTATCCCGATACCCGACCAATCGAACACCCCCCTATCACTCGTTGCCTTGAGCGGGTTGCTGGTGGGTTTTGGCACCCGCATTGGTGGAGGCTGTACCAGTGGACATGGGGTCTGTGGAATCGGAAGGCAATCTTTGCGATCCATCGTCGCGACCGTCACTTTTATGGCTGCAGGTGTACTGACGGTTTTCGTAATCCGGCATGTGATGGGAGGCGCTTTATGAAATCATGGCCCGCACTCCTCTCGGGGCTGCTGTTCGGCATGGGACTCTCCCTCGCTGGCATGACTGATCCAGCCAAGGTGCAGGGATTTCTCGACATCACAGGTGCATGGTTGCCTGATCTGGCATTTGTCATGGGGGGAGCGCTACTGGTAACCCTCACCATGACCTCGGCTATTTTACGGCGCGACAAACCCTTACTGGCATCAAGCTTTAACATGCCCACGCTCAAAACCATTGATCGCCGACTCATCGGAGGCTCGCTAATTTTTGGGGTGGGCTGGGGGTTATCGGGCTATTGCCCCGGCCCCGCTTTGGTGAGCGTTGTCTATGGCTACGACACCACTGTGGTGTTCTGCCTCGCCATGACAGCGGGCATGTTCGGCGCCACGCTTTTTAACCCAAAAACGGGATCCTGATCTTGTCGCAAGCGCTCTCGATCAAGAGAGATCCAACGCGAACTGCTTGAGCACAGCCAGCGGAATAATCTCGAGCGTCTTCTGGTGAGTCGCACGCAAATAAAGCCTCGGTGCCATCCCCGCTTCGTGAGCCTGATGCCAACGCATCGCGCATAGGCACCAGCGATCGCCCGATTGTAAACCGGGAAAATCGTACTGGGGCATTGGCGTTACAAGATCGTTGCCCGCTGCCACGGAGTAAGTCAGAAAGTCCTCCGTCATCTGGGCACAGACCGTATGACGCCCGTGATCATGCGGTCCCGTATGGCAGTGGCCGTCCCGAAAAAAGCCGGTAACCGGATCCATACAACACAGCTCAATGGGCAGCCCCAAGACGTTGAGCTGTCTTTGCGGTTCCCCAGACGGTTCCCCCATGTTGATTTCCTCTCTAATCCAAATTGAACTGATCAGCCGTGACTTGCATCCGTGCCGTGAAGTAGCATCATACCGAATTCCTTTTTTATCTCCGCCTTATGTTCTCACCCGACAATCACCTGGGCATTTTCGCTGCGCTGATGGGCATTTCGGCACTGGCCTTCTGGCTTGAACGAACGCGTTTGGGCGCCGTCTTGACCGGTACGGTCATAGTGATTCTTTTATCGGTGCTCGCCGCAAATCTGGGCGTCATACCCCATCAGGCACAGACCTACGACTTCGTGTTTGAGTATCTGGTGCCTATTCTGATACCGCTTTTTCTGCTCCAGGGTGACATCAGGAGGCTGTTTCGGGAGGCCTACCGCACACTGGCAGCCTTTACGATTGCCTCCGCTGGGACGGTGCTCGGGGTGCTGGCAGCCGTTGCGGTATTGGACCTCAGCGGGGTCGCGGTCGATGCCGGGATCGAAGCCAGTCAAAAAGAAGCGGCCATCGCGGGCCTGTTCGCCGCAACCTATATTGGCGGCTCGGTGAACTACGCGGCACTGGGAGAAATCACGGGATTGATTCGGGATCCCTCTTTTTTCTCGGCTGCGACCGCGGCGGATAATCTGTTCAGCGCCTTATACCTCAGCATTCTCGGCTTGCTACCCACTGTGGGTTGGCTCGCGCGCCGCTATCGGCAACCCACCACCCCTCAACCAGCAAAAACCGAGCAACTGTCGGCTCCCTCGGCGCGGTCGCTCTGTTTTGCGCTGGCCATCGCCTCATTGCTCGTTGTCAGCGCGGACGCACTCACGACGCTCAGTCAACTACCCGGATTGAGATACATCTGGCTCACCCTGCTCACGTTACTGGTCGCGACGAGCCTACCCCGCGTGCGATTCTGGTGTGCAGGGGGCTTTGAATTGGGCATTGTGCTGTCGTTCCCATTCTTTGGCTCAATCGCCGCCGGCGCCAATATTGCCGCCATGCTGACCGTCGCACCCATCCTGATTGCGCTGGTGACTATCTTGCTGACGGTTCATCTCGTTTGTCTGCTCGTTGTTGGGCGATGGCTTAACCTCTCCTTGCCCGAACTGCTGACAGCCTCCAACGCGGCAGTACTGGGTGCCACTACCGCGCCCGCGATGGCGGCTGCAAAAGGCTGGCACGATCAAATTACGCCGGGGGTGTTAGTCGGTGTCTTGGGTTACGCGATGGGAACTCTCATTGGCAGCGCCCTGTTTCATCTGATGTAAGAAAAAATGCGCGCGATAGCCGGGCGCCATCAGGCGACTCAACGCAAAGAACCCCTGTTTTCACTCGCGACTGCATGAGTCTCTGCGACCCCCAGCACTAGGCAGTCGCAGGCACCACCGCACCTGTCTCCAAATAGGCATTCGCCCTGAGCGCGGCGTCTTGCCCCGACGTTACTGCGCCTTCCATCCAGCCATACCAACCCCGCGACACATCACCCCCCGCAAACAGGCAAGGTGGCGGCATATTTGCCAGCGCGTGTAGGCCTGGGGCTTGACCGGGCGCCATACTCATCCACGTACCTTTTGCAAAGGGGTCCGTTATCCAATCGTGGGACAAAAATACTCCCTCAAGCGATGCCTCGGGATGACGTTGACCAAGAGCAGACCAACCACGCTCAAGCGCCGACGCATGATCAGGCATGGCAACACCAAAGGTACAAATCGCCTCAGCGCGAGAGCCAGGTCGACTGTAAACCTCCACGGCATCTGGCCAACCCACGGACGCCACGGACTGCCGCGATATTGCGGCGGCCCAACCTTTAGCTGCACGCCCCACATGCCCCGCAGCAATCAGCGACTGCGCGACCCGGGGAATTGGGAACGCTAGCGTGAGATCACAGAGCACATTTACAGGCACCGCCATAATCGCGAGTTCAGCCGTCAACTTGCCCCTGGGTCCCTCAATCACCACCCCCTTTTCGTTGAGGTCGACGCGCTTGATTTCCCAATTGAGCCAGACTGCCGAACCGCATTCCCTCGCCAGTGCCGCAGCGAGCGCTTGCGCACCCTCCGCGACGCGATACTCTGCGGCAGAAAACGCACCTTCAACACTGCCAAACGCTGCAAACTCATGGATGAGGTTCAGCATGCTGTAGTCATCAGGGTGCCCCCCTTGCAGCGCAAAACTCTCAGCCAAAAACGGTTCAACCTGTTCGGGAGGTACCTCTATCTCATTCAGGAATTCGCTCACAGTGCGATCGACGCTTCGCCCGTCTCTGTACCAATCGGGCTTGCTAACATCGATACAGGCCGCCGCTTCCTTGCATCGGTTTAGCAAGCGCTCAATGGACTCGGAAGGCTGCACAGGAGGAGCGCCTCCCTGTGCTGACGGCATTGCGGGCGGCGACTCCAGAAGCAAATTGTAGGCGTTGAGCTCATGAGCCATCGCCCGATGATGCTCTGGCGCCACCCACTCTGCGCCCAAATCAACCCGGCAATCCGCCGCCTCAAAAGGCACAGTCCAGGTCCTGCCACCTACCCTGTCTCTGGCCTCTAAAACAATCACCTCGCGCCCCGCTCGCGATAAATCCCTCGCCGCAATGAGCCCCGACAGTCCGGCCCCGACAACAATGACCTCGTGATGGCTCATGGGAACTCAGATAAAGCTGGCGATGGCAGAGAGCGGTTTTTTTACCCCTGCCGCACGTGGCACGGTCGCGGTGGGAGAGGCATGCCCCACTACGAGTAGGACGAAGGGCCTCTCCCGCTGGGGTCTGCCAAGAATGGTATTCAAAAATTTCATTGGTGCGGGCGT
>Ga0255757_10003329_pt1 | contig 14763 bp, 7 predicted proteins | sample 071ome_27_FD_179957 | JGI IMG/M metagenome (GOLD analysis project Ga0255757, IMG submission 179957) | Coastal salt marsh microbial communities from the Groves Creek Marsh, Skidaway Island, Georgia - 071409AT metaG (version 2) | ecosystem: Environmental > Aquatic > Marine > Intertidal zone > Salt...
CTGACTTCCTCTTCGCTTTTGTCGTCGTCCAAGTCCTTCGTTGTCTCCCTTTCTTCGTCGATACTTGTCTTTCGCATAACGTCCAAACTCGTTTTGCGATTTTGCTTCTGTTCGACGACGACTTCCTCAAGCTCTGTCGCGACTTCTTCTTGTGGATGTTGTTCATCCCTTGTCTCTTCGCTAAAGCTCGTACGCGTGCGCGATGGCTGCTGCTCAGTGAACCGGAACACGTCTTTCAAAGATGGTACCGCTCGCATTGAGGATACCATGCGCCCTTGCGATGGCGTCTCCTTTGATTCTGAAGACGGGACTTCCTCTTGTTGCTCCTTTTCTTTTTGCTTTGCTCGCTCGGATACCGACCACGTTGGAGAAGCGAGTGGTTCACCTCGAAATCGACTGCTACTTGGCAACTGCTGTGAATCCGTCATCTCTTCTAGTCCTAAATTTAGTGTTCTGCCGGACATTGTACGTTTAAGTGCAGCTAAAGGTGAATTGGAGTGTGGTCTCAGTTTAGCTTTCTGCGCCGCGCGCGCAGCTTCTTTCGCTCGGATTTCACGCATTTGTTTCGTTAAAATCGCACCGAGCAAAGCCGTCATTGACCGTTCGTTATCCAGGGAATGATCAAATGGTGCAACTGGAACTTCATTACGTCTGGCCATAGATTTATCCGTTGGAACGCCGACGAAATGCGATAAAATTTCTGGAGCTTTCTGTGATTTCGTTTTGACGTGCGTTTGCGATGGTGACATAGAGGAAGCTGCTTTTAAAACATCATCAAAATCTGGTGTCTGCGTTCCGGAGGAGTCGTACATGTAGCTATCGGTGTCGTCTCTTTTATAGTCAGATCGACGACGGTACGCTTCTACCGCTCGTTCATTCGAGATACCCATTTTTTTAGCATATTGAACCAAAGACATTGAGCAGTGCGTGCCGACTACCGAGGATATCGCATACACCGGCAAGATGAAATACGCGGAATGCAAAAGAACTATAATATCGACTATGAAAAGCAGGATAGACGCATTTGCTTGCACGTTTGCATTTTGCGATAACCAATCCGGATCCTGCCAAGTTGAGAAAACTAACATTGCAAGCGACATAGCGTTTTCAAACAAAACGTACTGGAAGATTGTGAGTAAAATCTGAGGTCTTCCACGCCAAAAATAATTTTTTGAATCAATCTCTGCCCGCAGCGCACGCCGTCTTTTAGAGCGTTCTTCACTCGTCAACTCTTTGTGTTGATGCATCGAGCCTTTTCCTGTGACTCCTTTGAAGAAATCACCGGCTCTGTCGCGTATGAAACTGCTGAACGTATTTTTGCTTTGAGATTTTGCAGTTTTCTCCTCTTCTTCGGTTATCGTTTGCATGCCTCTAGAAAGTTGCGTCCCATTTTCTTCAGTATCCATTCCGTTCTTCTTGTTCTTCAGCGGCGCTGGAGAATAATTATTATCGTCCGTGTATTCGGCGTCGCCGTCGTCTTCTCCATTTTCACGCATTGTTTTGGATGTTTGAGCCGCTTCGCCTACGAATCGTTCGTACGCCGCTTGCGCTAATCTAATATTTACCGCTTCTAGCATCGTTCCAACAAAAAGCATGATCGCTAGCGCTGCGATACCACCCGGTAAGAAGACATATCTCGGCACCGTGACCCATAACGCGGCTAAAACCCACATGAAGACTTTCGTGTCGATGATACTCGCGAAATCCTCCTCCATTGCTTCTACCAGAAAATCGTGGAAATGGAAATCATCCGGCGTGCCCAGGCGTTCGACAAAAAGTCTTCGCAAAGAAAGATACACCTCGCGATTGACCGAAAAGCGGAATTGCGCCCAGAATGCTCTCCATATGAGCACGAATAGATTCGCGTCTATAACTACTCTTGGATTGATGTGGGGATTCAACGGTACGATATCGTGGTCTCCCTCTTCCCACTTCTTCCACGAGTTCAATTTTAGAATGCAGACGAACATTGAAAGTGAAATGTACGCCACGTGCGTCACGGCGAGAATGAAGATGAAAATATGCGTCTGATGAATCGTAGTCGCCGACCAGAACGGTTTTTTGCCTTCACCGCAATCGTGCGTGTATTGCTCTGCTGACGAACTTTCCCCGCTGACGCAAATTTTCAATAACGGTTCCTGCAGCGCGATGAGCGAGAGAGATATGAAGCCTAAAAGCATAATCTCGTGCTGCAATTTATGCAAAACGTGCCGCAACGCTCTCAATTTCTTCTCCTTCAAATAGTTCTCGAGTTTTGCGTTGAATTCGATGAACGCGTACGAGATGACGACAAAGAGAAGAAAGAGCACTCCCAACTTCCAGCCATCGGTTTGTGAGAAGCCTTCGGCGTACGTGCCTCCCATTACGTATCTTTTTTCTGCGAGACGGGATAGAGAGAGAGACGGAGGGAAGAAGTTACGCCGTCTCGACTCTTCTCAGGTGGGTGTGATTGCGCCGATGATGATGATATTAGATTATCGCGAGTGTTAAGATGACCAAAGAGGCAAGCGCGTTTATTTTTTATTTGTGTCGTTCTTAATCGTGAAATCCCCTACTTTCAAGACAGATGAGAAAAACACGTGTGCCGGTGTCGCGGTGTGCTGTGTGTGCGTGCGTCCAGCACAAGGGTCGTGTTTCCAGGCTTTTCGCACGACGCCACTTTTTTTCCCTTTGAAAAAGAACGATGAGGAAGCGAGGAGAAAGCGGAGCAGCATCGACGGTCAAGCGTAAAACCAAAAGCCTTTCGATGATCATCGCGTGTGTAATCTTTTTCCTGCTCAATGTCTTCGTGAAAACGTCGAACGCTTTGCGGGAAGACCAACTCGGCACGTACGACTGGCACTTGAAATTCGTCGGCGACGTTCGTTTCGTTTCGTTTCTCACCGGGACGAAAAACGATCGGAATAAAGTTATCGCCACGACGCAAGATTCGAACATAGTCGCCGCGCTGGATCAAAAAGATGGAACAATAGATTGGAGAATAACGTTTGATGAGTCTGATGCGGTTGATTACGCTTCGCTAGTCTCCGCGACAGCAAATACGAAGGACGACCAACGATTCTTGCTCGTGCAGTCGTCGAATGGGAAGTTCATCAGAGCGCTCGATATCGAGGACGGCTCAATGATATGGGAGACCATCACATACACTGAAGCGGCAGCTTCTGAGGAGTTATACTTGGAATCAGCAAAAGACATTGGTATCGATATTTTACCTCTTGGCAAAGATGTTGATGGTGACACAGTGCATGATTTCTTAGTGCTCGCGAAAGGCGCGGTGACGCTGCGTTCGCTCGCCGACGGCGTGACTCAGTGGAGGGCGAACGCAGCCGAAGTTATCGAGACGGAAACAAACCAAAAGTGTCACTTGCAGAGAGTATGCTTCGAAGAAGGTTCAAAAACCGTATATGCGGTGGGAGTTACGACCAGCGATTCGAACATTTGTGGAGCGTCACTCCGGGTTTCTGACGGGCACGTGACACAAACAGCTGCGGGCGGTTCAAAAGTTTCCGGTATTGTAGGCGGAGACGGCAAGTATTCCGTCTTTTGCGCTGGAGGAGAGGGTGATAAAGTCTTTGTGGCGTTGAAAAACAATTCCAAGTCAAGAAAGCAAATGTACTCGGTCGTTACGATTGATGCGTCACTTTTTTTTGAGAAGAGAGGTGGGGACGCTTCTATACTCGCTGATGTCCCGGTAAAGAAACTCGGCATTAGCAATGATGTGAGCGAAAGTAATCTCAACGACCGCGATGGAGGCAGTGCTAATTTAATCAAGTTAAAGGCCATAGCTACAGCTGGAGATGAGAAATCATATCGCAGCGCTCGCTCTGCTGGAGCTTTGCTACTATCAAGTGACACTGGGGAACTGGCGCTGCTTCGCTTTCTCGATTCTTCGAAGCAGTTAACTTCCGTGCGTTCGTTTACTGACAGGAACAAAGTAGCGGTGTCGTTTCACAACGACGAAATATTTGTCGTGGAAAGTTCTAAGCTCTCGACGTCCTCGCCGGTACTCAAGGTTACGGCGCGAGCTCTGATTGGTAACGGCAACGACGTTCTGCAAGTCGCGGAGTGGCAAATTGGCGACGACAGCAATCTTTTGAAAAAATACGCGCACATCAAGAGTGTCTTCGTAGACCCGAAGACCACGAATGCAGTGGTTGTGCATAGAGACGCCTTTATGACTTTTGTGGATAAGAAAACGAAAACCAATCCGGTTTGGACACGGGAGGAATCGATAGCTACGGCGACCGAATCCATTTTTGGATATTTACCTGAAACTGTTTCGGTCTATACGGACGCTCGTGAACGAGCCAATTCGGTTGTGGTGAAGAGCTCACTGAAAGAATCTGCTCGAGTGCAGTACTTAGCACTTGCAGCGCGCTTGAACCGTGCGGATGCTGAAATGCGCGCAGAATTGGCGAAACTCCGCAGATCAAGAGGTACGAAGCTACTGCCCACTCGCGATGATATTGGATTTCGACGTTCACTGCTTTTTCTCACGCCTACTGGATCACTGATTGCTTTGCATAACGGCGACGGTAGAGTGCTATGGCGCACGCACTTGGGATGCGCAAAGAATGAATGGAAATATACGGCGTTGATTCCGTGGATGGTTGACGGGAAGGAGGCCTTGCTCACTGTCGCAAAGAATGCATCGACGACTATTGTGCAATGTGTGTATCAAGAAAATGGCGCTAAAGCAGAAGAAACGGCGTATTATGATTTTGCAGCCGTGCGTTTAGTTCCATTGGAAGTTTCTGGGGAAGCTTCGCGGATTCTTTTTGTGGATGATGGTGGGAAAGCGTCCGTGTATCCTCCAGAAACAGAAAATCGAAAAAGCACGTCGTCGAGCGCAGTGAGAGGCGCGATTTCACGAAATTCGTACTATGTCGTCGATCAAGAGCGAAACGAAGTGCGCGGATACACTTTTGCATTGACGGATAAGGAGGTAGGTGCGAGAGGAGTGCATACCTGGACTATTACGTTCCCGCCAGAGTCTGGGATTATTGTAGGTTTCTCTCGGAAAGCGGCACGGATGGAACCCGTCCACGCGTGGGTGAAAGTCCCCGGCGATCGTTCCACCATGTTCAAGTACGTCAATCCCAACGTATTTTTTATCGCGACCGACGATGGGCGCGGTATCCACGCGCATTTGGTCGAGGGTGTTTCGGGAAGAATTATTTATAGGGTGTATCACGCAAAGGCAAAAGGTCCAGTTCATGCCACATTGTGCGAGAACTGGATAACGTATTCCTATTACGACACAGACGCGCAAAGACACGCACTCAGCGTTTTAGAAGTCTACGATGACTCCGAAACTCGAAAAAACAAAGCAGTGTCTGAATTGGTGTTGAAATCTTTGTTTGGGAGGAGTAAGAGCTCTGCCACCAAGAAGAATATAACATCTTCTATGTCTGGAACGCACCAAGTGACGGATGATGATGAAACAATATTATCATCCTTTACGCCGCCGCCGCTCCGTGTGCTGGGGCAATCTTATTTTATTCGACCGGGAACAAAGTTTATGCGAGTCACGTCATCAGCTCGTGGAATTACTGGACACCAAGTTCTTCTTGGAACGGACACGGATCAAGTGGTTGCGCTGGATAAACGCTGGCTCGATCCCCGCAGACCGACAAAGCCATCTGAATTCGATCGTGATGAGGGTTTAATTCCGTATATGGAAGTGTTACCACTTTCACCATCTTCTTGGGTAACAAACAAGAATGTCGTAGCTCGTTTGAAAGATGTGGTAACGGCGCCCACTGCACTAGAGAGCACTGTGCTTTGTTTCGCCCGGGGCGTAGATGTATTTTATACACGTTTGCACCCATCACAATCGTTTGATGCGCTCGATGAGGAATTCTCGTACGGTTTATTGATTATTAGTTTGTTAGTTGTTGGCGTCACGGCTCTAGCTACGCACCGCATGAGTGTGAAGGCAACATCAAAGAAATTGTGGAAGTAGAGGGAAGGGTTTGGACTCGGTTGTGGTATATTAAAATCTAGTATAATACCTCTTTAGATGTGATTTGTACTATTTGATATTTTCATTGCATGTAACATTAAATGACGCGCTTAATTTGAAAGTCTAACTCTGGACGTTCGCTCTTAGCTTTCTCGGCAGCTTCGGCAGAGCAGACCGCGGATACTTTAGCGGACGGTGCGCGTACCGCTTCGAGAGCCTCCGCAAAGTCGTTGAAGCTCTTGTTCGTCGTCCCTAAGATTTGTTCGCGACGCTCTTGACGTTCCTCCGGAGTAATTTTCAGTAAATGACGCATGAGAGAGGTGTATCCTTTCGCATCCGGTAACTGGTACGAATCGATTTCACCAATCGTACCAATGATAGATTTTGTCAATTCGTCCTCATCCACGTGCAAGTTACGCAAAAACTCCACGGTACCGTCGTAGTTGTCCAAAGTCTTCAATAAGTTTGGATCTCTGTATGATAAGTACGTGAACATGCCGGAGTGCGAATCAAAGTCAGAAAACCCACCGTAAGCGCCACCGGAAACGCGAACACGATCCCAGAGCCACGTCGTTCCAAGCAATTTGTTGATTACGTAAGAGGACCCGTTCAACTCGTATCCGCTCTTATATAAATTGGCCGCTTTACCGACGTAGTTTACCGTGGTTGGAACAGTCAGAAGTTCGTTTACGGCCGGATTCATACTCTTCCACGCACTCGTCGAAGAAGCAGATGCGCTTTGATTTAACGAGCCTAAAAACTTCTCCGCACTGCTGAGCGATAAATCTAACGTTTTTGAGTCTCCCGTCAAGTTAGTGATGCTGTTGTTGCGCGAAGACACGCACTTTCGGATCGTCTCCAAGTCAGCAACCACAGAATCCCAGTCTTCATCCACGCGTTTTGCCAATTTTCGCAAGTACTCTAATTGGTCCAAACCACCCATTTGCTCGTTCACCCACCCAGCCACGGAATCCTGCGCTTCCAGTCGGGAGGCTGCGATGGAATGTCCTGCTCCCTGGACTCTTCCTTCCATTCCAGACCGCGTTTCGAGGACGAGCTGCTTGAAGATCTTTTGATCGTCGAGTTTCGAGTCGAATAACATTTCAGTCATCAAGTCATGCATGATGCCAGCTTTATCCGAGGTCGCTTTACCTCTGAATACCATGTACGCAGATATGGCGTTCGGATCGCCTCGAATTGGTGAAACAAATGGCGAAACAGAAATACCACCGGTTTGTGCGTTGATGATTTGGTCAAATTCGATGAAGTTTCTTTTAGAAGTCCCCATTCTGCCGAGCGCACGCGTCCACAAAGGCACGAGCGGCAACAAGTCTTCCGGGATCGTTTTCATATCAAGGAGGTGCTCGGCATAAATGATGTCGTTCGTGAACAAATCATGGGTCAAAAGTTCCGTTGATCCAATGGACCCGATATCACAAGGGATTTCCTTCGCAGTTTTCGGAATATCCGATAAAGCCAAAGCAGGTATGCACTTGAGCGCCTCGGGAGAGTCCGGTGTTTCTTGCAACAGCTTCAAAGCAGCCGTCTCCGCTACGACATGTTCAATTTCCTCCGGAGATAACGAAGCCTTCTTGGCGGATAATTTCATCTTTTCCTCGTTGGCTTCTTTTTCGCCGAGTTTTTGGTCTGGTTTCAGTTCAACCGTGACGCGGTGCGTATTTTCCAAAAACAATCTTCGCATGAGCGGTCTGAAAACATCTTCAGACGATGAAATGCGCGACTTCAAGTGTTTGAGCGGTTCTTCGTAACGCAGCGGTTCAAAAGGATCACCCTCATACAACCACGCCGATAAGGATCGCAACATCATCGATAACCCTCTTGGAAACCGGCCGGTGTTGTTTTCACGGAGGGAAAACTCGATAGAGTTAATGGACGCTTCGATCGCATCGTCGGTAAATCCTTCCGTGGCAATTTTTTCCATCGTGTCGTAGATCAATTTTTCAACTTTTGGGATATCAGCTTCCTCCACCCCTTTCATTCCAATTGCAAAAGATGGCTGCCTTAACTCATCTTCCAATCCGAAACCAACGATGGCTTCGCCCAAACCAGACTCCTCCAAAGCGAGTCTCAACGGAGAAGCGGACGAGCCCAACAACAGATTATCTAAGAATCCCACAGCTAAGGCAGTCTCTTGATCGAACGGTTTATCGTTCAGCAACCAGTTAATTTGGACAAAACATTTTTGCGCTTCTTCGTCTTCACCAGAGGCGTATGATTTCACGACTCGCTTCGGTTCCTTGAAGAATGGTTGCGATGCAATGGAGGAGTCGACATCCTTGGCATCGAACTCGTCCAAAAATCCGCTCAAAAGCTTCAAACGGTTCTCGACGTCGTCATCTCCGTAGAACCAGAGGCGTGCGTTCGACGGATGGTAGAATTTCCCGTGAAAGTCTTTGAACTCGGCAAAAGTCAACTCAGGGATGACTTCCGGAGATCCGCCAGAATCGACTCCGTACGTATTTTCTGGGAATAACGCTTGCTGACATTCACGTGCGAGTACGGAATCTGGAGAAGAGTACACCCCCTTCATCTCGTTAAAAACGACACCTTTGTACGTCAAGTCTTCGTCCTTGTTGTTCAACTCGTAGTGCCAACCCTCTTGCTCGAACGTTCTTTCGTTCTCAATGCACTTTGGGTGAAATACTGCGTCTAAATACACGTCCACGAGGTTGTAGAAATCGGCAAGGTTGCACGAAGCTACCGGATAGCACGTTCGATCCGGGTACGTCATAGCGTTTAAGAATGTGTTCAAACTCCCTTTGATCAACTCAACGAACGGCTCTTTGATGGGATACTTTCTGCTACCACAGAGCACAGAGTGCTCGAGGATGTGCGGAATACCGGTGGAGTTTGACGGCGGCGTACGAAACGTTACGCCGAAAGATTTATTCTCGTCATCGTTTGAGAGCGACATCACCTCAGCGCCCGTCTTTTTGTGCTTGAATAAGAACCCTTTCGCATTGTATTCCGGAACAAACTCTTCTTTGATGAGTTCGAAACCGTGCAAGTTGCTCGGAGCACTCATTGCCGCCATGGATTCTACAGAAGCATCGTTTGCAGCGATGGCAGCCGAAGTTTGGCTCTTTCTTGTCGTCGATTGCATCGGCTTTTTGTTGGGCGAGGACGACGACGACGACGACGACATGGATGCTCTCGTCTTGGCATAGTTAACAGAGCGAACGCTGACAGCGTTTCGTCTTTTCAACGCGACGGCGTGAAAAGACGATCTCATCGATACGGATGCCGCTGAAGACATGTTGACTGGTTCGATTATTCTTCTCGTTGTTGTTGTTGTTGATAAACTTCTCCAACAAGTACTGGTGGAGATGACGTGTGGAACGACGGGAGCCGAGAAAGCAGGTGTCGTTTTTATAGACGAAGCGGAGCGATCGAGCACACTAGCGGAGAAACACGAGGAGGGAAACGTAAACGTTATCGCTCTATTCTGCAGAAGTGTCCCTTTCTTGATTCGCAGCGCGCGGATGAGAGAAAGCGGCGACGTCGTGGTATGTTTGTGTGTAAAAAGTATGTGGATTGTTTTGTTTCTCTGGCACAGCCACCTTCTCTCCCGCAGCAGCAGAGCAGCAGCAGCAGCAGCAGCTACGAGAGCATATATATAGTTCACACCTCTTTCTTCTCTCTCTGCTTTTGTTTTGTTTGTGGATAGAACGAAAAATCGATTGTCTTCCTACTCCTAAAAACTTTATAAAGAAGCACGCGTATTATAACGTATATAAAATCGTCGTTTTTGACACGCTAATAAGGTATCATTACACATAAAATGCAATCGCTCTTATTATCCGTTTCGTCGGCGTCGTCCGTCGGCGTTGTCGCCGTCGCGAATAAATCGTCCTCCTCCCGTCGTTGTCCGAATCATCGGTCGTCGTCGCTTTTGCGCAGCAACAATATCAACAATAAAAGAAGAGGAGAAAGAACGATAGTAAACATGCTTCCTCCGGGTGGGATGCCGAACATGCCGGGGATGGACCCGGAGAAGATGAAAGAGATGCAAGCGGCGTATCAAGAGGCGATGAAGAATCCAGAAACTGCAAAGAAAATTCAAGAGCAGATGAAGCAAATGCAAGGGATGATGAGCAACCCGATGGTGCAGCAACAAATGCAAGCGATGCAAAATATGGTGCAAAATGAAGACATGCAGAAGAGAATTGCGGCGTTAAAAGACGACCCTGAATTTAAAGATTTCTTCGACGATTTACGAGCGAATGGTCCCGGGGCTATGATGAAGTATTCAACCGATCAAGCGTTCTTGAAAAAGCTCAACGATAAACTCGGCGGTGAAGAAGCTATTCGAGCAGCAGCGGGAGGGGCGATTCCAGCGAATGCCGTTCCACCGGGAGGCGCAGCACCCCCGCCAGCTGCGCCGGCACCACCACCTGAAGTCGAGACGTTACACGATGCCGCAAGATACGGTGATATCGAGGCTGTCGAAGATTTTCTCGCCATCGGCAAAGATGTCAATGCGAGAGACTCTTCCCAAAGAACGCCGATTCACTACGCGATTGCGTTTGGGAAAGGCAGCGCTGGCGAAGAGATTTTCGACTTGCTCGTCGAGGCTGATTCTATTGATTTGAGCGCGAGAGACGAAAAGCAAAACACGCCGCTTCATTACGCGTGCGGCTACGGTAAAATTTTCGCGGTGAAAAAATTACTCGAGTTGAATAGCGACATAACGGCTAAAAATGGAACTGGTAAAACGCCGTTAGATCTGGTCAAATTAGAAGCAAAGAATCCAATCAACGAAGACGCAGAATTGCTCAAGCTGCTCGGCGCGTAGAAGGGAGATAGAGAAGGGGGACACACAGAGAGAGGATTGAGAATACGATTCTTTTAATGATAAAAATAATAAACATCACTACCATCTTTGATCATGTTTTTCGCCACTCTTCATACTCATCCGTGATGATGAGCAAAAATCCCCTCATACCTATTTGCCAACTTTTCCGGGGTTTCTCGTATGAAAGCTTTGAGAATATTCCAACCGGTTTCTTGCGATTTCAATAAATACGCCGTGTTGTCTTGAAACTCTCCTTCTTTTTCTTCATCAGCTTCATCATTCGCTTTGAAATGGTGACTGTAAAGTCCCATCACGAGAGAAGTAGCCACGCGGCTCATCAATAATACTGGAAGGACTTTGATTTCGAATTTGTTCAGGCTAAACGACTTGGCATACCCCGCGAGCATTTGTTCGCAAGCTTCTACGGGAGCTTTCGGCGTTGCTAAAGCGCAGTACGCCATCGCCGTTGCTATTTCAATGACTGTCCACGATACGCAAATATCGCCAAAATCGATGCACGCGAAGTCGTTCAGAACATCTATGGTATTACTCTTTACTCTCTCTTCCCAGTCGTTCGAGGTGACGAGAACATTTGACTCATTCAAGTCGTTGTGTATTGCGCTCAATCGAAGTTTGTTTGCATCGTCTCTTATACTATTGACGTGCTCTTCGTACCATTCGAAAACTTGTTGAATGGCGTTTTCATCCTTGATGAGTCCTTTACCTTTACTTTTCAACGCTTCCACAAACATTCGAACATCTTCAAAGTTTCGCACGTCCCACAGAGACTCTCTCGTCGCTAGAGTTCGATAAAGTGTTTTTGCTTCCTCTCCAATCGAGGGCGTTTCGGGGTTCCATTGCAGGAAACTCGCAGATATCTCACCTACAAACTCGCCGACTCTGCGCCAAAACGTCTTCAACTCTTCTGGTTTTTCCGACAAGGCGTTAACTACGTCTATCAGCAAAGTACCCTCAACATAACGCAAAACTTTTACGGCATGTTTCATTTGGTTCTTCGTTTCTGTGCTATTGATGCTGTTATTATTATCACTATATTGAGTTTTTCTACTACTATCGCCATCGTTAGCGCTATCACTATTATTAGCCCAATCAAAGCGTGACGCTCCCGAGTTTGTGCGCACTACGGAAGAGGTGCATATATTACTCTTTTGTGAAAGCCATCGCATGGCAAACTCGTGACAGTCCAATAAATGTGAGTTCGGTTCTACTGAATCTACACCGTTGTGAAACTTCACGATGAACTTTCTCGCTCTCTCGTTCTCGTGATCCTCGCTGTCTTCAACCTCGCACTCCTGTTTCCTACTTTTGATGTGAACGAGAAAGTTCGCGTCGTCGTAGGAATCCAACATTGAAATTTTTTCGATTTCGTCCTTTTCCAGCTCGTGCTTTGCGCTCTCGCCGTTTGCAGAATAGCGCGTCATCCAAACTCGTTCCGCGTGCTCTTTCGAGCACATCGGTCTGAATCTCTTCCTCTCCGTCTCATCTCGCTGTGATTTCTTCATTTTATTTTTGCCGTTTGCAACTCTCTACCTCTCTACCTCTGTTGCTGCTCACTCAACCCGCTCTCGTTTTCGTCAAGCTCTCGCTCAAGTTTTTAAAAACTCTGGGTGTGACAACTCTTTCTTCTGATTGATTGATGCCTTTTTTTCTCCCGCCTGCAGGATTTTTTAACCAAAAAAGGCGGGCGTGTGCCCCCCCTTCTTGTTATCTTCACAAAAACTTTCTGATATACACACGCGCGCGCGCGCGCGACACACACGCTCTCATATCAGAAAGAATATAAAGTGTATCGTCGAAGCGATTGAAAACCTTTCGCTTTTACCACACCAGCGATGGTGATGTTGACGACGACGACGACGACGACCACAGCTGCGTTCGCTGTTGTTCGAAAAAGGACGACGACGGATCCAGCTGGCATCAGTCACAAAAGTAGAAGGAATCTGAGCGCGAGAGGAAGAAGAAGAACACCAAGCGCTCGAGCTGCGACGACAGGGTTCGAACGAGAATCGAACGATTCGGATGAAAAAACAAATTCGCCTCTGCTCGAAGAATCGAGAACGAGAAGAGACCCCAGGGCGCGGGCGACGTTGAGATCTGCCTCCGCCCTTGCAAACGGGGCAGTCATGTTCAGTTTCGACGACGAAGTTGGCGTTCTTGGAGGTGAAAATACAAAAATTTTCAAAGATATGTCCCACGAGGTGCACTACGGAGAAGTGTGCGATTCGGACGATGAAGACGACGAGAAGGAAAGAACATCGAGAAGGAAGAGACGAGATCCGCTAGCCTCGATAGCTCGAAAAGCTGAAGGTAAAAGTAGTGGGAAGAAGGGAAAGAAGCAAGATAAAGTGAGAGAGAAAGCTATGAGAGGTCTGGAAAGTTTGATCTTAAACGCTTCAGGGAGCGATGGTATGAAGGCGAGAAAGAAGTACAAAATGAAAAAGAAGAAGAAGGGAGGAAGCTCATCGTCTTCATCTTCGAGTAGTAGCAGTAGTAGTAGTAGTAGTAGTAGTAGTAGTAGCAGCAGCAGCAGTAGTAGCAGCGACTCATCGGATTCGGAGTGTGAGCGAGCTGGACGCCGAAAAGGAGGCGGCGGCGGAGGAGGAGGAAAGAAGAAGAAAGGGATGAAAAAGTTGAAGAACGCCATGCTTTCACTTGGAATGGGCAAGAAGAAGAAGAACAAGAGAGGTAAAACGACGATTTCTCAAGCGGCAATCGCCGAGGATGTGAATATTCCCGAAACCAAAGTTGAAGAACCGGCAGGTTTGGCGTCGTTAGGAGCGTGTCCTTTACTTTCACCGCTAGTCTTAGGTGAAGGCATCATTCCAGTCGCTACTTTGGAAGTGTGCACGGGGAAATACTGTCGCAGAAATGGCGCGTACGCCATCGCCGAGAGTCTAAAGAACGAGTTGCCTTCAAATTGGCCGTGTGAAACATCCGCTGGAAGGTGCATCGGGGGAAAGTGCAGAAACGGCGTGAACATCGGCGTCCAATCTTCGTTGGGTTACGAAAAATTTGCTGGAATGGATCTCGCGACGGCGCGTTCCGTCTTCATACCGATGGCATTACGAACGAACGAGATTAACGGCACTACAGACGAAGGCGAAGGATTTATTCCGATGCCAGGAAAGCCAACTTCGTCGGCGACGGTGAGTCAGTCGGTCGACAGCGATGCACCTCCTGGATACATGCCAAAGATAAATTAGCAGCATGCATGAAATATTACGCAAGAGAGAGACACACACATGCACACACAGATAGAGATGCGCGTGCCATTTTTGATTTCTTCTTCTGCTTCATTTCACTTCGTTTTGTTGTGATGCTTCCTTTTTTCCCCCCTTCTTGGAACTTTCGTGGGAATTTTGAAAGATTGAAACTTCGTAACTTCTTTAAAGAAGACATAATCCACTCTGCTATCTTCAAAACAAAATCGAACGCTCTTCAAACGTAGACACGTAATACACACACTAAAAGAAGAAAATAATGCCGAGTCATCGAGAGGAACAAAAGTTCCGAATGATGGAATTAGGCATAGACGATGACGACGAAGCAGACGACAGAGGAAAGAATAAGAACGACTCGCAAAGAGGAGAGAATCCAGAAAAGAATGGAGAAGCTGCTTCAGCCTCGAACTCATCTTCGTCAACCTTCTTCACGGCGTTTTCGGAAGGCGGGAACTGTTCCGCCAACGCCATATACACGCGAATGCAGTATATTTATAGACAATCGGGCGCATCGGAATATCCGTTGACAACTTTAGCCATTTTGACCGCCGTTTTTTGGTTACTCGCATCTGGATTGAACTCCTTCTTCTTCGCTGGTGCATCGGGTGAAGACGGGAGCAACGGAGCGATGAGAATGAGACCGTCGGATTTGCTCCCGAGAAGATTTCGTTTCGGAGAAAACGGAGTGCCAAAGACTCGAGGTACACCAATCAGAATCATGCCATCGTCTGATTTCAGGC
>Ga0255757_10003360_pt1 | contig 14703 bp, 15 predicted proteins | sample 071ome_27_FD_179957 | JGI IMG/M metagenome (GOLD analysis project Ga0255757, IMG submission 179957) | Coastal salt marsh microbial communities from the Groves Creek Marsh, Skidaway Island, Georgia - 071409AT metaG (version 2) | ecosystem: Environmental > Aquatic > Marine > Intertidal zone >...
TTTCAATGCACAATTTTATTCCATATCAAACTGTTTACACATACAACAAAAAACTCACAACCCGACCCAAACCAAACCTCCCGCGTCGCGCGCTTCCCACACGACGCCGCGCCGACGACGACGCCGACGCCGCTCACTCGCGACGCCCATGGAGCGCCTGATGCGCGACCTCCGTCGACTGGAGGATGAGATCCACGCCTCGACGTCCACCCCGCGCCGCTCGCGATGCGAGACGTCACCCGACGCGCCACCGCGAGACGTCGTCGGTTTCGTCGCGCGCGACGACGACGACGGGTGCGCGCGCGCGAGCCTTCGCGACGCGCGCGCGGCGATCGAGGACGCCGCGAGAGCGCTCGCGGTGGATGAGGAGACGGAAATGCGTCGCGGGCGCGCGCTCGGGGCGTTGGACGCGACGGCGTTGGACGCGACGGGAGACGAAGAGACGACGGATGCGAAGAAGAGGGCGGCGACGGATGCGACGACAGATGATGCGACGAAGAAGATACCGCGACGACGACGCGACGGATGCGATGACGACGGGTGCGACGACATCGATCCGTCGATCACCACCCCGGTGGTTCCGAGGGAAACTCGATCGACGAGGGCGTCGACGACGCCGACGTAGGTAACCGAGCGAGTCTGAGTAGGATGCGTGTAAAAAACATGATGATGATTCACTTCGTCGCGCGCGCGCGGACGCGCTCGCGAACATGTCGTCGCCGTCGACGACACCGTCGGTACGCGTCGCCCCCGTCGGTGCGTCGACGAACCGCGCGCGACGAACGACGACGACGACGACGACGACGACGACGACGACGACGACGAAACGAATGCAGTTGGAAGAGCGCATCGACGAGGTTGAGACGACGACGACGCGCGGACGCGGACGACGAGAGGTGTTACGGATCGCGGCGACGTGCGTCGGAATGGGGATATCGTCATCGATCGGTCGCTCGGGGGAACGCGTCGCGCGCGCGTCGACGCCGGGTGAAACGAGCCCAGAGGATGCGATGCTTCGAGAGGCGCGCGCGCGCGTCGGACGGGCGAGAGAAGACGTCGCAAAGGCGCTCAAGCTCCTCGAACCGTACGTGAGAGACGACGATGACGACGACGATGCGACGTCGTCGTCGTCGTCGTCCGAGGAGCGGCGAACGTTACCGCTGAAGGAGCTGAACGCGCTCCTCGCGACGTCGCCGGCGATTCGCGCGTTGGAAGAGGACGCCGTCGTCATCGACGCGTTGACGTCCAAAGCCGCGCCGCTCGACGACGTCGAAAAGCGCGCGTGGAACTCCGTCAACGCCGAGGAGTGGTTGACGCAATCATCCACGACGACGCTTCCGGCGAAGCGTCCGAATGATTTTTTATGCGCCGTGTTTTCGTGTTACAACGATCCGCGCGCGCCGCCGAGCACCGAAATGTTGTTGACGCTTCGGCTCGCCAAGGATGGGGTAAAGATGGGATTACGAAACGACGCGAGAATCACCGCAGGCGGTCTCACCGCGTCGCTCACCGACGTGTTGGAGAAGATGGATGATTACTTATCCCTCGTCGACGGGTGACGAGCGACGCGCGTAGGTTAGATTTGTATGTTAGACGCGTACCGCCGGTACAAACGCTGTTTCGTCCTCGTCGTCGTCGTCGTCGCTCAACCAACCAACCACACAACCCGACGCGCGCGCACGTCTAAAAGTCATGTCACGCCGCTCGATCGTCGTCGTCGGCGCGGGAAACTCCGCGGGATACCTCGCCCGCGCGCTCGTCGCGGGCGGGCTCGGGGAACGAACCCTCATTCTCGGTGCCGAACCGGTGGCTCCGTATGAACGACCGGCGTTGACGAAGGGATTCTTACACGCGGAAACCCCGCCGAGACTCCCCGGGTTTCACGCGTGCGTCGGCGGAGGCGGGGAAAGGCAAACGCCGGAGTGGTACGCCGAACACGGGGTCGAACTGAGGCTCGGATGCGCGGTGACGAGGGCGGATTTGCGGGAAAAGAAACTGACGACGGCGAGCGGGGAAGAGATTTCGTACGAAACGTTGGTCATCGCGACGGGGTGTGGGGTGATTAAACTCCCCGAAGCGATGGGTGGAGCGCTTCCTGGGGTGCATTACGTTCGCGATAACGCCGATGGGCTCGCGCTGGTGGCGGCGATGGAAAAGGCGAAGAAGGCGGTGGTCATCGGCGGCGGTTACGTCGGATTGGAAGTGGCGGCGTCGTGCGCGACGAGGGGTCTTCAACCCGAAGTCGTGCTCATGGAGCCGCACGTCATGGCTCGGTTGTGGAACGGTGATATCGCAAAGCATTACGAGGCGTTGTACGAGTCGCGAGGGACCAAGTTTCACCGATCGAGCAAGGTGAAGCGCATTCTCGCCGACGCCGACGGCAAGGCGAGAGGCGTTGAATTGGAGAGCGGCACCGTGGTCGAGGCTGATTTGGTCGTCGTCGGCGTCGGTGCCACCGCGCCGTTGGGACCTTTTGAAGGCCAGCTCGAGGGCCCACCGGGTCGACTCGGAGGGATCAAGGTTGACTCCAAATTCCGCGCCTCGGGCGACGGCGTCCAAGCGGGCAGCGTCTACGCCGTCGGCGACATCGCCGCCTTCCCACTCAAGCTCACCAACGAGCTCGTCCGCATGGAGCACGTCAAGCACGCTCGCGACAGCGCTACCCTCGTCGGCAACATCATCGCCGGCAAATCGGACGAAGACTACGACTACACCCCTTACTTTTACTCGCGCGTCTTTGAACACCCCGGATCCGAGCGCGCCGTCAACTGGGTCTTCTTCGGCCTCCAAACCGGCGACATCATCACCGTCGGCGATCTCAACCCAAAGCTCGCCGCATTTTGGATCTCCAACGGCAAATGCGTCGGCATCATGCTCGAATCCGGGTCCGCCGACCAGGTCGCTTCCCTCGCCGGCGCCGTCCGCGGCGGTAAATCCGTCGACGCCGACGCCCTTCGCGCCGCCCCATCCGTCGACGACGCCCTCGCCCTCGTCGTCTGATCGTCGTCTGAACCCATCCGGGGTTTTTATCACATGTAATCTCACGACTTTAACGCTCTACTAAACGCCCGCGCGTCGATCCCGGGGCGCCAAAGGAACCGTTTATGAAACGGTTCGGTATCCATTTCCAAATCACACCTACCTCTGCGCGTGACGTCACTTTTTCATTCGCATTCGCGATATACATCATTCGTCACACGCGCGCGCGCGCGACGATCGACCGATCGATCGACCGCGACGCGATGACGACGCGACACATCGTGGGTGTCACATCGCCTCTGTCGACGCGATGCGCGTCCTCGGTGCGACGAACGACGACGACGACGACGACGACGACGCGAACGTTCGCGGGAGTGATGACGAGGCAACGACAGAGGGTGGGTGACGCGCCCGCGTCGTGTTTAAACGGAAGCGAGACGACGAGGACGACGATGGCGACGGCGGGGTTCGGACGGAGGCGACGCTTGACGAAAGTTGGATCGGCGGCGATGGAGTTGACGACTGGGGAGGGCGAGGATCCGGCGGCGAACGGGAACGCGGCGAAGAAGGGGAGCGAAAACGCGCTCGCGGGGTGGTTGAGCGAAGACTGCGTGCCGAGGAACGACGCGTTGGATAAGGTGATTCTCGCGCTCTTCGTCCCGGCGGTGTTGAACTTTTTAATCATTCCGCTCGTCGGGGCGGTGGATGTGTTTTGGGTCGGGAGGTTGGAGGACGCGGTGGCGTTGGCGGCGCAAGGGGCGGCGAATCAAGTGTTTCAGAGCGCGTTTTGGATTATATCCTTCATCCCGAGCGTCGTCGCGCCGGTGGTGGCGAAAGCGGCGGCGGGAGGTGATGCGAAGGAGTTGTCGAAGAAGATTGGTGAGGGGATTTTCTGCGCCGCGATGGTGGGGGCGATGGGGATGGTTTTGATGTACACTATGCAAGAGCGGTGCTTGGGCATCGTCGGCGTGCAGGCGGGAAGCTCGACGGCGGCGCAAGCGGCGCCGTACGTCGGGTATAGAGCGTTGACGTTCATCCCGGCGATCGTGTCGACGGTTGGATTCGCGGCGTTTCGGGGTACGCTCGATGTGATGACGCCGATGAAGATTACTCTGGCGAGTCAGATGATGAACGTCGTGCTCGATCCGTTGTTGATTTTCGGCTTTGGCGCCGTTAAAGCTTTGGGTGTCGCCGGCGCGGCGATCGCGACGTCCGTGTCCGAAGTATTTTCTGCGTTGCTCTACGTATCCTTGCTCGTCAAGCGCAAGCTCGTGGAGTTTAAGGATATGTTCAGGCCTCCGAGCGCGGCGGCGTTGGGTACCCTTCTCGTCGGAGGCGCCGGCGTGCAGCTTCGCGCCGTGGCTCAAAACATCACCTTCCTCGCCGTCATGCGGGCGATCCTCACCATGGACTCGACTGGTACCGCGGCGGCGGCGCACACGATTTCCTCCCAAGTCTTCCAGCTCGGGGTGATTGCTATTTTGGCGCTCAGCACCATTGCCACCATTTTGATTCCGCAACGCATGAACTCGATGGAAAAGGGCGGACCTCGCGAGGCGAAGAGGGTGGCTGATCGTCTCCTTCTCTGGGGTCTCGTCGTCGGTCTAGCTCTCGCCGTCTTACAAGCGGGCGCGATTCCGTTTTTGGGCATCTTCTCCTCCCTGTCAGAGGTGCAAGAAGCCGCCGTGATGCCGTGTCTCATCGGCGCCTTGTTGCAGCCGCTCAATGGCGTCGTCTTCGTCGGCGAAGGGCTAATGCAGGGCCATCAGGCCTTCTTACGCCTCGCCGCAGGAATGTTCGTCTCCACCGGGGCAATGTTGATCGCTTTACAACTTTACGGTGGAACGCTCGCTGGCGTGTGGTTTTGTTTCACCGTCTTCAACACGAGCCGTCTCTTTTTCGGTTTGCGGCACCACTTCTTCGACGGTCCGCTCGCGCCTCGCAACATCGATGCCACCGTCGCCAAGCTCGAGGCTGAGCTCGACGCGAAGAATCAATAAAATCATCACGTAATAGTTGCATGTTCACGTATTATTACTCGGGGTGGCGACGAACGACAGAGGACGCGAGAGTGAGGCGTCACCCATTACTACTGTACACGACGGTTTTGAATACTAATAGGTAATCTGTAGCGCACGCGTCTCCCCCTTCCTCATTCCCTCGCGCGCTCGATTCGTCCCTTCGCGCGGCTCGATGGGTCTCCTGAGCATAATTAAAAAGGTGCGTTTGCGATCGATCCGCGCGGCGTCCGTGTACGCGTCTTCTCGCGCGTTCGAGTTTGAGTTTGAGTTCGTTGACTCGACAGAGCGCTGACCGACACGTCTCGTGCGTGATGACGCCGCCTTCGACGACGTCAACGCACAGGTTAAAGCGAAAGAACTGGAGCTGCGCGTGCTCATGGTTGGTTTAGATAACGCCGGAAAGACAACCATCGTGAAACGCATCAACGGTGAGCCGATCGATGAAATCTCGCCGACTCTCGGCTTCAACATCAAAACGATGACTTTTGGCAAGTACTCGCTCAACGTCTGGGACGTCGGTGGTCAGAAGACGCTTCGGTCGTATTGGAAAAACTATTACGAGTCGACGGATGCCATCGTGTGGGTGGTAGATAGCGTTGACGCGAGACGTATGGAGGATTGTGCGGCAGAGCTAGAGGCGTTGCTTGGCGAAGAAAAGCTTGCAGGAGCGAGCGTGTTGATATTCGCGAATAAGCGCGACATTGCAGGGGCGATGGATTTGGGTGCGATGTCGTCGCGGTTAGGTTTGGACAAACTCGTGAATAGACACTGGAAGATCGTCGGTTGTTCGGCGGTGACGGGTGACGGTTTGTTGGACGGGTTTGACTGGTTGGTGAACGACTGCGCCGGTCGCATTTATATGATGTCGTAGGGGAAACGTATAACGCCGTAAGGAATCGACTCGCGCCGTACACATCGGTCGGGCTCATCGGTTCATCGGTGAAAATTAGCTAGTCTTCGTAGCCTTGTAGGAGTACTTAGAACGTCGTAGATTTCGCTCTTCAAACGACAGCTGCGCTTGTTTTGAATCTGACGCATCACGTCACATTTCGTCGCAACTGCACGCCGCGTTCGACATGGCTCCGAAGACGTCCGCGCCAAAAGCCCCGAAAACTATTCTGGACAAGGTCCTCGTCGCCATCGAGCGACTGGCGACGCCGGGAGGTTCTTCCAGACAAGCCATCACGAAGTACCTCAAGGAAGAGTTCGAGTCTGACAACGCCCCCGCGTTGAAACGGGCGCTCACGAAAGCTGTCGCCGACGGCAAACTGATACAAGACGGTCAAAAATTTTCCATTCCGGGTTTGGAGTTTGAAAAACCCGACGATGAGCGCGTGAAGATAGAAGTTTTGCAGGAAGGTTTCGAACACTCGTTCCCGTGCGACAGCGGCTGTCAGGTCACGGTGGATTACGTCGGAAAGCTCGCAGAGACGGGAGAAGTCTTCGATGCTTCCGAGGGTCCTTTTATCTTCAATCTCGGTTACGGTGAGGTCATCAAGGGGTGGGAAGAGGGCGTCATGGGTATGAAGGAGAATGAGAAGCGGCGGTTAACGATACCGCCAAAGCTGGGCTACGGCAAGCGCGGCGATCCACCAGACATTCCGGGCGATGCAACGTTGATTTTCGAAGTTGAAATGCTTCGTTTCGACAAGATGGAGTAGACGTTTCCGTTCGGTCGACTTTTCGGTTCGGGAGAAGTGAGGAATACAGCTGGGAGTAATCCGCGGGACCTCCTCACTTGAAGCCTCACTCAGAGATGCGCGCGTTCGAGTCACTGGTAGCGCACGGTGCGACCTGCTCGCCGCGCATCGCGCGGGAATGCATTCGTTCAGTGTCTCGAACGCAGCCTGTCGCGCGTCGCGCATCGAGATCGTCGTCAGTCACGTCCGGTTCCATAGACGTGCTCTCCTTGACGTTGATTGTCGACGACCTCGTCTTCGCGAATGGTGAGACGAAGATGGGTGTGCTGGGCGGCGGGGGCCCACAGACACTTTTCGGGGCGGCTTTACATCCGCGCACCCCGTCGCTCGGGCTCGTCGCTGGGGTGGGAGAGAACGACTGCCCAAAGGAGTGTCTTCAGTGGCTCACAGAGAGAGGCATCAACACCTCTGGTCTCATCCCGATCGTCGGGATGCCGACGCCGAGAGCCTGGCAAATCACTGAATACGACGGTAGACGCACGCAAGTGTGGCGATTGGATGCCAGCGATGACTTGTACTCAATGTTACGTCCACGGTTTGACTTGTGGCCGGAGCAAGCAAGAGGAGCGATTGCAGTACACTTCGGAGTTAACCCGATGCGGCCCGACGTGGAGCTCGTTCGAGCGCTGCGCGATGCACCGAGCTGCTCGATGATTTCAATTGAACCGTTCACGCACGCCACACGACCGCTGACGGACAATGATCTCGAGGTTCTGTGTTCTCTCGGCGACGTGTTTTCGCCAAACGAGTACGAAGCCAGATCGTTTTGGTCGGACGGCAACAGCCTATCCGTCAGTGAACTCATCGAGCGCATGGTGAATAAGGGAGCAAAAGTCGTCTGTCTTCGAAGAGGGTCAAAGGGAGCGATTGTGTACGATGCGCGAACGAAGGAAGGGTATGAGTGCGCCCCGCTTTCCGCGAATGTCATCGATGAAACCGGGTGCGGAAACGCATTCTGTGGAGGCTTCATAGCAGAGCTCTCAGGTGGCGGCGGTACTGTTCGCGATGCCTTGGCATGGGGCACCGTTGCCGCGAGCATCATGCTCGAGCACGTGGGTGTGCCCATGGAACCCATCGCAACTCACAGAGAGGAAGCGCAGAAACGATTTGCAAAAGCACGGCAATCTGTCAAGCCATTTGAAGTGTAGGTGCATATTAAGATAGGTAGTACAATACAAAAGTGTGTTAGCAATGTTTAGTTTAAACGAATCTATCGACAACGACTATTCCTCGGCTTCGGTTGGATCACCACCCGCGTGGTAGAATGGACTCGGTTGCAGCTCGCGTCTCTTGTCGACGATGACGAGCGGTCGGCACTCGCAATTGGCTGGCCACTTGTGCAAGTGATCCTTCATGGTGGGGCACGGTTCGTGTCCACCGAGACCGTATTCAACCATGAGGTTACACATAAACGCGGAGTGCGTCACGACGACGATGTGATCTTCCGGTCGGTCGAAGCACCAATCCAGAAATTGTCGCGCACGCGCTCGCAATGCCGGTTCCGACTCTCTGTTCTCTTTGCCCGGCTTCCAAAGCACGTCCTCCTCCTCCTCCACTAGAGAAAAGTCGATACCAGGGAACTCCTTTTTGTATTCGGTGAGCGTACGCCTCCGATCGCACGGATTACCGCCAATTTGCTCTCTAACCATTTCCAGCGCGAGAAACTTCTTCCCTTCGCACAGCCTAGTATCGCACCGCAACACCGGTCTCTCGCACGTTTTCATCTCAACTTCCTCCGTGGCCTCCATGAGCACGCACCCTTTGCCACTCTCCGAGCCAAACATCGCCGCCGCGGTCTCCATAGCTCGAGTCAACGGACTCACGACGACGAGTTCGCACTTGCGCAACAGCGCGTCGAACGCGTCGTGCCCGATCCCTTTCCTAAACCATTCGCACTGTTTCCACCCACGCTTCGTCAAGTGCGCATCCGCGTACGCCTCATTCCCATACTCTCTCTATCGCACAGTATTCGTCAGTCCAAACTCCAGTCAAACCGAGAAGCACGCGCGCTCTCCGAAAAACAAAATCTTTCAACCAAAGTCGTCAACGTTTCCGTATCAGTCTCGCGCATCGCACACGCACCGGATCCACCTCCCCAGCCTGATTGTGAAACCCCTCCGCGTGTCGAATGAGGTAGATCGTTTTCGTCGCCCCACTCGGGACCACGGCGACATCTCTATGATTCTCGCTCGGGGGCATGCGGACCCATCCCATGGGAACGCGATAAATGTTTAAACCACTCGTCGTCGTCGTCGTCGTGCTTTTTCTCGTCGGCCCGTCCGTCGTCTCCGTCGGCGGTTTCGCGTCGGAAAATAATCGAAATATTCGTTTCGCCGTCCTCGCGTCCGTATCGTCGCGTCCTTCCGTCCGTCGCGTCCGTCCGTCTCGGCGTCGCGGTCTGTGGAATGGAGTGGCTTTCCAGAGAGAGTCGGCACCGAAAAACGCGTGGACGAGTTTGGTGCCTACCCTCTCCAGTGCGCGACGCCGGGTCACGGACCGCGGATCGACATGGCGGCTTCGGTGGGCGAGTACATCGCGTACAGCGTCGGCGCGTTTCTCGCGTGCGTGAGTAGGGTGAGTAGTGCGACGCGCGACGCGCGACGCGACGCGACGCGACGCGAACGGAGTGGTGCCGTCCTGGTGCCCCTTTGGTTGTGCGTGAATATAAGGAATACCGAACACGGGAGAGACGACGCGACTGACGATGCGCGAACGAACGAACGCGCGCGATGGCGATGTTAGGGAATCACCGGCGTCGGTGCGGCGATTTTGTTTCTCGTGACGTGGGTGGTGTTCACGGTGGCGGGAGTGGAGACGTCGAGTCTGAAGGACACCGTCGCGTTGGAGGCTTGGATTGGATTGTTGACGATGCTTCCGTTTGTCATCTCGGCTAATATTCGAGAACACACGAATTGGGTTATATTAACGTCTTTTTTGCCGTTCCAGGCGGCATGTGTGCCGCTGGGAGCGTTGGCGTTGGAGCGTGTGTCTCCAGCGTATTTGGAGTTGACGTTTTCAGCGCTCATCGCGCTCTTTGTGAGCGAACGCATGGGGTTGTTCAAATTCATCGGGCGTAAATGCCGCGGCGGTGGTGAAGAAAAGAGTGATGGTGGTGGTTCCGTCGAGTTAGTGAGCGCCCCAAGCGAAGGCACGACTGAGGTTGAGGTTACGACTGGAGACGTCGAAGACGCGGAAAACGTCGAAGACAAAGAAGCGAAAATAATATGGTACAAAGAGCCTCGCAAATTTTTGAACGCGCCCGTTGATAACGTCGGATTGACTTACGACGGCACCAACTTTTCCTTCATGTGCGCCTGGGCCGCGGCGGGTTGCATGAGCGGGTTTTTAGGCGGCATGACGGGCACGCACGGACCTCCTACGATTGCGTGTTACACCATGATGAAAGTCTCCAAAGACGTCGTGCGCGCGACGAGCGCCGCGGTGCTCGTCACCGTCATGCTCGTTCGTCTCATTGTATACGCTGTGAACGGATTGTTTGACATTTCAAAGCCTGGCGTGTACGGCGCAAGTGGCGCGTCGGGTCTCGTCGGCGTATTTTTCGGCATTTGGGCGCAAAAATTTTTAGACAAGGATCGATTCACCCAGATATTACTGGGTATTCTCGGCCTCGGCTCGGTCCTCATGCTCTACAAGGGCATTGACGATCTCTGAGCGTCACTGCATTCATCGCGCGATGTAATATCTATCAATCATGACGGACGCCGCGTGGTACCCGCGCTCGCGCGAGCGAGGTGTACACTATGTACTCTCGCCCAACCGCCTCACTTGCCATACAACGCGACTCGCCCTCGAACGCATGCCGGATAAAGCTGCGCAAGTTGCCGCGGCGAAAGCCGCCAAAGAGCGCGGGACGACGCTGTACGGCGAGAAGAAGTACAGAGAAGCTGTCGACGCATTTTCGGAAGCGATTAAATCTGCACCGAAAGATGACGAAGAATTAGCGACTTATCATAGTAACCGCGCGGCGGCGTTACTTCAGCTCAACGACGCGAAGCGCGCGAAGAAGGATGCGCAGAGATGCGTGGATCTGCGACCGCTGTGGCCGAGAGGGTGGTCTCGGTTGGGAGCGGCGACCGAGATGCTGGGAGACGACGCCTCGGCGGAGCGAGCGTACGAGAAACTCGTGTCTCTCTCGCCGGATAACATGGATGCGAGGCGAAGCCTTTCGCAAGTCCGAGCGAGAATCGCAGCAAATCCGTCTGGACGTGGGCGCCGATCAGCATCGGGGACGTCTTCATCCTTTGGATGGAGTATGCCTTCGATGCCGAGTTTCAACGTCGGCGATATCGGCGCGACGATTGGCGCCGTGGGAGGCATGGCGCGAATGCGTTACGCGCGAATGACGCCGAATGAACAACTCGTGGCGAAATGCGTGCTGGCAGTGGTTGGGTTTTACGTCTTCAAGTATGTGTCTCGCGCGCTCGGATTTGGTCGTTACGGAGGAGGCTACTATGACCCATACGACGATTTCGGCGGCGGTTTCTCCTTCACCACCATCATAGGTTTAGCGGCGCTGTACTACGCGCATAAGAACGGTGCCAGTATTTGGAACTTACTCACCATAGCGAACATGTTTGGATTGACCAACGGCGGCGGTCGGCGACGGCGATACGGCGGGTACGGCGGGTACGGCCGCCCTGGCGGCATGTTCTTCTAAATTTGTCGCGAGACGCTCGCGAGACGCTCGCGATGATTAACTGTCTAATCAACATCATGTGAAATTAAATCCATCGACTACGACTACTACGCGTACAGCAATACAATACAGCGCCCTCAGTGCGAGTCATGAGAGCAAACCATCGAGAATTTTTCGTTCGGCTCTCGCTTCGTCGCTCTCGCGTTCTTCTCTACGATCCTCACTCGATCTTTTCCGTTTTCTATCCTTCCGCTCGCGTCGACTCGACGACGACACCCGTCTAAAACTCTCGTCCGACTTGTTGAGCTTCTCAGCACATCGCCGACAGACTCGCACTTTGACCAGCGCTTGCTTGCGTTCGCCCTTTTCCTCGTATTTAAAGTGACACTCGTACGTCTCTAATCCCTGACGTTCCTCGCACTTGCGCTCACCGCACGTAAATTGACCCTTACCTTCGCGCACTTCGTTTTCCGTCCGCCATCGCATCCCAACCTGCCCAGCGCGTCCTCGCTCCTCGCCCGACCTCCCACCTCGCCCGACGCCCACGCGCGACAAGTCGCACACCGCGTACGTCTTCACCAACCGCTCGTAATACCGCCGCGCCAACGCCACCCCCCAATCCCCTTTACGCGCGCCGTCCGCCTCGTCGCACCTCAAAAACGCGTGCTCCCTTCGCAAAGCCTCCTCATCCGTCGTCTCGTACGCCGCGTCGCGCATCGCTTGACCGACGTTTCGCGCCGAGCCCGCACCGAACCATTCATCGTGCGCGCTCAACAACGCCTCGTGTCGCGATCGAGGACTGAGCGCGCGCAATCGCCGACGGGCGGCGTCGAAACCGTCCCGGGCGACGTCCTCGGCGCGTCGCATCGTCCGTCGCGGCGGCGCGCAGTGCCGAGCCGGCGTCGATCCCCTCGTTAAAATGCATCGTGTGAGTACCATTTATATGGTCAAACAGTTTGGTTCTATCCAACAGCGACAGGGGAAACGGCGGCCGACGTCACGCGCGTCAGACGCCAACGCGCGCGCGCGACTGGTCGATCGACGACCGAACGAACGAGCGAACGCTCGGCGCGAGGCGACGCGAACGAGCGCGAACGAACCCTTCTCTCACGCGCGCGCGACGCGCACGAGGACCGACGACGACGGGCGAGGCGCGGGTGCGCCATCCATCCAACCAGAGTGGTCCACACGCGTCCATCTTGTTCGAACGGACCGAGCGATTGACGGACGCCGCGTCGACGGACGACCGCACGAAGAGCGAGCGTCGTCGTCATGGCTGAGGTGCCGATCGTCATCGGTCTTCTCCACGGGTTCGATGGAACCGCGCACTGGCTTAACCACGTGCTCATCGATCAGTGGATGCTCGGCAAGACGGGCGAGTACGACCCGAGCGCGTACTCGTTGACGCGCAAGTTTGCCGTGCTGTGGGCGTTCTTGACTGTGTTTACGTACGTCTTGTATTTTACCCTCTGTCCGCTGTCGTACTACTGGCAGTTTGTGAGAAAGGATAAGAATGGGAAGAATAACGCGAGGTTTACCGGGAGAGAGGGTAAGGATCAGGTGAAGAATGAAATCGTTTTGTCGGTGTGGAGCATCGCCGTCATGACGCTCATGACGGCGCCGTTTGAGCTCATGGTGGAAGCGGGTTGGACCAAGATTTACTGGGATGTGGAGGAGTACGGGTGGGCGTACTTTTTCTTGACGCCACTCTTGTTCATCGTCTTTAGCGACACGTGCATTTACTGGATCCATCGCGGTTTGCATCACAGGATGGTGTACGCGCCGATTCACAAGTTGCACCACAAGTACAAGGACACGACGCCATTTAGCGCGTACGCCTTTCACCCGCTCGATGGTTGGTTGCAAGGATGCCCTTATCACCTGTTCATCTTCTTGTTTCCGATGCATCACATCAGTTACTTTATTTCTCTCGCCATCGTCGGCTTGTGGACCATCAACATTCACGACAGAGTGTCCCTGCGACTTCCCTTTGTCAACTGCGCGGCGCACCACACCATTCATCACACCATGTTCAACTACAATTACGGACAGTACTTTACGTTTTGGGACAAGATTGGTGGCTCTTACCGCAACCCGATCCTTTATCCGCCTTATGCGGATAAGGCGCCAGCTTTAGCAGCGAAGAAGAGCAAGTAGAAGAAGGAGGATTTGTCACAACAATATATTTTATCATCCACAGTAAAACGACGACTTTCCCGCGTCACCCAAACAACCACGCGTTTTCGCGTGGCGGTATGGACTCAAACAAAAGTTGGCGGCAAATCAAGCTTGAGATATTTTATCATTACACGGTGAACAAGACTCTCTAGATCGGGTTCAAACAAACACGCGTCGATCGCGTCTTATAGAAAAAAAGCAAGCAGTGATCGACTCGACGTGGCGTCGCTTGGCGGTGCGAAACGAGCGCTGGCGGCGTCTCTGGATGGCTTCTTAGAGGTACTTTTCCACGGTGCCCGTGAGCGTGCTCTTCGGCACAGCGCCGATGACAGTATCCACCTTTTGACCATCCTTGAAGATCATCACCGTCGGGATGGAGCGAATACCGTACTCAGTCGCAACGCTAGGAGACTCATCCGTGTTGAGCTTCACCGCCTTGAGCTTGCCAGCGTACTCCTCCGCGAGTTGGTCGATGAGCGGGGCAATCATGCGGCACGGCCCGCACCACGGGGCCCAGAAATCAACCAAAACCGGAACGTCAGACTTGAGCACTTCTTGTTCAAACGTCGCGTCCGTGACGACAGTCGCGAGAGAGCCTGGGCGCGAGCGAAAATCACCCACCAGAGGTTAGTCGTTCCATTCCATTCCATCCAGTCATCCATCATCCATCCACGCGCGATCAGATTTCCCAACTTGGGTGCACAAATTCTCGAGTCCTGAACCGCCAAACCGATCCCACAAGTCCGAATCCCGAGCGCGGGTTTCGCCCCCCTCCCGCGCGTCCTCCTCCCCCGTCGTCCGCGTCCACGTGGGCGTCGCGACCGATCGATCGACCGCGACGCGATCGCGCGTCCGACGCCGAACGGGATGCGCGGAGATCGTCCGCGATGGATGCGATCGATTCGTCGCGTCGGCGGACGTCGCGCTCAAACGTCGCCGCGCGCGTCCCGCGAACGAAACGAAACGAATGAACCGGACGACGACCGAACCCCCGTTCTCACGTGTGCCGCGCGCGCACCGATCGAACGATCCCACCCGCGCGTCGCGTCGCGGGCGGACGCGATCGCGCGCGTCGAACCCGACGAACGAGCGGTGAAAAAAAGACTCCATTCGATCCACCGGTCGATCCACCGCGTCCATCCCGCCGCGCGACGTCGGAATCGTCCCC